>NPIE01001941.1_pt1 | contig 158756 bp, 135 predicted proteins | sample 8637661 | NCBI WGS metagenome assembly NPIE01 (sample SAMN07420842, study PRJNA396082) | bioreactor metagenome | isolation source: sample BA12 brine-fed electro-methanogenic bioreactor BA | place: Japan: Kochi | collected 2016-12-09
AACTCTTGAGCTCATGAACTCTTGAACCCATGAACTCTTGAACCCATGAACTCAGAATTCAGAATTCCAGTAATCGCCTAACCCCGTGAGGTGGTTGGCTGTCTTCAGACGGCAGATTTCAATTGATTTTATAACTTTTCCGGACTTAGATTCATTCACGAAGATTAATCACAGAAGGATTTCCGCATTATAACAAGGAGAAATTGCCATGTCTTCAATTCAAAGCAGGGAAGCATTTTTCAAGACGTTTGACGGACTTTCCCTATACCTCAAAACAACAGAAATCGAGGAACCCAAAGGTGTTATCATTCTTGTACACGGGATTGCGGAGCATATCGGCCGTTATGATTACACAACATCATTTCTTGCCAACCATGGATACAATGTCGTTGGATGGGATTTGAGAGGACACGGAAAATCATCGGGAAAACGAATTTATATCCGGCGTTTTCATCAATACCTGGATGATCTGAAGGAAATCCTAAACCAAACTCAATCCGCATTTCCGGGATTGCCTGTTTTTCTGCTGGGACACAGTATGGGCGGCGGGATTGTCACTCTTTTTGTTATTGAAAAAAATCCCCCTGTTGCCGGAATTCTGCTAAGCGGTCCATCTCTCAAAATCAGTAACGACATATCTCCGTTTATGCAAAAACTGTCAAAAATTATCAGTGTAATTTTACCGAAGCTGCCTGCCTTAAAATTGGACAGTGCCGGTATTTCCAGAGATCCGGAAGTCGTAAAATCCTATGACACAGACCCGCTAAATTACCGGAAAGGTATTCTGGCGCGTACCGGTGCCGAAATCCTGAAAGCAACCGGAATTATCAGCACGCGTATGTCTGAGATTAGGTGCCCGGCATTCATTATGCACGGTTCGGCAGACAGACTTTCAGATCCGTCAGGCAGTCAAACTTTCTTTGACGGTATTTCATCATCAGATAAAACTCTGAAATTTTATGACGGACTTTACCATGAAATACTGAACGAACCGGAGAAAGACAGCGTTTTAAATGATATTATAGATTGGCTTAATACCCGTACGGAGGCATAATGGCAATTCTGGCAATCGATCAGGGAACGACCGGCACAACGGTTATGATCGTCAATAAAGAGGGAAAGATTCCTTTTAAATTTTACAAAGAATTTAAACAGATCTATCCCAGGCCCGGCTGGGTAGAACATGATCCGGAAGAGATCTGGCAGACAGTGTTGACCGGTATTTCAGGGATTAAACAACACTATTCTGGTCCCATCCATGCAATCGGTATAACAAACCAACGGGAAACGACGGTTGTATGGGATGAAAGAAGCGGAAACCCGGTTTATAATGCCATTGTGTGGCAATGCAGACGCACGTCGGACCTGTGCAAAAAGCTGGAACCCTTTAAAGAAACTATCCGGCATAAAACAGGACTTCCGCCTGATGCCTATTTCAGCGGGACAAAAATTCAATGGATTCTTAATCATGTTCCCATTCCAAACGGCGCCGCATTGCGTTTCGGCACAATTGATTCCTGGCTCATATGGAAACTGACAAGCGGGAAAGTCCATGCTACTGATTATACAAACGCTTCCCGTACTCTTCTTTTTAATATCCACAAAAAAGAGTGGGATACCGAACTGTGCAGTCTCATGGATATTCCAGTAAGTCTTTTGCCGGCAGTCAAACAATCCTCAGGCGATTTTGGTATTGTAACGGCTGTAAAAGCATTGGAAGGAATTCCCATCAGATGTGCTGCAGGTGATCAGCAGGCCGCATTGTTCGGGCAACAATGCTTCAAAAAGGGAGAAGCAAAAAACACGTATGGCACCGGCGCATTTGTTGTTATGAACACAGGAGATGAAGCCGTAGAATCAACACATGGACTCATTACAACGCTTGCTGCAGATCCCGGGGGGAACCCCTGTTATGCCCTTGAAGGGTCAATTTTTATTGCCGGTGCAGCAATACAATGGCTGCGGGATGAAATCGGTATTCTTAAATCAGCCGATGAAAGTGAACAAGCCGCTTTATCCGTTTCTGACAATAGCGGCGTTTACCTGATTCCTGCATTTGCCGGGTTAGGTGCTCCCTATTGGAATATGGATGTCCGCGGAACGATAACCGGTCTTACCCGGGGAGCGAACCGAAATCACATCATTCGGGCAGCTTTGGAATCCATGGCTTATCAAACATTGGATGTGGTTCGTATCATGGAAAAAGAAACAGGACAATCACTGTCCCGGTTAGCAGCTGACGGCGGAGCGTCCCGGAATAATTTCCTCATGCAGTTTCAGGCTGATATACTGGGAATTGATATTCTCAGAGCTGACCAGCCGGATACGACCGGATTGGGAGCCGCTTACCTGGCCGGTCTTTCAAGCGGATTTTGGAACAGGGATGAACTCTCCGCTTTTTCCGGTAAACGAATGGCTTTTCATCCAAAGATGGATACCCATTTAAGAGAAAAGAATATTCAGGGATGGCACAAGGCGCTAAAACAGACACTTACTAATTCATTACAGTAATCTGGCATTTAAACAAGAGAAACCATGCATCCAAAAAGGAAAAGAAAACCTCTCGGATACATCAGACATATCATTGCAGGCATTTTTATTTTAGTTTTTAACGTTTATGCCGAATCAATATGGAAAAATGCTGTACCGAATTACACGATTACGGCTAACCGTCCCTATGACGGCGGTTATTGGTTCACCGCCGATGAATCCGGCGCTCTTCGATATGATCTTGAATCGGGAGAATGGTTCCGGTATAATAAAGAGAACGGGAATATGAACCAAAGCCAGGTTGTCAATGATATGAAAATTATGCTGGATAAGGTTTGGTTTGTATCCATGCAATCTTGACGGAACGGGATAGCAGCATCCTGTTCTTGACGGCGACTATTTTTCCAACCGGATCCGCGGGTTTTATACTCATTCTGACACTGTTTGGGCTGCATCCTTCTCCGGTCTGTATATCTATTCAAAGACATCCGGGCAGTTTACCTTTTTTGGTATATCAATTCCGGGAAATTATCATACCGGTTATACAAACACATAGCAGCCGGTGATTCCATGGTCTGGATTGGAAGGGATGACGGCGTTATTTGCTATAACACGTCCCTGTCACTGGCAAATCTATGTTCACGAACGTATTATGGAAAGAATAACGGTTTTAACACTGCATTCAACATCGTTATGTGCAAGGCATAAGTGTTTTAAAAAATTATGAATTAAAATTATTTTAATCCGGGATTTTGCAATCGTTTAAATATTCAGAACAATTCCTTCTTCATCCAGTGTATGCCTCAGGGAGCCGTCATATTTTTTCAGCTTGTCAGCAGCGTCTTCATAGGAGATATTCAGTGTAGCCATAACCAGAGCAGCTTTCACCCGGCCTCCGGATTGAATGAGAATTTTCATGGCAGTATCATAGTCAATACCGGTGCAATGTTTAATAATCCGTGCTCCCCGGTCCCACAATTTTTTATTTGTGGTCATCAGATCAACCATGAGATTGCCATACGTTTTATGCATAAGAACCATAGATGATGTAGTAATCATATTCAGGATCAGTTTTGTGGCTGTGCCAGCCTTCAGCCGTGTGGATCCGGTAATCACTTCAGGACCAACAATTGCTTTGATAAGAACATCAACATAATCCGGATGTTCAAATTCATTACAGACCAGCAGACCGGTTGTAGCACCGATTTGTTTTGACCGCTTTAAAGCACCGTGAACATAAGAGGCCATTCCGCTGGTTGTAATACCCAAAATACAGTCGTTTTCAGTAATTCCCCGGATATCAACAATTCTCACACCTTCATCATAGTCATCTTCTGCTCCTTCAACAGCGGTTACAAGAGCAGCCAGACCGCCGCACATGATTCCCTGAACCAGTGAATTGGGTGCAGAAAAAGTAGGGGGAATTTCAGAGGCATCCAAAACACCCAAACGACCGCTTGTGCCTGCACCAATGTAATAGAGTTTACCGCCCTTTTTAAAGGATTCAACCACACTATTGACAAATTGTCCTATTTCAGGGATTGCCTTTTCAACGGCATGAGGGACCTGTTTGTCCTCATTATTGATCATTCCGAGGATTTCATCAACCCTCATCTCATCAATATTCATGCTCGCTTCATTTTGCATTTCCGTGTGTTTATCGCTGATGGCCATACATTACCCCTGTTTTTTATGTCGGGCAATTTTACAAGTTAATCGTAAATTTTCCAATATCGGATTAAATCAGAAGTTTATCAAGAATCTGCCGGCTTGTCTGCGGGCGTACTGTAAGAATTTCAATTACTTCCCTGTTTTTTTTCAATGCGATGTTTATTGATTCTTCCAATTTTGCTTTACTGTATCTTCCCAGTATCTCGGCGGCCTGTTTTACCAGCGCAGGATTGGATTCTCCGGACAGTATACCCACAGCTCCGGGAACATCAAGGCACTCAAGGTAAAAGTTTTGATCTGTCAAATCCCACATGATCAGATGTTCCTGTTTATTGCGGGAAACTATAAATTTCAGTTTTTCTGAGAGTCTGAAATGACGGCCTATCTTTAACAATGCCAGATCATTCTTATTGATATTCTCTTTTCCTTTATATCTGAACAGATCATTCATCCTGTCAGAATAGGCTTCATTAATCAGATAACAGTTTGCACCGCCGGCAACAGACAATTCAACCAATCCCCACTGCTCAGCAAGTTTTATCTGACGCTTACGGCTTCGACCTGTGATCCCTTCCAGCTTTTCCCGGTCCACCAGTCCGCTTTGTTCCGGAAGTGTAGGCGGCAAAACCTTGGCTGACAACGGTCTTAAAAGCCTGCCCTTAAGCCCGCAGTCTTCTTCGGACTGTCGCAATTGATGCAGTAATTGACTTTTGGGGCGCTGGCCCAGCACTTCTCCCGTAAATACAAATTGGGCATTTTCTTCTTCCATCACACGGGCTGCTGCTTTCAACATCAGAATTCTGCAATCAAGGCATGGATTGACATGTTTTCCGTATCCGTACACCGGATTTTTAATCATGTCCCAATAGTCATCATGTACCTGAACAACTTTCAGGGGAAAACCGATAATCTGTGCAACTTCAAACAAAGAATGTCTGGGAGAAATAGGATCATCGTCTGAAGGGGGATCCAATATTCCGGAAAAACCCGTATCAATGACAAGGCCCAGAAGATCCAAATTCTGTTCCATTAATAAACGCATCGCCAGCAGAGAATCGAGTCCGCCGGATATCAATCCAATTCCATCAGGCAAAATATGTCCTTTCATGTTTGTTCATGATGGTGATAAAAATTTTAAGAAAAATCTTAGAGTTCGTTTTGATATTGCTGAATTTTAACTTCTTTTCGTCTTTCAAAAAAAGGAATCCAGCGGTATGACATCAGAATTTTATATTTAAAACTGCGCTGAACAAAGAGTTCGATTTCTGTATCCCCGTCTTCCCACCTCAGAAAAAGGTCTGTTCCGACTTGTTCATCGAGAACAGGGCGTCCGTATTTTCCATTAATACGCATAGTAAGATCATTGATGGCCTTTTCTGATTTTTCAAAATTTTCAGAGAACTTTTTTTCATCCGATAAAGCATAGGGTAGTTCAGATTTTATAGTTACAGTATGAAGAGAATCATCTGTAAAGAAAAACGTATAAACAGCATCATTCCCCTGAAAAGGACTGTTGAAAATGAGTTTTGATTCGGTTTCCAGATATCTGTCCCCAAAATAACCTATCGCCATCTTCCGGGCAGACAGTTTAGTGCTGCCCCATTGAATATCCCTGTATCCGCTTTGTGCAAGGCTGTTGCCGACAAAAATCAGAACACTCAAGAGGCAGACCATTCGTTTATATTTCATGAGAATCTCCGGGTATTATTGATAAAAAATACCTTTTATCGCTCTTAAAATCAACATTTCCCTTTATTTGTATAGTGCGTATTTGTTTTTTAAGTGACGATATTCGTTCAAATCATCCTGATACGACGCAATAATTTCATCAACTGATGCGTTTTGTAACAGCATTTCCCCCAACGTTTCATTTCCCCAGAGCTGGTTAAGCCAGCGTTCCCGTGAAATGAGAAAATCATCCGGATATAAATCCAGAAGGACTTTCAGACAGATGACGCCGAAGCGCACAGACTCAAATTCATCCCAATCCGTAACCGTTAGTGCAAGGCCATGAATCATCTGATCTTTAAACTTGGGATTCATGGCTTTTCCGGGAATATCAACCGGCATATATTCGTGGGATTGAATTGTCAATCCTTTAACATCGTATTGATTGATTGCCTGTATCAGTTCATTGCTCTGAACAAAACCGGCTCCCACCCATTCAAAGGCATGATCGGTTCCACGCCCGTCCGAAAAATTCGTCGCTTCAAAGAGGCACATTCCGGGATAAACAGCTACCTGATTTAAATTACTGATATTGGGTGAGGGACCAATCCATTCCAAACCGGTTGCCTTCCAGTGCATATTGGGGTCCCAGTTTTTCATTTTAATAACCGTAAGGTCCAGCGATTCCGTATTGTTAACCCATCCTTCCCCTTTGATCATCTGTGCCAGTTCACCAACTGTCAGTCCATGACGCAAGGGAATGGGATACATTCCCACAAACGATGACCACTTCATATCCAGAATCGGTCCTTCAACCTTTCCGCCGAGAGGATTTGGGCGATCAAGAATAATTACAGGGATCCCGTTTTCCGCACCTGCCTCCATTATATACCCCATTGTTGAGATATAAGTATAGAATCGGGCACCTACATCCTGAATATCAAAAATGAGTACCTCTACATTTTCAAGCATCTCTTTTGTCGGCTTACGGGTACTGCCGTAAATGCTATAAATTTTAGCTCCGGTAACCGGATCGATATCATCTGACACGTGCTCCCCGGCTTCTGCCTCTCCTCTGAAACCGTGTTCGGGAGCAAAAATAGTTGTCAGCATGACATCTTCCATTTCATAAAGAATATCGGATAAATGTTTCCCCTCTGCATTAAAGGCAGTATGATTCGTAACAATTCCCACTTTCCTGCCGGAAATGAGTTCCATCGCCTCTTTATTTATCAAATCCAGACCTGTGAGCGTTTGGGATGATTTATGCGATTCACAGGAACTGTTAAGCGCTGTAAGTGAAAACAAAATGAAAAAAATAATTTTACTTTTCATGTGAAAATACTCCTAAGTTGATTATCTTATACATATATCCACATAAATTTATCATGTTAAACACTACGAAAGCACAATTTTTTTGAGGGACCCTGATGACGAAAACGTATGAATTTGATAGTATTACCGTTGTTCCGGTTCAAAGAGCATGGCAATTTCGGAAGTTTATTCAGTTTCCATGGAAAATTTACAAAAAGGATCCCAATTGGGTCCCCCCTGTCATATCAGAACAGAAGAAATTTTTCAATCCTAAAAAGAATCCTTATTATCTCCATTCAGAAGCTCAGCTTTTCCTGGCTTACCGAATGAAACAAGTCATCGGCAGAATTTCCGCTCACACCAATACCCGGCATAACCAATATCACAATGATAAGTCCGGATTTATCGGTTTTTTTGAATGTATTAACAGCCAAAGGGGGGCTGAGGCCTTATTTCAAACAGCAGAAATGTGGTTGAAAGATAAGGGATGTACACGTATACTGGGACCGGAAAATTTTTCTGTAAATCATAATGCAGGACTCCTTGTTGACGGTTTCAACGCTCCCCCCATGGTTGAAATGACATATAACCCTAAGTATTACCAGCGTCTTTTTGAAGCGTGCGGCTTCACAAAATCGCAGGATCTGTATGCATGGAAACTCAATCTGCAAAACAAACCGCCAAAAAAGATTCAGGATGTTGCCATGCTGGCCAGCACCATGCCCGGACTGGTTGTAAGAAAAATTGACATGAAAAAGATTTTTGAAGAAACAGATAAAATTATTCGCATTTACAATCAAGCCTGGTCAAAAAACTGGGGAGCTGTGCCCCTCACACCTGAAGAAGCCAAAAAAACGATAAAGGATATACTTAAAATTGCCAACCCGGACTATTTATGGATTGCTGAGATCAACGGTCAGGCAGTGGGAACGGCAATCTCACTGCCCAATATCAATGAACAGCTTATTCATCTGAATGGACGGCTATTATCCCCCCGAACAGTAAAAATGATGCTGAAACATAAGAATCAATTTGAAACATACCGTGTTTTTATCATGGGAGTTTTGGAAGAATTCCGTCATTTTGGTATAGACAGTCTTATGTATTCCATGCTTTACGAACAGGGACTGAAAGACGGAGTCAAATGGGCGGAAATGTCGTGGATCCTTGAGACAAATACGATCATGAACCACATAATCGAATCTCTTGGAGGAATACGATATAAAACATATAGGATTTATGAACGGAAAATTACGTGACTGAACATATTTTTCTAACGGGAGGAACCGGATTTATCGGCCGTCACCTGACGGATGTCCTGCTGAAAAACGGCTTTACAGTCACACTTCTTGTTCATAAGAAGACTTATCAGGGTGCAGATCATCCAAATTTGAACATTGTACACGGTGATATCCGACATCCGTCTCCATGGAAACACATCCTATCAAATGCTGACATAGTCATTCACGCAGCCGGATCCGTGAGTGAGATGAATTTTTACCGGTATATCAGCATCAATACCGAAGCGACCATGATTCTTGCCCGGGAATGCAGTCTTCATGACAACATCCGACAATTTATCTTTATCAGTTCGCTTTCAGCCGCAGGTCCGAGTGAACCGGGTAATCCGATCCGTGAATTTTATCCTGCTGATCCCGTGAGCGAGTATGGAAAATCCAAACTTATGGCAGAAGGACGCCTTCTGAATTTAGCAACTCCTTTCTCAAAAATAATTATCCGACCTCCTGCAGTATACGGTCCCTGTGATAACGCCTTTTTACCTGTTTTCAAGATGGCCGTAAACAGAATCCGCCTGGTTTATAATCATGGGATTTCTGAATTTTCACTGATCCACGTTATGGACCTGTGTAATATCATTGTTCAGGTAATCCTTTCCCCCCGGCTGAAACAAGATGAAATCTTTTTCGTTAACGATGGAGAACCCATGCATACTCTGGAGGAATTATTCGACCTGATGGAGAAAATTACACAGAGGAAAACGATTCCTGTTCAAGTGCACAGATTATTATTTGGGGGTGTTTTTTATCTGGCCGAATTATCGGGGACTGTTATGGGAAAAACACATTTGCTGACTGTTGACAAATACCGTGAACTAAAACAGAAAGCATGGACCTGTCACAGTTATAAACTGATGGACCTGTTGGACTATAAAATAAATTATCCTCTGGAAATCGGTTTAAGAGATACTTACACTTGGTACAGGAAACATCACTGGTTGTGATATGAACATTAAAAATATAATATTTTTTCTTTTCATTCCCTTTTTGCTTGAAGGAAGAGCTGTTCATGTTGTCAGGCTGGATGGAATAATCAATCCGGCATCATCCCGTTTTGTCAATTATTCACTGGAAAAGGCAGAAAATGATTCGGCATATTGTTTTATACTTGAACTGGATACGCCGGGCGGACTGATGACAGCCATGAAGGATATTGTTAAGGATCAAATGAACGCCCAAATTCCATTTATTGTCTACGTTTCACCAGCCGGAGCCCAGGCAGCGTCAGCCGGTGTATTTATCACCCTTGCGGCAGATTACGCCGCGATGGCACCCGGAACAAACATCGGAGCAGCTCACCCTGTTCCGGCAGGCGGAGGAATGTTCGGCACTCAAAAACAGGATAGTCTGGATATCATGGGTGAGAAAACCGAAAATGATGCCGTATCCTATATCCGTTCCATCGCGGAAGCAAGAAACAGAAACGCCGACTGGGCGGAAGATGCTGTAAGAAAGTCTGTTTCGGTTACTGCATCAGAAGCATACGACCTGAATGTCATTGATACGGTTGTAGCGGGAATTCCCCAACTCATCGCTTCTCTGGAAGGAAAAACTTTTATCCTGTCTGAAAAGGATGTGACATTGCCGGCAGATCTTGCCCAAAAAGAGGTAATTCACCAATCCATGAAGTGGACAGACAGAATTCTTGATGTTTTCAGCAACCCCAATATTGCATACATCTTCCTTATGCTTGGCTTTTACGGACTTTTCTTTGAAATAACCCATCCCGGTTCTGTATTTCCCGGTGTTCTGGGAGTTTTATTCCTCCTTATTGCATTCTTTTCGTTTCAGATGATGCCTGTAAACTATGCAGGAATTGCCCTGATCATATTCGGGATCATCCTGCTTATCCTGGAAGTGAATATTGTCAGTTTTGGTTTGTTAACCATAGGAGGACTTGCAGCAATGATTATCGGTTCTACAATGCTTATTGATTCGCCGGATCCTTTGATTCAAATATCCAAAGGAATTATTTATCCCGTTGTTATACTCATTGCAATATTTATCATTGTTGCTGTGAGATTGGTCATCAAAGCCATGAAAAACAAACCGGTAACAGGGTTTGAAGGTTTAGCCGGGTTAAAAGGACTGGCAGAGACTGAAATAACACCAGCCGGCGGGACTGTAATGGTGAATGGCGAGATATGGCGGGCCGTTTCAGACGAAGCAATTCCCCGCGGTTCGGAAATTCAGGTAACGGACTCAGAACATATGACATTAAAAGTTATCAAAAAATAAAGGAGGTCATCCATGTTTTCTCCATCATTTTTCCCGTTTCTGACAATAATTATTGTTCTTTTCTTATTTTTATCATCCGCCATTCATGTTCTCAAGGAATATGAACGGGGAGTGATTTTTCGCCTTGGCCGGCTTATTAAAACAAAAGGGCCCGGATTGATAATCGTCATTCCTTTTGTCGATAAAATTGTACGCGTTTCGCTGAGAACCGTTGTTATGGATGTCCCGGAACAGGATATCATAACAAAAGACAATGTCTCCGTCAAGGTAAATGCCGTTATTTATTTTAGAGTATTAAGTCCGGAAAAAGCAGTCGTTCAGGTGGAAGATTATTATTTTGCCACGTCCCAGCTGGCCCAAACCACGCTCCGGTCAATTCTGGGACAAAGCGAGCTGGATGAATTGCTTTCGGACCGTGACAAAATCAATCATTCCCTGCAGGAGATAATCGACCGTCAGACAGATCCGTGGGGGATAAAAGTTGCAAATGTTGAGATTAAACATGTTGATCTGCCTGTTGAAATGCAGAGGTCTATGGCAAAACAGGCAGAGGCAGAACGGGAAAGACGGGCAAAAATCATTGCTGCAGAGGGAGAATACCAGGCCGCACAGAAATTAAGCGATGCCGCTGCCATTATCGACGAACACCCGTCAGCCATTCAGCTTCGTTACTTGCAGACGATGATCCACATTGCCGGCGAGAATAATACAACAACGTTATTCCCCTTGCCAATGGATATTTTTGAACCGTTTAAACGTCTGTTAAAAAAAGAAAAGGATAAGGATCAGACCTGAATCTGAAAAGCTTTTTCTTCCTTGAGCATCCCGTATTTCACACAATATTTCTGAAACGTGCGAACCCCGGTTTCTATAGACCCGGGGTTCATTTTATGTATGATGGATTTTGTCAGATATTTATCAAGAGTGCCGTAATCAAGTCCTGTCTCTGAGGACCATTTATCAAGCCAGGTATGTTTATTATTGGAAAACCGATCATAATTATTCTTAAGAAATATATTTACTGTATTGAGCGTATCCGTTTCACGTGCAGCTGTTACAGCATAAACAAAGGGAATCCCGACCATGTCTTTCCACAGTTGTCCCACATCTGTTTTGAAAGAATAGAGAGGCATATTCGGGTTAAACGTATCATCCCCGATTAAAAGAAAAGCATCCAAATCTGTTCGGTGTCTGATTTGATCATAACTCAGGGATTCATAGTTAATATTGTGATAACCCTTCATTTTAAGGAGGATTTTCAGCATGTGAACGGATGTGCGGCTTTTGGCATCCAGGGCAATATTCATTCCATCTTTCAAAGCAGACCGGCAATACAGACACACTGTCATCACCGGACCGTCACTCCCGATAACATATTCACCCGATATGTTTGAGACAGGACCTGTCAGCATGGAAAAGGTGGGAATCATAGCTGCATCCAGTTCATTCCCCAGAAGTTTCTCATAAAGCATCGACGGAGAATCCCGGCATAGTTTAACAGGGATTGATTGGATTGGAGCCGTTTTTACAAGGGGAAAGGAATTAATAAAATCAATTCCTCCGAATCGCACTGTTTTCATTTTCAGTTACTCTGATTTCATTAAAAAAAGTATCCCGTTCCACCGGTTCATAGCCGGCCTGAGTAATCAGGGACTCCAGTTCGGACACCGTCATGGCGGATTTGGTTTCCGCTCCTGCCTCATGAGCTACATGTTCTTCAATAACTGTTCCGTCAATATCATCCGATCCGTAATTAAGAGCAACCTGGGCTACGGGAGGCGTAAGATATATCCAGAACGCTTTTATATGGGCAATATTATCCAGCATCAGCCTGCTGACGGCCTGGACCATCAGGTCATCATTCGCATCGGTACGAATCCCTTTTAAACGATTATGACGGGGCTGATACGGCAAAGGAATAAAATTGATAAAACCTTGTGTTTCATCCTGCAAATCCCTGATTGCTGCCATATGATCGACCCGTTCACGGAACGTCTCCACATGGCCGTACAACATCGTAGCATTCGTTTTAAGTCCCATTTTATGAGCAGTTTTAGTCACGGCGAGCCATTTTTCAGCAGGAATTTTTTCGGGACATAAAATTTTCCGCACCCGCGGAGCAAAGAGTTCTGCACCGCCGCCGGGCAATGCCCGAATACCGGCTTCTTTTAACTGAGATATAACATGTTCGACAGAAAGCCCTGAAATCCGTGAAAAATATTCGATTTCAACGGCATCAAACATTTTAAGGACTGTCCCGGGACGCAATTCCTTCATCATGTGTACCATGTCAATATAGTAAGAGAAGGGTAAATCGGGATGAAGTCCCCCTACAACATGAATTTCGCTGATAGGTTCATTCAGATGATCTTCAATTTTTGTTCGGATATCCTGAAGGCTGAGAGTATAAGACTCCCTATCTCCCTTCTTTCTGTGGAATGCACAGAAGGCACAGCGATTAATACAGATATTGGTATAATTAATTACCTGATTCCGAATATAATAAGCCTTACGTCCTGACACGTGTTCACGGCGGAGATTCGCCAGAAATCCGGCAACGGGAAGATTTCCTGACTCAAACAAACGATAACCGTCATCAGAGTTCAGGCGTTTATTATCAAGAACCTTTTCGGCGATGTCTTCCAGTCCGGCGAAGCATGCATCCGGCAGGAGATTAGAATACAATTGTTCAGTTTCTTTACTTTTCTTCATGAAGGAATTTATCCGTTTTCATGTAAAAACAGAAACAATTCCTCATCAGGAGAGATGAATTGCCTTTTGATATAAAGCATATAAAACATTAAATTAAGGTTTAACCAGGAGTAGAAAAATGTCTCCCATAAAAAGCATGAAATCAACTGTTCAGGAACAGGTTAAGCCGAAAGCGGATTTAACCGATCCTGTACAGCGAATGGAAATGATTAAAACAAAACTTGATACGCTGACACTTGATTTTGGAGAAGTTTACGGAAAAAAACTGACGGAAGAATTGATCAAGCGACTTGAATTCACAATTAAATCATTCCATGAGGATATTTTGCTGGCTTTAGATAAAATGTCTGATGAAGGGGAAACTCAGCGTGAAGTCGAAGGAAAAATCCGGCAGGGAATTTCACTTGAAGACTTAATCCCGGACGAATTGAAGAAACCCGGGAGAATTTCTCATACCCCTGCCTCCGATCTTTTTAAAATTAAAATTAAATGAGGTTATTTTGGAATATGAAATAAAGCGTTTCAGCTTATGGCCTTTATTCCGCAACACATTTCTTGTTTCAGGAATTTTGTTTCTGATTTTATTTATTTTCATGGGAAATTTCATCATGCAGATGATGAATCAATCCATGGCAGACATGGGTATGGGGCCGACCGGTGTATCCGGACCCTTATCATTTTTCACGATACTTAGTTTAGCTGTATCAAATGCTTTCTTTTTCAGCCTTTTCCTTACAGCCGCCGGGGCAATCTATAATTTTATCACTCATTGGACCGGAGGAATAAAAATGGAACTGGATTATCCGTACGAAGAGTATGATGACGGATATGAAGATGATGAAGAACAGGTTGACGAGGCGGATTTTTTATCTGACGAAAACGGAGAAACGGATAAGGAATGACCGAAACGTCCGTACGAGTCCGATTTGCTCCAAGTCCTACAGGATATCTTCATATTGGCGGTGCAAGAACAGCTTTATTCAATTTTCTCTATGCCCGAAATACCGGAGGAAAATTTCTACTGAGAATTGAGGATACGGATACTGAGCGGTCATCCAGGGCAATGATTCAGCAGATACTGGATTCGCTAAAATGGCTGGGCCTCGATCCTGATGAAACGCCGGTCCTTCAGTCCGAAAACATTCATAAACATAAAGAAGCTGTTAAAAAGCTCCTGGAAGAAGGAAAGGCATACCGATGCTTCTGTTCAAAAGAAGTGTTGGATGCTGAACGCGATCGTGCAAACAAGGAAAACCGATCTTATCGCTACAGCGGACAATGCAGAAATTTAACGGAACAGCAAATCCTGCAGAACTTACAGGAAAACAGACCATACACCGTTCGGATACGAATTCCGGAAGAAGGGTTGACCCGTTTTAAGGATATGGTCTTTAAAAACATTGAAATTCAGAACCGTGAAATAGATGATTTCATTATTATGCGTTCGGACGGCACACCGGTTTATCAATTAGCCGTCGTTGTAGATGATGCATCCATGAGGATCACACACATCATCCGCGGAGAAGATCACCTCCCAAATACAGCCAAACAGATTCATCTCTATCTTGCATTGGGATATCCTGTACCCCGTTTTGCCCATGTTCCGTTGATCCTGGCACCGGACGGAAAACGGTTGAGCAAAAGGCACGGAGCCACATCTGTCGGAGAATTTAAAGACATGGGATTCATTCCCGACGGTTTTATAAACGGACTTGTCCATTTAGGGTGGGGTGTTCAGGGCAATCAGACAGTTTTTACACGTGATGACTTGATCCGATTGTTCAAATTACAAGACATCTCAAAAAAAGGTGCAGTTTTTGATATCAAAAAAATGATATGGATAAACGGTCAGCATTTGTCACTAAAAACGGCTGAAGAACTTTATACGGCTGTAACGTCCGTATGGATCAAAGCCGGTTTATTGGATGAAGAAAAAATTGAAAGCGAAAAATTAAGAATAACCGAAGCCATTGACTTGTTAAAAAGCCGGATGAAACTGTTGAATGATTTTGTTGAATTCGGGCGTTACATTTTTGTAGATCCCGTATCTTATGATCCGGCAGCTATTGAACAACGCTGGACCAATCAATCTGTACCTGTCCTGATCGAAGCATACGCAGAATCCTTAAAGACATTGACTCCTTTTACGGCTGAAGCGCTTGAGGATTCACTTCGGAACGTTGCAGAATCTCATCATGAGAATGCCGCGATTCTAATCCATGCGGTCCGTCTTGCCGTAACCGGATTTTCCGTAAGTCCGGGACTTTTCCGCTTATTGGCCTTTTTAGGACGGGAAACTGTTTTACAAAGATTGAATAATTCCTTAGAATATATTAAATCCAACAACGTTATCCTGCGGGGTTAACATGAAAACACGACGATTGACAGGAATAAGTCTATTTATTTTATTTTTGGTTTCGTTTGCTTTGGCAGCACCGCTTCAAAAAGAAGTCTACGTTCTGGATTTCGAGAATAAAACAGCTGATCCCAAACTTGATTGGCTTGAAAAAAGTCTGATTGACATGATTTTTCAGGACAAACTCCGTTTACCCGATCTTCTGCTCCACCCGGGGTATACAGTTTCGGAAGTTATTGCATTCAATCAGCAGGATATGCGAAACCTTAAAAAGAACCAGTTTGTTTTATTGGGGTCCGTTTATCCCTCATCCGGAACCGGTGATGTCTTGATTCATATGAGTGCCGTCAGCATCAACACATGGAAAAATGTTTCTGAGTCTTCTTTTACGGCAGTCTTATCCGATACCCGGGAAATAAAAAACCAGTTAATTGAACACATGGGTAAGTTGTTCAATGTTCAGACATTATCGCTGGATTTTTATGTATCCGAAACAGCATCAGACAAGGGAAGAATTGACACAGAGACTCTGAATGCAGCCCGCAAAGAGCTGGCAGATCTCATTAAGGATTTTGGTGTTCCTGCAGAAAAAGAAGCGTCAACGCCCAAATATAAGCCGGACAATGAGAACCGGTATGTTACCCGCGGAATCACGACAAGAAAAATGGATCATACAGAGGCAATGGCCAGATTGGAGCTTGACAGATCACAACTGGAAAGGACTCAGTTGGCGGTGTATGAATTATTACAAAATCCGTATTTGATCGAAATAAATGAACCGACGATTTCAACGTTGCCGTACAGACCAAGGTTAGGACGAATCCGTTTTGAAATTTCTTTTCAGATCTTACCTGCTTTGTTTCAGGAAATAACCGAAGTGTTACCCTTTAAACCGGTGTATTCCATAAGTGACAGTTATGAGTTTATGACGTTTAATGCCATGTATAATGATATCCCTTTTCAGCTTCGGAGAGATATTCAACTGGGAAATTACAGAACTATTCCGGTCATACAGATTACGGATCGTCAGGGCAGGCCGGTACATACCTTTATTGATGGTCAGTATTTGAATGTGAATGAAATTCGTGAGACGGACACCATCACATTGAAAAGCGACTTCAAACAATTATTGATCATGACGGCCTCAAATGTTGACATACAGTTATATTTAAAACAAGTCCCGTACGTTGGAGTATATGAAATTGAACTGCCCGTATCCGTACTTGAGAATCTATATGAAATTCGAGTTGAACTGGTTCCGGTCAACGAATTATACGAGCGTTACTAATAAAAAACCTTGCTGTTTTTTCAAATTATTTTGTATTATTTCGAGCTTTTTGACGGCGAAGTAGCTCAGTCGGTTAGAGCAGCGGAATCATAATCCGCGTGTCCGGGGTTCGAATCCCTGCTTCGCTACTGTCGATAAAAAAAGGCAGGATTGAAATCCTGCCTTTTTTCATGGAATGTATAATTTTTACTTAGCGTTTGGTTTTCTTGTCATCCTGAGGTGTAATACGAACTTCAATTTCATCGACTTTCTTTTCAAGGGCTTCAATTCTGCGATCCATACGCTGCATTTGCTGATCGCCAGTAATTTTGTTTTGATTAACAGTAGCTCTTAAACTGTTAAAAAGGTTTCTAAGGGCAGTAATCTGGCTATCCATATTGCTCATGTTATTGTCCACAACCCCCCCCAGGGAATCGATACGGGTATTAACAAGAAACATGTCCTGGGCATGGCTGCGTTTCAAATCTTCAATTTTACTGTATAAATCCTTGATATCATTCTGATTCTGGCGGACATGTTTTGCTCTTCCGACAAATTTCACCTCCAGATCATTCAGCTGATCCGTAAATTTTTGATACCTGTTTTCAATCATGCCGGCTCTTTCATCCATATAATTGATACGGGCATCAAAAGTAGTCTGATAATAATACATGGCTCCCAAACCGACAAAGAGGGCAACCCACAATACAGACATCAAAAAATTCTTCATTATCTACTCCCAGTCATTTCAATTTTCATGTTAGTCAATAAGCTTTCAAACGTACTTAAAATGTAATTCAAAATCAACAATACAGAAATAGAAAATTTTAATAATTCCAACAAAAATGGTACAATCTTTCTTTTTATCCCTATGGCCAAAAAGCTCAATAATGATAAACGAACGAAATCTCCGTAAACGTAAGTCCATTCTCGAAAGAGATTTCAATAACGGCAGAGAAACAATTAACAATTATCCTGTCAAAATATGTACAGTACAAAACAAACCCCGGGCAATAAACCCGGGGTTATATTTTAACATCAATGATTAATTAATTTACGGTCTTCCATAATACGGGGCGCCATTTACATCCAGACTGATGCGAATCAGTCTTGGTGTAGGAGCCGCATCGTCGGAGCGGTTGCTGCGTCTTACCATATACAGTTTATTATCATTACCAAAACTCATATGGACACCACGTGTCGAAAGGGCTGCTTTCGGATAGTTATATATAGCTTTTGCAGATCCATTTGACAGATTGACATGAACCAAAGGAATCCCATAATCATCGCCGCTGATAAAAGCATTTCCGTCCTCATCCAAAGCCATAAAGAGGGGAGTTGTATCTTCAAAACCGGTATCATTCCAGTCAACCACCAGCGTTTTATCGCTCACAATACCGTTTCCCTGAAGTGTATGTTTCCAAATTGCCCAAACAGGAATATCGGTATCGGATCCGACATATTTGGCGAGAGTGTACAGATCATTGCCGAAGACTTTTACCGTGTAAACCTCAAAATCTTCATACCCGGTGTTTTCTACTTTGGTTGAACCATCTGTTAACAGAGCATACATAAACCCTGCTCGACCGGCGGCATACATGATGCCGTTTTGATCATAATCAAATGACAAGACTCTTCCGCTGAAGTTAAAACCTGTGGCACGGGTTCCGCCGCCTGCCGGGTAATAGTATAAGCTTCCAAGGTTTCTTGCATAGATTAGATCACCATTCGGGGCAAATTTCAGATCAGTCAAAACCGTATGCGCATCGTTTCCCCAGATAATCATAGAGTCATGCTTGGCCGGCGTAAGTTTATAAACATATTTATTGACAACAGGCACATAAACGTTTTCGTCCTTATCCACAGCGACGCCTAAAGCAATTTTACTTTCATCCACTGTAAAAGCACCGTATTCAACTGCCGGTTTTTCCAGTGTATAAGGTATAAAATTGCCCTCTGTATCCATATAATTGCCAAAGAGATAGGCTCCCTGAACAGCGATCCGAAGCTTCACAGAATCCATGGCCCACTGTGTCGGTTCTTTAATAATTTCAGGAGCGTAAACAACCATTTTCTGAGGTGTAGCCGTCAGATCAGTTAATTCCGGCTCAGGGAAAGCAATGCCTCCATTAAAAAAGACAATATTTTCACGGATATTCTCAGAAAAATTTTCTCCATATATTTCCACCAGGCCAACAGTTTGAAACGAGCTGGTTGCGGGATTGACCTCTGTAATCACCGGTGTGGGTTTCCCGGGATCATTGGGATCAAAAACACTGGGCGGATAATCCGTATCTTCACACCCCGTCACACCAAACATTGCCAAGAGCAATGCAAGCAAGCCCGGTATTAATGCCTTCTTCATTTTTAATCTCCTTCGCGAAATAATTGTATCACATTTCTTCATATCTCTGATCATCATTAAAAACCGAATCCAACTGTAATTCGCTGGACCTTATCAAAAATACCGAATGGTGTATATGAATAGTTGAACGAGAAACCCATCAACTGCAGGCCTGCGCCAAAATTGATGTCTCTTTCATCGCTATTCATCATATACCCGGTTCTTAAAAACAATGTATTCATGAAACCGTATTCAAGTCCGATATTCACTTGCTCAGGATATGATCTGGGATGCGTGGCATCCACATAACACCAGAGCTGCTGACCTTTCGGTTTATTTTCCAGAATATCTAAAAGATCCATGGCAATACCGATCGTAAATGTCAAAGGCAGCTGGAAATTTTCTCTTTCATAACTGATCTCTTCAGAGAAATTCTGGAAAGTCATACCGAACATAAGACTTTTAAACCCGGTTTTAAACTGGGTTCCAAAATCAAATGAAGTGGCATTAGCCAAGTTTTTCTTAACCTTAAGACTGTCTGCGTCCGGTACAATACTTTTACCCAGATTTTGACCGGAGTATTTCAGAGAACCTCCAACTGAAAATTTGTCGGACAGGGCAATCGCATATCCGGCGCCAATGGCAAACGCTGAAGGAAACAGAACTTCCGTATCAATATAACCCTGTTCGTTATGCCAGGCCATAGTACCCTGAACCTCTCCGTAATCAATGGAATGTGCGGTTAGGCCGAATACGCCCATCCTGCCGTCACCGGGCCTGAAAGCTAAAGCATACGTATTGTGTTTAATATTATCAATCCACTCATTCTGGCTGGCTGTCAGTTCAATAGCTTTTGTTGTACGCGCCAGACCCGCCGGATTGAAAAAGAGTGAATTAACACCATTTTCGAGAGTGGTTGCCGCTTCTCCCAGAGCACTGCTTCGGGCATCATTCGATACACTGAGAAACTGGAAACCGGTTTGGCCCAGTTTCTTATCCGCGGCAAGGGCTGCTGATACAAAACCTGTTATCAGCAAAGCTCCAAGGCAGATTTTCAAATGAATATTGTGTTTTAACATGATTCTTACCTGACAATAATAATTTTACGAGTTGCTGATTCACCTTTGCGATAAAGGACCTCACCTGTAAAAGGATCCAACTGATCTTCAGTTACTTCAAAGTGAGCAATATAAATACCGCTGACAACGACTTGGCGGGATGAACTGAGAGACTGCCAGGCTGCGTCACCGCTTCCGTCATCATGGTTTATAGTTTCAATTAAATCACCCCGTTCCGAAAATATTCGGATTATACATTTCCCCGGGATGTTAAGAAACATAATTTTATCATCTTCACCGGTATACTGAAGATTCGAGGCAAGAATATTAAATGGATTAGGTACAACCCGGATATCCTTCAGATTTTGGCCTGCCTGACGCTTCAAATAAGCCGGTTCAGTTGTTTTCGTATAAAACCGGGAACTTTCAAGTTCACCCGTTGGGTTATATTTCCCCTCTGTGTTATTGGTCCCGTCAGAGTACGAAGAGATATAATAGTAGTAGGAGAAACCTCTGGCCGGACTTTCATCAGCATATTCTGTTGTACCTTTGGGCAAAGTAGCAATCAGGTCAAAGACTGTATCCGGTTTTGAAATTGAACGATAGACCTTATAACCGGCAAAATTTGAATTCAATTCATCCGGTGAAGGTGTCCAGATAAGATCAATTCTGTCACCTTTGGATTCAACGTTAACAACTTCCGGCGGCTGGGGAGCATGAGGGATCTGAAATCCGGAGCTGTAATTTCTGAGCGCTCTGCTCATCGTAAGCATAAAGGAATCACGACCTGTAAAAACCCAGGAATTTTTATAGACATCCTTGTCATCCGTAGTAGACCCGTCTGGAAGTGTAAAGGGACCTTTATCCTGGTCATTCTTATAAGCCTGAAACCAGCGGTAACCAATATCTTCACATTGCGGCCTGCTGAGTCCGTTAATGGCTTCAACTTCTACAATTTTCACTGAATCGCCGAAAGGGATATCAAAAGGACCATAAGTAATCCAAACATTGGTCCCGCCTCCATCGCCATGAATAGCCGAGGGATCAACTCTGTCTGTTATTGAAGATACATTATCTTCATAAAACCGGTTCCCTCCGCCTTTGCCGCTGCCATAGGGTTCTCCGGCAAGATAATTATAGGCATTAACCATCTTGTCGACATCTGCAGGAGAAACATCACCTGTTGAGGGATATGTATCACCGGCATGCCAACCCAAAACAACGGGCTGATTAGGATCATCTTCATGATCAGATGCAGATTTATCAACATGGAGGACGCCGGTTCCAACAAAATGAGGGGCTGTTAAACGGCCTTTACCATTGGCATGAGGACCGCCAATCATATCAAAACCGATAGCCGTTGCCTGTCCAAGAAAAGAAAAACCGGCTCTGATCCATTCCAGTTGATCAATCGGTTCACTCTCGGTTAATGTTGGGATCTTACTGCTGTGAACTGCATACGGCATGGCGTTATTGTCTTCAGGTCTGAAGCGTGAACGGGATACCCAGGAGAACTGACCCCATCCTACACCGCCGGCTCCCACATGCATGTAGGCATCCCGGCTGCACGAATAACGGGTTCCCCAGCCAATTCGAAAACCTTTCACAGGGCCGTTCAGAGCAGGTTCATCTCCATACCGTACCCGTCCCGTATTGATAAACGTCATTTCTTTGATAAAATAATTATCATGATACTGCTGACTGAAAGCATACACTCTCATTTTCATCGTGACACCGGCTTTCGTGTTCACAACACTCTCAACAATTCTGTCAGCAGGAATGGTGGGGTCAATTACATCAATATCGCCCATATATGGTGCTGAAATATTATTGCCGTCAACAAACACATTGGGAATGTCAAATTTTGCGGTTTGCTTCAGGACAACGGGAAAAAGAGAAACATCAACATTTCCCTGAGTGATATATGATGCCCATTTTTCATAATAAAAGCCGTCGGCATCAGTGAAATCATCTACACCAAGCCACGCTCTTTGAATAACATCATTATCCTGATAAAGATAATCTGCAGGCCAGACCAATCCTTCATAATAGACATTGTTCCATGCCCTTTTAGAAAAATAGGAGTTGAAAAAGGTCTGCAGGGATCCGATTCTGATGTAACGCCTGTCTGTTGCAGAAACCTGAGTAAAGGCTTCTCCGGCCAGACAGAGTATCAGAAGCAGGAATACAGTGATTTTGTAGGTATATTTCATAATTCTGCTCTCTTAAAAAACGATTTTTATTCCAAATTTGACAGCTCTCGGGTTGGCAAATGTATTGAATTCGAGATTTGGCATATCAATGTATGCTTTATCATCCAGCGCTTTTTTAGCCGATTTGCTGTCCACTCTTTGCCAGACATCAATCATTGCCCCGGGATTGTTTGGATCTTCAATCCTTACTCTCTGAATAAAACGATCACTTTTGGATATATTGGATTCAGAGGTAAAATCATCCGGGAAAGCACTCATCAGCGAATTCAAATTCCCAACATAATACCATGCTAAATCAGGATTGATATCATCTGTAACACGATCAAGATAACGCATGGGCTGATATTTCACATCCCAGTCTCTGTATGAGCCGAGATTATCGTCACCGGGAATGCCTCCCATGCCAAGTTCTTCATAGATCTTGCTGCTGAACTGGAGCGATTCACGGTAATAGTTGTAATCATATGTATCGGCAATACCGTTATAACTGAGGAACTTGGTATTCAACAGGTTTGTGATATCCATATACAACTGGAGTTTAAAACGGTCGAAGCTCATGGATTTTGTCAATCTCAGGTTCAGATTATACGTATCAACCCATTTTACATTATTCGTCAAACCAACGATATTGGTTGGATTCCATGTGGCTTTACTGCCGGCACTCCATGTAAAGAGGAAACTGGCATCCCAACCTCCCACGGGATAAATGCCTCCGGCAGCAGGACCAAAAGCCGGGGGAGTATGGAAATCAATATTGGCACGGGCATAGGGTTGGGGATACGGTTTTTCCTGATAGGGATTGGTTCTCAGGTAGGCCCGCTGCTCGTTCGGATCCTGATAGTATCTTTGCAATCCAAACCAGCCATATGACCGAACCATATAGGTATAGTTAACAAAGCCGGTAACCCAGGTTCCCCATCGTTTGTCCAGCGTAAGTTCTATACCCCGAATATCTTCATAATTATTATTATCCGTTATTGAGTATCGAACGGAACTGTTCAAATTTTGATATGTTATCCAACCGGTCTGATTGGTAACATCTTTATAATAGGCTGCAATATTCACCAGGAACTGATTAAGAATATTGTGTGAATATCCGATTTCATAAGCAACGGTTTTTTCATAAACAAGGTCAGGGTTCCCGATGGATGTCACCAAACCGTTATATTCTCTTTGGAGTCTGAAGCGGTGCGACGATTCCGGTTCAGCCCGGAAATGCCCATAATTAAAATAAAGTTTTGAATTCTCGGTAATGGGATGAGAAATACCTAAACGCGGACTGATGGCATACGTAGGTTTGGAATCAGTTTTCGGGGCTTCTTCCTCAATTGTATGTCCCTTTCCTTGTTTATAGAACTCATCATAAGGATCCAGAAGATACTTATCCGTATTGGCATCCGAGTAATCAAACCGGAGCCCAACATTAGCGATAAAACCTTCAAATTCCATTTTATCCTGAATATAAGCTCCAATCCTATACGGAAAAACCTGATAGATCTGTTCTCTGTTCCAGGTTGTCATACCGGGATTGGATGTAAAGGATTTGATATTATAATCATTCAAAACAATTTCTATTCCGGTCCGTATTTGGTTAGCCCTGTTGATTTGATTGGTATAATCAAAACGGGCTGTATATGTGGTAACGACAGAATTATCGCGACCCAGGTTCATCCATCCGCCGGTACGAATATTGTCTCCGATTGAACCGGTTCCGTAGCCCCAGTAACCATAAGGCACTTCATTCATAAAATAGCCGGGGAAAACCTCATTCACTCTGGACGTGTCTCTAAGTTCACCCTGATACGTTTTATAAACATTTCTATTCATCTGAAGCGTCGCTTCATAATAGGATTCAGAATTGATTATCTTATTGATTTTAGCCCCGACTATAGTCCTGAAAATAGATGCTGGACTGTAGTAAAGCGGAACATAAAGAGACTCTTTTGTTTTAGCAAGGCTTGCAACCGTATAATTGGATCGTACCACATCTCCTGTCGGCGTAGTCGTCCAGGCATATGTGGAAGACGAATGAATTTCACCATACATACCATTCACGGTCAGCTTTGTGGATTCATTCAGATCCGACGTCAGGCGGATTCTGCTGATATTTTCAGAATAAGCATCTTTAGCCAGAGGAATATAAAGCATTTCCTGCATTTGACGATACGATGCGTTGAAACGGAGGTTACCCAATGCTTTGCTGACAAGGGGAACCGGACCGCTGAAAGAAAAATCACCAACATAATCGGGTCTTTTTATATCTCCCTGCCTGCGGTGGTTATAACGGTAAATTTGCTGGGCACCCGTAGGCGTTAAATCGTTATTCGGATTATCATCATTCAGGGTTTCCTGTGCAACAGCAATCCAGCCTTTAAAGTACGGATATTGCCGTCTGGTATATAAATCCCACGGCTCATATCCCTTTCCGTCCGGATCAGTGCCATACCAGCATACGTCATCATCCAGATAAGGTTTGTTCCAATATGACATGGGATCATAAGGAGAAATTCCGAAATGTTTGGGTGCTGCCGGTTTATATTGAAAAGCCAAAGCACCATTATACTGGTCTTTGCTTCCCTCGCTGGTCACAATATTAATCACACCTGAACGAATATTTCCATATTCAGCATTGAATCCCCCGGTCTGCACCTGAACTTCTTTTACTGTGCTGAGGGAAACAGATGAATAAGGGACATTAGACCGTTCATCATTCATGACAATACCGTCAACAATAAATGAAGTCTGCCGGGATGATCCGCCGCGGATGGTCAATCCCTGAGCTCCGGCTTGCAAACCAATTACATCCGTTACTTCATTAACGGGCAGAGCTTCAATTTTTTCCGAACTGATATTGAGCTGACTGTTGGAAATATCTCTCACGACAACAGGCATTTCTGCGACAACGACAACTTCACTCATGCCTACAGCCTGAGTCCGGAGCCTTACGTCAATCATGGTTGTCAGCCCCATGGTCACACTCACATTTCTGACAGATACCCGTTCATATCCGATCATGGATACAGCCAGTACATATGTGCCGGGAGTCACGTTGAGAATGGCATAATAGCCGTTTTCATCCGTCGCAGCCCCAAGCATAGAGCCTTCAACAACGATGTTAACTCCGGGCAGGGGGTTCCTGGCCTCATCTGTGACCTGTCCGGATATTTTTCCCGTTGTCGAAGCCGTAATCTGAGCAGGGATCAGCAACAGACAAATCAGCAATATTGCAATCACTGAGGTTAAGAAAGTTCTTTTCATGAATCACTCCTCTAGAGCATTACTCTTAAAGTAAATCTCTGTATATCTTCAAATGTTTTCATGGGTGTATAACTGTAATCAAACTGGAGGCCGAAAGCATTAATTCCAAATCCCACGCTGGAACTGCTTTCATCCCGATTCTGTTCAAATCCGTATCTCAGGAAGAATTTTTTTACAAAACTGTATTCAAGGCCTAAGTTTAAATATTCAGGATATGAACGGGGATGAGCCCAATCGATGTAGACATCAAGATTATGATGCGGCAATTCTTTAGATATAAAATTCATCACATTGGCTGTTAATCCGATTGAGAACGTAAGGGGCAACTGGAAACTTTCGTCTACATATTTGATTTCATTTGAAAAATTCCGGACAGTCATCCCAAATTTCACATCACGGAACCCGGTATTAAAAAGTGTTCCAAAATCCATAGCAACCGCATTCGTTCTGTATTTTTTTGTCATAAGGCTGTCTGTCATCTGTACATTGCTTTTTCCCAGCTGTTGGGCAGTGTATTTAACCTGACCGCCGACCGAGAATTTGGCAGACAGGGCTTTGGCATATCCTACACCGACAAAAAAAGCGGAGGGATTAAAGACATGGGTATCAACATATCCTCTGTCATTAGCCCAGACCATTGTGCCCTGCATTTCGCCGTAATCCACAGCCTGGGCACTTATTCCAAAAACGCCGAATTGGTTTTTCCCCGGATTGAGGGCTAAGCTGAATGTGTTATGCCTTATATCAGCAATAAACGTATTCTGACTGGCCATGGCATCCAAAAATGCCGGCATCATAGCCATTGCCGCAGGATTATAAAACAACGAGGCTGAACCCATATCGACAGTTGTCATAGCTCCTGCCAATGCAGCTGCCCTTGCATCCGAATTAACGGATAGAAACTGATAACCTGTCTGGGCAAGTTTTTTTTCAGCTCCTGATGCAAAGGTTGCAAAACAAATCAGCAGAAGCAGAACAATTCCTGTGTATTTTTTCATTGTTGATAATCCTCCGGTATCATTTGTTAATGATAACCGTATTATATTTACTACCCAGTGTTTGTTCAATTTTCTGAATACAGACCAAATATGCTTTATCCTTTTGAAGTTCATACACGTATCGAGACCTTACAACAGGACGTGCCACCCTGTTTGCTATGGTAAAAAGTCCTGATGACAATTCAAGCGGTATGGATTCATCCAGAATTTCCAGCGGTTCATTTGATTCAGAGACATCGTACAATTTCATTTTAACGTAATCATTAAAATAAAAAACGACCTCACCCGTATTCACGCCTTCAAGGACAAAATATCCCAATGGCTGAAAAGCAGTCGCCAGTTCTTTAGTATAACTTTGTACCGTTTCCACAACCTCAGTCGTATCAATCGTAAATGTGATATCGTCAACAAATGTGGTATCAAAAACCATGACCGTATCCAGCCGCGTCAATAAATCGTTGGCAACGAAAACATAATCAGCAATCGGTGATATCAGGGCATGCAGATCGGCAGGTGCCAATGTATCGGGGTTCATATGCAATTTAACGTTTCCCAGCAATCCTTTATTCATTGTCGCTTTATACGACTCAGCTGCCCAGGCATCATAGGATTCCATTTCATAGGTTTCATCCTCGAAATCATCGAGCATATCACAACTGCCCATGAACGTTAACAGCATGAAAGCCGTCAGAAGGCTCCATCCTAACAAGAATTTTTTATTCATTTCCAATCTCCTCGTATTCTGTATTAACGAATTACAACAAATTTGCGATATATCATTTTTCCATTCGGATCTTCAAACGTGGCGATATAAACACCGCTGACAACGATTTGACGGGAGGATGTAATCAGATCCCACCGCACTTCGCCGCTTCCGGAATGATTTATCTCATAAATCAGGTCTCCCCTTTCTGTGAATATTTTTATTTTACATTCACTGGGAAGGTTGACGAACATTATTTTATTGGGTTCTCCCGCATATTGGTAGTTGACGTTGGAAATATTATACGGATTGGGTACAACCCGAATTTCACTCATATCGTCAGCTGGCGGTTTTTGAAGAGTAGCTGCGGTATTTGTCCTTGTCAGATGGGGGCTGCTGTAAAGCGGAACGCCGGGTTTAATGGAATTCCTGCTCCCATCATCATATGCAATCAGAAAATAATAATAACTCTGTCCTCTGACTGCCGAATAATCAAAAAATTCATTGGCAAGCGATCCGTTTGTTTTATTCAAATCACCAATCATAGTATATACAGAATCATATCGCTCACCCTGAGCACGATAGATTTTATACCCTTCGAACCACGACTGTCCTTCATCTTCACTGGGATCCCAATTCAAGGCAATACGGTTCCCCTGAGAAATCACTTCAAAAAATCCGGGGACAGCTGGAGGATATTCATTCCCTAAATCAAGGTTTTTATTTTTATAAAGATCAATGGCTCGTCTGAAAGCCTGATAAATAGAATCTCTCCCGGTATAAACCCACAGGTTTTTATACTTATTTGCTTCATTTTCGGAACTGACTGTTTTTACGGTTCCGTCAGGATACGTCAGATCGAGTGTTTCTCCGCCGCTAACGACTTTGAACCAATTTTTTCCTACCTCAGCCCGAACATCTCTTTCTTCTCCAAAGGGGGAACGCCCCAAGCCGCCTGCTGCCTCTGCCCAGACAATACGAACACTGTCTCCGGGCGCCATTTCATAGGGGCCAAAAGCCATGGTTTGAGAGAATCCTCCGCCGGGACTGTTCCACTCATTTGGATTATTGAAACCGACCTGCAAAGCATGACTCCCGGCTATGGGATGACCGGCTGCAAGAACTTTTTCATATTCGTTTGTCATACGCACTTCATTGAATTGGTCATTAGGTTGCGCTTCCGGTGAATTGGATTCAATAAACGGTGTGCTTGACGGTTGAAATGGATTATCGGTTTTATTCGAGGGAGACGAATCTGCATGAATCGTAACAGCTCCCATATAATGGTGTGCTCCCAAGCGCCCGTCAGCCTGGTATCCTCTGAAGTTAGGGGATCCGATATTATCATACACATCGCGCAATTCACTATGATACCCGTGCCATGTGACAAAAGCCCTCATATAATTGCCGTCGCCATCCATCTGATCTACGCTTGTCTTTGGATCAAGGATGGTTTCAGTATATCGGGAATCGGACTCAAAATCATTGGTCAGTTTTGGGCTTGTGGGATTTGTTCCGATTACATCATTCATTGTGTTTATACCCCAACGCATATTTCGCGGCGTATTCCAGCCCGGCAGTCCGCGGTAATCAATACCCGGACCTTCAATCGTGCCTTCGCGTGCGATGGCATTTCTAAACTGCCAATGAAAATAAACACCTGTAAGTGTCTGATTAATAGGATCTGTATTATTTTTATTCCAGATTCCCGTGTTTTTAAATGTAAAATCAAAGATAAAGAAATTTCCGTAATACTGCTGGCTGTATGAATAGATTTTCCGTGTGAATGAAATCCCCGTCGATGTAACACATTTATTCAGGATCATTCTGTCGGCCGGAAGAAACAGATCAAGTTCATCCACCTGATCATCATAAAAAAGATCAGATGCAACGGCACCGTCAACGAGAACAGTCGGGGCATTGTACCGGCCTACCAGTTTAAATTCCACCGGGATAATTTCATTCAGTTCTGATCCGGCAACTTTCCGGGGACCGGTATGAACCACTTTATAAGGAAATTTGTATTGCGCAATCGGATCATCAAATTCTGCAACACCGATCCAGAATCCTTTTGCTGCCTGCATGTCCTGACTCATAAAGAAAGCGGGCCATCTGAAACCGGCCTGTTGTTCGGCAATCAGACCATGTTCCGGCTCCGAGCCATGTGCCAGAAAAAAACTTTGAAGGTCGCCAACCTTCATCCATCGGGCTTCAACTTGAGCTTCCAGCGTTGCGGTCAAACCCAATATGAACAGGGCAGGCAGAAAAATCCCGATTCGTCTTTTCAAAGTTCTATGCATTATTCGTATCCTTTTAACTTAACTTTATTCTGCATATTAAAAATCATAGGAAATCCGGATTCCAAAATAGACGTCCCTGGGGGCAAGAAAAAGAAATGCTTCATTCACCGGATTAAAGATATATGCTTTATCGTCCAATACTTTTTGTATTGTGGATTTGTTCACGCGGGTCCATTCATTATTAACATATTGAACATACCGTTCTGTATCATCAATATTTCCCTGAATTCCGGCATCCGGAAAAAGTCCCTGAAGATCCTTTACATCACCGATATAATAATACGTCTTTGGATCCGGTTGTGTAACAAGCGTAGCTCTTGCTGCATATTTAAGGGGTTGATAGGGAACGCCGGGATCACGGTAGTAACCCATTTTATCTGTTCCGGATATATGTCTCATACCGAGTTCTTCATAAACATGCTCTTTGAAATGGAGGGATTCCTGATACATGTCATACACGCCGGGGACAAGATAAGAATCACCCAAGGCAGATGTGGACAATACTTTTCTGTTCAATAAATTGAAAACATCTGCGATTAACTGAATTCTGAAATTCTTGATATTAACTGATTTGGATGCTTTCATATCCAAACCCCAACTGTCAACCCAGCGGACATTATTAATTACATTCGGGTTGTTGCCGAAGGAATGATATCCTCCTTTTCTCCACGTTCCCGTAAACGCAAGCTGCCAGTTTGCGAGGGGAGCCAGTCCTCCCATTTCCGGTCCGAAATAATATGGTGTCTTAAACGCTACATTATATTTAACCCGGGGAAGAGCAATCGGTTTATATTGTTTCTGGAGATTGATATTGCGTTCAGTATCCCGTTGAACAGCCGGGTTTTCATTGAGCGATCTTACCCCGAAATTACCTGACGTATAAACAGAATATTCATAGTTGATAAAACCGGTTACCCAGTCTCCGATACGTTTTCGCACTTCAATTTCCAGCCCACGGATATCCTGATAGAAAAGATTGCTGTACTGGGAATAGCGAACTACACCGCCGACACCGGTATAACTGATCGACGTGGCCTGATCTGATTTATCCTTATAATAAGCTGCGATATGTATCAGGTATTGATCAAAAAGTGAATGGTCGTAACCCAGTTCGTATGCAATGGTCTTCTCCATAGGAAGTTCAGGATTTCCCAGGACGCTTAAAGGACCTCCGTACGTGCGGCGAATTCCAAAAAGCTGATCCGGAGAGAACCGTTGCCTCATATGGCCATAGTTGAAATATAGTTTGGAATTAACTGTGATGGGATGGGAGATTCCCAGTCTGGGCATCAGCGTAAACAGCCCTTTTGTATCGCGCATGGGAATATCATCTTCATCCGTAATTTCCCGTGAAGCAATGATTTTAATTGTCCGGTCGAAAGGTTCAAAATCAAACCAGTCAGTATTGGGGTTAAAATATTCAGCTCTTAAACCAACCGTGGCAATCCATCCTTCAAACTCCAGTTTATCCTGAATATAGGCCCCCAGCATCCACGGTGATTGTTCCCATTTTGTCCATGGACGCCCTGCAGGAAGGGCCGGGTTGATTGCACCATAATTCATGTTATAGCTAAAATACTCGAACTGAAGCCCGGTTTTGATTTGATTATTCCGGTTTATTTGTGAAACAAAATCCCATCGTGCCTTAAATGCATGAGTACGCGTCGAATCACGGGCATTGCTCTTTGCTCCCATCATAAAGCCATCAATACTTGCACTTAAATTTGTATCAAAGCCGTATGGAGCCTCATCAACCAGATAGGGTACATCTGCAAAGGGCAGAATATTATATTGAGGAGTATAATCCCGCCGTTCTGCGGGTCCGGTTTGATAACGAGTTGACCGGTATTCCAGCGATGATTCATGATAGGATCTATCACTTAACTGATGAGTTAATTTCCCTGAAAATACATTGTTCCAAATTTCTGTTTCACAAAAATGGTGGGGGTGAAAAATTTTGGATCGTTGTTGTGAACTGCTTCCGAATTCCCCGGCAACACCGTATGTGGCAGACGAAAAAACGGATGGGAGACCGGTTTCACTGGCTGAAGAAGCATCCGTTTTTTTATAAAACCCGGTTAACTGCAGTTTAACCCGTTGACTGATATCAGCTGTTAATTTTGTAGAAAATGACCACTCGTCATACGCATCTCTTGCCAGCGGCACCAGATACATATTTCTTTCTTTTCTGAAAGATGAATAGAACCTGAGATTTCCCAAAGCTTTGCTGATAACGGGTACCGGACCTCCAAAGCCAGCATCAATATTATAATCAGGTTTTTCTATATCCCCCTGTCTGCGATGCTGCCATTTAAAAAGTTGCTGTGCTCCGGTCGGAGTCAGATCATCAGACGGATCATCATTCGACAACAGTGAGCTTGAGACTTCATTCCAGCCCTGAAAGGCAGGATACATTTTCCGGATATGTTCATCCCACGGATAATAAAAGTTACCGTCTCCGTCTCTGTCAGCAAAGGGTTCACCCGGATCCCAATAGTTATTATCGTTCAAATCCGTGAACGATTCTGAAGATGTTCCCCACCATGCAACCTGATCATCCATCCATGGCCGCATATAGATTGAATTTGGATCGTAGATTGATATTCCAAAAGATTTTGGAGCGGCTGGTCTGTGTTTATAACTTAAATCAAAAGAATACTTCTCAGGATGACCTTCTTTTGTTACCACATTGATAACACCGGCCTGCAGATCGCTGTATTCTGCATTAAATCCGCCGGACTGTATCATAATTTCCTGAACTGAACTTAACGGTACACCTGACACCGGTCGGCCGGTCCGGTCATCTTTCATGGATACGCCATCCATCATATATGCCAATTCATCCACGCCTCCCTGGCGAACCTCCAGCCCTGTAACACCGGCTTGCATACTGATCACATCTTCAACGCTGGTAGCCGGCAGATCCTCAATCTGATCCGAACTCAGATTTGTCTGACTTGAAGCAACATCAACCCGGATGACTTTACGTTCTGCAACGACTGTAACCGTTTCCCCCTGAAAAGCCTGGGGCTTCATTCTGAAATCAACCTGAGAGGTGAGATCAATTTCAACTCTGACGCCGGATTGGGATAAGCGGGCATAACCAACATATGTTGAAGCGACAGAATAGACTCCGGGTGGCACATTCAGAATAACATAGAACCCGTCTTCATTTGCAGCAGCACCATAGACTGTTCCTTCAACAATTACATTTGCACCGGGCAATGGATTACCATTTTCATCTGAGACTGTACCCATGATTTTTCCCGATATCTGAGCGTACATACAGCTGACCAGCAATAAAAATACCGGCAGACCCCTCAATACTTTCATATATAAGCTCCTTCCAATCACCCGAATATAATTAATCTTGCATTTTGCACACAAACCTGTATCTTTGCCAAAATGCCTGCCACTTTATTTATCCGTTCCTGATGTTTATATGTTATTTTCTTATAAAAATGCAGAACTTTTTATCAGTTTTGTTCTGCCATTCAGCGTGCTTACAATCTTAGAAATGTTAAAGAAAAACTCTTTTTAAGTCAAGCAGCATTTCAGGTTCAACAGAGTATATTTACGGATCGGATAACTGTATTTTAGGAAAATTGTTATAATAAAAGAAACGTCCGCCAATCGGCGGACGTTTCAGATCATATGTGTAAATGAATTACTTGAGAAGAACCATTTTCTTGGTCATGAATTCATTACCAACCTGGAGTCTGTAAACATACGTTCCGGAAGGCATATTATCTGCATTCCAAACAACTTTGTAGGAACCGGTATTTTTATGTTCACTAACCAGAGTTTCAACCAGCTGACCTTTCATATTGTAGACAGCAAGAGTAACATTGGCGGGAGTATTGATGGAGAATTCAATTGTTGTCGAGGGGTTTAGAGGATTGGGATAGTTCTGGCTCAGTTTGAAGTGTTCAGGAAGATCCAGCTGATGGACAGATGTTTCAGTCCAGACCCATTTGTCAATTGTATTCAGAGTCATATCAGCGAGATACATAACATCTTCGCCCAACCAGTCTGCATTACGCGGGCTGTTTGTTGCTCCGTCAGGAATGGCTAACGGATCATACTCACCGACAACAACAGGATTACCGAAATCGCCAAGAATCTCATTGTTATCAACATCCAGAATTGTCCACAGATGGTTTCTGGGATTCGGATATTCAGAGACACGGGTATTACCAACCAGAAGTTTGCCATCAGGCATCCAGTCCAGACATTCGGCCCAGAGGTTGTATGTAACACCTTCTTCAACAAAGCGGCCTAACGTATCGACAACTTCGAATTGTTCAAATTCAATATCCAATGTCTGATATTTGTAGACATTTCCGGGATAAATACCGCCGACCATCAAATCCCAGCCATCATCAGTTGTGCGAAGACAGATTGAACGCTGCAGTGAAGGCAGAGCATCAACAGCATCGCCAATGTATTCCATGTCTTCATCGAAGATATGAACAGGATTTCCGGCACCTACGTGTCCAACAAGATAAAGACCTGAACCCGGATCATGAGCAACTTCAGTTAAAGATGCAAGCATTGGTGGTACAAAACGTCCGTTACATTCCATAGCAACAGGATCAAAGCGGTATACGGTAGCCCATGAGGAAATATGGATATAGCCATAGGCATCTTTATATATACCGCGTTTTGCTCCATTGATGGGAGACTGTGAATGGATTGTATCCAGTTCTCCACCGGGTAATTCAAAAACGGAAATACTGTGCAATACCGTTCCGTCATCATCATAGACATAGAACGGTCTGAAGCGACTTGTTGCTCCATTCCAGTCAAATTCATTAACACCGTCATGCACACCTTCAGCTCCGTACAGAGCAACCCAGATTTTGCCTTCACTGTCAACGGCAACACCGTGGGGCATGCTGGCGCGACGAACAGTACCGCTGATCTCGCCTGTAAACTTATAGGTCAATGAGTCTACATTATAATCCACGATCCGTGAATCAAATACCCATGCACCTGAGGCGATACCGGCGAAACAGATAACTGCCAATAACACAGTTAACAATTTCTTCATTTTCTTCTCCTTCTGTTTGGTTATTACGTTGAAGTATAAGGAAATTAAGGTATTGAAAATTGAATGTCAAATACATTTAAAGCCGGCCGTGATAGGGCGCACCTTCTTCAAAAATCCTCACTTTCAATACAGTATCATTATCAATATTATCAAACGTCAATGTGTTGATGTATAAGTAGTCATCATTTCCCCAAACCATGCGTGTAGCTTTATAATTACTAAGCAGCTTAGGATAGATTGTTTCACCCACACCGGTTTGGGTATTCAGCTTCATCAAAGGTAAAGCACCGGTTCCAATATAAATTTCTCCATCATTGTTGAGTTCAATCAGGGAGATAACCCGTCCGGCATATTGTGAGCTAGTCCAGTTGAAGACTTCGACCAAACCGCCAACCAGTTTGGGATCACCGGCGGCAGGATCAATTTCCTGTTTCCATATCTTTACAACAGGCGCACCATTGCTTTGTATTCTTGAACCAACGATATACAGATGATCATTATAATGCCTCATGCGCGTAAAATTCAACGAATCATCGCTGAACAACAAATTCCCATCCAGCTCACCTGCTTTAGTAACATAGATAACCCCTTTATCACCGACATACCAGACATTTTTATTCTGGTCAAAATCCAGATCCCGGACATTCCCGCTGGTTCTGAAACTTGCATGTGTTGATGCACCGGACCCATCCACAGTGGTAACAAAGTAATTGTTTGTATACGTGTAATGAAATACGCCATTTCCACCATAGCGAAAATTACCCAGTGCCCTGTCTGTACGGACTTCGCCGAAATCAGAACGTGTGCCGTCGGGTGTTACTTTAACAATAATTTTTCCGGTGACGATATAAAGATTACCGTCGGCATCCATATCCAAAACACTCATATTATCGAGCAGACCAAAAGCAGGAACACCAACAGTTGAAACCGGATTTAAAAGTTTGTAATAGTGCCATGTCCCGTCAGTGTTTTTATAATCCCCGAACAGAAAAGCGCCTATTGCATCCACTCTAATGCGTAATCCGTCTTTAAAATTTGCCGGAGGTTCAACCAGAAGCCGAGTTGTGCTGGCCTCAAGAACAACGGCTTTTTTATCCCCAAAATAGACAAGATTGTCTGATGTGGAGGGGTTGAAGTTTTCTCCAACAATTTCAACGGTTTTCTTGCTTCCGATTGAGCCGTATGTTGAATCCGGAGGCGTTACCGAAGCAATAACCGGCACGGGTTTTCCCTGATCATCCGGATCCCATATGGTGTCCGGATAATCCGGCTCAAGACAACCGGACAATGACAGGAAGATTATCATCATCAGCAGGTTCAATATACTTAGCGTTTTAATTTTCATTGTTGCAATCCTTTCAAATTTCACATCATTTTATATGCAGCAATTAATGATTTAATCATCACTGCGATGCAATTTTACATCTCAAATAGCAAACTTTATTGAAATCCTCTGAACCGTTCCGATATTTCCAAACGGTGTGCTGGCATAATCTATGGCCAGACCGAACTTGGATATACCGAAACCGAAAGTGACATCATCTTCGTCATTACTGCTTCGGAAACCGCCGCGGAAATAAAACATATCCAGATATGAGAACTCAAGACCTACGTTAATTTGTTCAGCATGAGAACGATAATGAACAGCATCAACTGTGGTAAAAAGTTTCATACCTTTGGGTTTATTGGATAATAAGTCAAGCAGATCCATTGAGATTCCCATGGTAAAGGTCAACGGAAGCTGAAACCCTTCATCCTCATATTTGATCTCATTGGAAAAATTGCGGACAGACATACCAAAAGCAAGACTCTTAAACCCTGTATAATAGAGCGTTCCAAAATCATAGCTCTGTCCGGTTACGACATTATTTTTCACTATCAAACTGTCCTTGCCAAACGGAACAACACTTCGTCCCAGTTGCTGTCCCACAACACTGATATGACCACCGACAGAAAACTTGTCTGTCAGATCTTTGGCATAACCGACTCCGGCGGCAAAGGCTGTAGGATTCATAATCTCTGTATCCACATATCCCTGATCGCTGGCCCGGACCATGGTACCTTCAACTTCACCGTAATCAATATTACGGAATGTGGCACCCAATACACCATAGGTCCCTTTGGCCGGACGCAAAGCAAAAGAAAAAGCATTGTGTTTAATGTCAAAAATCCAATTGTTCTGACTTGCGGCAAATTCAATGAAATTATCCATTTTTGCCATAGCAGCCGGATTATAAAACATGGATTCTGAATTATTATCCAAAGACGTCATTGCCTGCCCCAATGCACCTCCCCGTCCGTCCGGACCGACACTGAGGAATTGCAGCCCGGTTTGAGCAATCTTCTGTTGTCCAAAACTGACGGATGCAAGCATCAGGAGAAGGGCAATAATTTTAATTGGTTTACATTTATGCATTATGAAACTCCTTATATCTTTCATTAGCCAATTATTTCACAACCATGTTAAACCGGGTTATGCCCTGTTCAGGTAATGCATAAACCAGATAGCTGTTTCCCTTATTCAGTTCAAACTGATAGTGAGAAACCAAACCGCATCCGGCAGCTTCATTCATGGTAACACCCATTTCTTTGACAGGCACGGCAACACCGTCCGTGTCCAGGGCAAATAAAGAAAATGTCACAGGTTTGTCGGCATAGAAAGAGGTTAGAGCATTGCTGTTTACCAGAAAGTATCCATCAAGGGCATCTTTGGATAAGCTGACAAAGTACCGTTTATTCTTCTGGGCAGTATTAAACCCGCCGGCTGCAATGGCACGTGCACTGGCATCGGCAAGAAAAGCCGCATTAATAACAGCGCCAAACCAGTTAGTATCAACCTCACCGGGAGTTAAAGCCGCCAGTGCCGTTGATTTCTGAGCAAATGTGTTGCATACATCGGCTGTTCCTGCATAATCAGCGGCCGTAAAAACCAAACCCACATTCACGGCACCTTTTGATGCTTCAGTCTTTTTCAGAACAACCAAATATTTACTGTTTCCCAGGGTTACTTCAACGCGTTCCTTAACATTTACTGTTAGGGCTAACAGTTCCAGCGGCATTTTATTATCCTGTTCAACGGCTGAAAGACTATTATTCAGATCCAGAAAATCGACGAGCATATATTTGTCGATATAAAGAATATAATCTTTAGGAGCAACCGTACTTAAATCTAAAAGGGCCATGACAACTGATTCATTAACCGGAAACAATCTGCGATTTGCTGAAGGTTCAAGCAGATTGTCCTCTTTTTCCATTTTTCTTATCAGTGAATCACGGGCTGTTGTGTTATTCACCAGGATTGAATCATAATTAAGAACCGTCATGAATGAATCAATCGATAAAAAGTCCGAGAAAAAACTTCCCGCTTCGGTAACGGCATACTGAGAATAGTCCAACAATGTGTGAACACCGGCATTATAATCGTCTATCTCGTATGTCTTATCTTCATATTTACTACAACCGATGGCCAGCAGAAGCGCAACTGCCATCGTTCCAATCAGTAATTTTTTCATATCATACCTCATGTATTCATGTCTTTATCATTACCGGATCACGATAAACTTTTTATAAACTGATTCACCTTCCGGTGTTTCAAAAAAAGCGATATAGAGTCCGCTGACAATCGTTTGCCGGGCATCTGTCAATGAGTTCCAGGATTCATCACCGCTGTTATCTGTATGCTCGATGGTTTTAACCAGATCGCCTCTCTCGGTAAAAATCTTGATTGTGCATTTTGGCGGCAGATTGTAAAAAGTAATCCGGTTTGCTGAAGCTGCATCCCGGCCAAACTGTAAATCCTGAGCGCGGATATGATAGGGATTGGGAACAATGCGGATCTGATCAAGACTTGTACCCGGCATTCTGCGCAGGTATGCCGGTTCACTGGTCAGCGTATAAAACTTGCTGCTGTACAGAATTCGTCCGTCAGCATCATTGGTTCCATCATCATACGAAATCAGATAATAATAATAGTCAAAACCGCGTTGGGGACTGGTATCTTCGAAATAATTATAACCGTCAGCATTGACATCCAGATCAGTAACCGGAATATCCGCAATGAGATGATACGTGGAATCAGACCGGTCATTTCTGGCACGGTACAGTTTATATCCTGCAAGTCCCGGGTAGCTTTCTGCCGTTTTAGTCCAATTAATAACAATGCGGTCACCTCCGCTCTGAACAATAAATTCACTGGGAGCCGGCGGCGGTTCGGGAATGGTCATTCCGCTTTGATAATTTTCATAGGCATTCCAGAAAGTTTGCACCAGACTGTCACGTCCGCTGTAAACGAGAAGATCTTTTTCGTTTTCTGTTATTGCACCGGATACAAATTCAGCTCCTATCCGATAGCTTTCTTTCCGGCTCAGGCCGGCAGCAGCTTCGGCCCAAACGACACGGACCGATTGTCCGGGAGCCAGATCCCAGGGACCGAATGTCATGGAATTGCTGAATCCGCCGGCAGAACCGGGAGCTTCATTATTCCACTGATCCGCATCTCCAATGGCTGAGGGATCCAGATTTTGCCAGTCATAACCCAAATCAGAAGCCTGTGAAGGGTTTGGGTGACCCATTCTCATCAGATTATACTGACCGGTCATCAAATCCGGGTTCTGTGGATTGTTTTCATAGTTCAAAACCGGAATATCACTGGCATGATACATGGACGCTGAAGGTTGAAGAGGATCATCCGCAGGATCAGAGGGAGACTTATCGGCATGAAGTTTCAAATAACCGGCAAACATAACCGATGTCAAATGACCGTCACCGCTCCACCAGGCACCGCCGATACCGTTGTCATCCGTATGACCGCTGTGCTGCCCACCAAAAGAAAAAATTGCCGGAAGCGGGTTATATTTATCATTTTTATCAAATGTAGCCGTGCCGCCCATACCCATGATATCATTAACCGCGTTTCTCCCCCACACGGCATTTTGGGGTAAAATACCGCGGCTATATGTGCTGGCTTCACGGTTAAAACCGGTTCTGAACTGCCACATGGCAACAAAATCGGTCAGAGTATTATTATGGGTAACCGATCCGTCTGATTTGCAGATACCGTTATTGGTAAATTCAAATTCATGAATGAAATAGTTTTGATGGTATGGGTTGGTAAATGCATGAATTTTTCGTTCGACCTGAACACCCATACCGGTTTGAACGATGTTATGCAGCATCCGGTCGCCGGGTATGGAAGGGTCAATCTCAACGTTGATATCAAGAAAATCCAATTCGGTTGCAAGCATACCGTCCACCATAACCAACGGATGGGTTCGCTTACCGTAAAGCGTAAACTCTTTTGGCATCCAGTCAGCGGATTCACTGACCTTCCGCGGACCGGCAACCATTACTTTATGGTTAAAAGTCCGGCCAAACACGGGATCGTTGTAATTCGTTGAACCGATCCAAAAACCTTTGGCGGCCTGCAGATCCTGATCCACATACATCGCCGGATACCGTAATCCGTCCAACTGATCCTGTGTAGCACCCGTACGGCCTACTTCAATTTCACAACCAACTGACGAGAACCAGTTATGAAGATCACCGACGGCCAGCCAGCGGATCTCGGCGGCAAAAAGCATACTCACTCCTGACAGAAGGAAAATGAGCATTGCCCCGATTAATTTGTAAGATTTTTTATGTTGTATCATCTTCATTCCTCATTTTTAGAAGATTAACGGCATTTATTTACCCAGATTAAAACTCACATTCAAACCAAAGAATATATTTCTGGGATTCAGAGCTATCAGACTGGTCAGATTTGGCATATCGATATATGCTTTATTATCCAGGACTTTTTTGACATAGGCATTGTCTGCTTCAACAAGAGTCGTTCCGTTAAATTCCAAATATTCCCCATCTGACGGACGATAATAAATCACACCTTGCTGAAGGGAACCGGTGCTGGTATAGTCCAGATTTCTCATAGGTTGAAATGCCACTCCTGTAGCTCTCATTTCTCCGGGACGGTCATCACCGGGAATATTTCCGTATGCCAGATCATCTCCCTGATCAGCAGGAAGGTGCAAAGAATACATATAATATTCATAGTCATAACGATCATAAAAGGACACGCCGGAAAATTGTTTCAGATTGAACATATTATTCACATCTGCAAAGACTTTAATATTCATATTATTGCCAACAGCAAACGATTTTGAAATTTTCAGATCAAAACCCCAGCTGTCTTTCCAGCGGACATTATTCCGGATAACGGCACCCCTTTGATTTTCAACCAACCGGGGATTCCATGTGAACCATGAGCCGGATGTCCATGAACTGATCAGCACAAAATGCCAGTCCGCAATAAGGGGGTGGTAATCATAGGGTGTGTGGAAATCGATATAGGACTTTGCTCTTGGCCGTGGAAGGGGTTTGGTTTCCTGGGGATTCTGTTTTTCATATTCCCGTTGTTCCGAAGGATTTTCATAGTAGTATTTATAACCGAAATATCCGTATGAATTCACGCGATATTCAAAATTGACGTTTCCTGCCAGCCAGCGGCCGGTCCGTTTTGTCAATTCAATTTCAAATCCGCGGATATCTTCAAAACTGTTGTTCGTCAGTTTATAGTAATTCACATTTCCCTGAGAATTGATAAAGCGTGTATAATCCTGCTGATCCTTAACATCTTTATAATATGCGGAAATATGAAGCAGATAATTGTCCAGAAAAGCTTGTTCATAACCCAATTCATATGAAACTGTTCTCGCAAGATCCATTGAAGGATTACCAAAATAGTTTACCTGATTTGTAAATTTCTGATAATCGATCTGGAACATATCTTCAGCCATAGGCAGCTGATAATAATGCCCGTAATTGAAGAAGAGTTTGGAATTTTCAGAAATGGGATGGCTGATACCCAGCCGGGGGCTGAGCATGAATTGTCCATCCGCTTTAACTTTTAAAGAGTCCGGAACATTATCAATATCTACCCACTCTTCAGGAAAGGCCCCGAAGAAATTCCCGTCATAGACAGAAGCAGGTGTATACCAGTCTCCATTGGGCTGAATATAATCACCCACCAGCCCCAAATTGATGACAAGTCCTTCAAATTCAAGCTTGTCTTCAATATAGGCGCTGAGTCTGTACGGAGCGCGTGTGAATTCAGTCCTGTAATTTCCGTCAGGAAGGGGGTTTACGCCTCTGAGGAAAATATATAAGTCGTCATACGTAAAATCAAAACCAACTTTCAATTGATTGTTTCTGTTCAGCTGAGTACGATAGCTGCCTTTGAGATTCCAGGTTACAATCTGTGATGAATCCCTGGCAGCAGCGAAAGGACCGCCTGTTGCCATACCGGATATTCCGTTTTCATAATCAAATGAATAGCCTACCGGTGCCTCATCCACAAAATATCCCGGGAAGATTTCATAGGTAAATGTCGTATCACGCCGCTGGCCATATCCTTTGGTATAATCCCTCTGATTCCTGCTGAGGGTTACATCAAAATATGTATCGGCATCAAGCATATGGGTTACTTTTGCAGAAAGATTATTCGTAAGGACTTCCATCTGCGAAAAATACTCATACGTAAAAACACGCCATGGCAGCGTAAATCCAGTTCTGTCAAGTGAATTGGCTATAGCCCAGGCACTGCTGAAAAAATTGGTTCCGCCGGAAGATGTTCCTTTGATCTTTCCATAGTTATATGTCATAGATAATTTTGTTTTATTGCTTAAATCCGACGTAACCTTAAGCATACCGCTTGTATTCATAAGATTAGGTGTTGAAAGGGGAATCAGATACATATACTGATTTTGGAAAAAGGAAGCATAAAAACGAAGGTCTCCGAGTGCTTTGCTTACGAAAGGCACCGGGCCGCCGAATCCCAAATCAATATTATAATCGGGATCACGGATAAATCCGTCTTTCCGCCGTTCCCATGTAAACAGTTTTTGTGCAGCTGCTGCCGTCAGGTCAGTTGAGGGATCACCGTCGGAAAATGAACGGCCGGCTACAGCATTCCAGCCCTCAAACTGATTCCCTTCATACTGAAGCTTGGTCCAGTAATCCCAGTCACTGGCAGCCATTCCCTGCCAGCAGACTTCATCATCCAGATAAGGTCTTAACCAATAGCTGTCAGCTGAATACGGCGAAATACCGAAATGTTTATAATCAGGCGGACTCATTTTATATGAAACGGTTGCCGTATAATGATCTTTTGGACCTTCTTTTGCTACAACATTGACAATACCCGAACGCACATTGGAAAATTCAGCACTCATACCGCCGGTCTGAACACTGACTTCCTGAACAGCACTCAGAGGGATTGACTGGATAGGGCTGTTATTACGGCTGTCTCTTTGAGCGATACCGTCAACCATAAACAACACCTGATCCGAACCGCTGCCTCGAATACTCAGGTCACTGCTGATACCTGCTTTGAGTCCCAATACTTCACCGACTGATGTAGCCGGCAATACTTCAATTTCTTCGGAAGACATGCTAAGCTGGCTGCCTGAAACGTCTTTCTTGACGACAGGCATTTTAGCCACAACCGTCACGGTTTCCCCCTGAAAGGCCTGTGGTTTCATTCTGAAATCTACCTGTGTGGTCAAATCAATTTCAACCCTGACACCGGATTGGGTAAGCCGGGCAAAACCCACATATGAGGCAGAAACAGTATAGATATCCGGCGGCACATTCAGAATGACATAAAATCCTTCTTCATTAGCCGCAGCACCATAAACCGTTCCATCAATAATAACATTGGCTCCGGGTAAGGGATTGCCGTTTTCGTCTGTAACCGTACCCATTATCTTTCCGGATGTCTGGGCAAAGGCTACACTGAACAGCATTATCATTGCTAGTAAACCTTTCAACAATTTCATGTATAAGCTCCTTATCTTCTACCGGTTAATTATTATAAAATTATTTGCAAACACACATTTGCCATTACCAAATTGCCTGCTGCTTTCTTCTTATTACCTATGCTTGTTAAAAATTATGAATACAGAAATGTTTTTTTTTCAATTTCTGCACTCGCTCCTGTTCTCGAAATAAATGTTACAGAAAAACCAATATTAAGTCAAGCTGCAAATCTTGCGCAAATTATAATAATTTGATTTTTTATTTCCGGAAACCTTATCATAGAGACTGTCATATAGAAGAAAAAAACGCTAACTTACAAAAAATCATGAAGGGCAATAAAATGAAAGTTACGGGTAAAATTGTTATAGTTTCGTTTTTACTGCTTACAGCCGGTATGATGAATATGTTGAAGGCATACGACTTTCTCGAAATTGATAAAATCATGAATGCTGCCATCGCTGACAGCGCCTGGCCGGGCGGTGTTTTGATAATCGGCAGGAATGATGCAAAGGTTTATGAAAAAGCTTATGGTTTTCATACATACCAAAAGAACGTACCGACCCGTACCGATGATATTTTCGATCTTGCTTCAATAACAAAAGTCATGTCAACCACATCTGCAATAATGTCCCTCTATGACAGAGGACTGATCAATTTAGATAAATATGTCCACGACTATATTCCGGAATTTCGAGGACAATCTGACGAAAGCACCGCTGTCAAACAAAAAACAACCCTCCGTCATTTACTGACGCACACAAGCGGGATTCCTGCCTACAAAAACTACAATCGGGATTTGTTCACTCCTGACATGATCATTGAAGATATTCTCAGTATTGATTTTAAATCGGAACCGGGCTCGCGTTATGAATATTCCTGTCTGGGATTCATTACGCTGGGAGAACTGGTTAAACGGGTATCGGGCCTTACTCTGGATGACTATGTTCAAAAATATGTTTTTGAACCGTTGAATATGAATCATACACAATACAATCCCCCCGTTGTTTGGCTTCCCCGGATTGCCCCTACGGAATACTCTGAAAAAGAACAGGGCTTTATTCGAGGCAGCGTTCATGATGGCATCGCAGCCGGATTGGCAGGCGTTTCAGGAAATGCAGGACTTTTTTCAACGGCACCTGATATGTCAATATTTGCCGAAATGATGCTCAATAAAGGTGAATATAACGGTGTTCGAATTTTTAAACCCGAAACGGTAGAATTGTTCACACGGCGGGCTTATGTTCTGGAAAACAATTCACGCTGTCTTGGTTGGGACAGCCCGCAGGGAATATCATCTTCCGGTGTTTATTCCGGACAAAACAGTTTTGGCCACACCGGTTTTACGGGAACAAGTTTGTGGATTGACCCGGATAATCAGGTTTATGTCATCCTTTTGACCAATGCGGTTCACCCGAATCGTGATTTTAAAGATCCCAATTATTTTGACTGGAGACAACTGGTCCACGGCAAAGCCTATGAAGCAATGGAAATGACACGACAGAATCCGGAAACACGCTGGCGGGACAAATGGCAGGATCCGTCCGTTCGTGATCAGTTTAAAAAGAAATCATTCTGGAAAAGACTGTTTAACTAATTTTTTTCAATATAGCGATTTAGTATCTCACGGTAAACCCTGCATCCCTGAAGTTTCATATTGATTTGAAGCAAAATTGTTGATGCGTCATTTGCCTGATAATATTTTCTGAATATGCGTAATGCTTCGTCATGTTGCCCGGAATAATACAGCGTGAGCATGACTTTCATCAAATGGGAGAAGGTTTCCAGCTGATGTGAATCACCCCGGATTGGTTCATGTATCGGAGATGAATTTTTCAAAAATTGTTTGCTTGAATTGATGTCTTTCAAAAGGATGGAGCGAAATTCAGGATTTGCGGGGACAAATGTTCCGTTTTCAAATTTGAAAATGACCGGGATTATGGGTGCCATGGCATGGCTCAATACCAAAAAATAATCAAAGGTTAAAAGATACTGTGTCCACTCATTCGTGCCGTCATTATTCAAATCAACATAAGAGCCCTGGTAGCCTACGGGATAATCGCCTGAACTGAAAATTTCCTTTAACGACTCTCCCGATAGATCCAAAAACCGATATGTCCAGCAGCAATGAGCGCCGCCGCTGTATTGTTCAACGATTAAAAGCGAATCTGCACCGTAAGGAGACGGAATGATGGCTGTTCGCGTCATCCTCCTGTCAAAACCCTGATCAAAAATTTTCAGTGTATCATTATCCTTACTTAAAATCCCATACCAGAAAACACTGTCATCTGTTGCTTTCTGGAAGACATAGTCTCCCCGGCGGTAAGAATCCGGCTGAGGTGAATACATTCGAAAAACCGTTTCAGCATAAAGAACATTCTGTCCGGATATCATTATAAGGATAAGAAAGAAACCAATCATTTTGCTTTTCATGGCAGTCACGGACGGGGTGTTAAATCATCCCAAAACCGTCAGAAGAATTCCTGCGGCCACAGCAGACCCGATCACGCCGGCCACATTAGGCCCCATGGCATGCATCAGCAGGTAGTTAGATTTGTCAAACTCAACACCAACCTGTTGAACGACCCGCGCAGAATTGGGTACGGCACTTACACCTGCAGCACCGATCAGGGGATTAATTTTATTCTCTTTACTCAGGAACAGGTTCATCAGTTTAGCAAATAAAACCCCGCCTGCCGTTGCTATCATAAATGAGACAGCTCCCAGAATAAATATCAGTATGGATTGCCGGGTTAAAAATGTCCCGGCTTGCGTAGAAGCACCTACAGTCAGACCCAGCAATATCGTTACGGAATCAATAACCGGCCCACGGGCTGCATTGGCCAGACGTTCTGTAACGCCGCATTCTTTCAGAAGATTCCCGAAAAATAGCATTCCCAAAAGAGGCAGGGATTCCGGGGATATAAATGTAGTGGCGATAAAACCCAGGATTGGAAAAAGAATTTTTTCTGTCTTTTGAACCTGTCTGGCAGGTTTCATATGAATGACCCGTTCTTTTTTTGTTGTCAGTAAGCGCATGATCGGCGGCTGGATCATGGGGACTAAAGCCATATAGGAATATGCCGCAATAGCAATGGCACCCAGAAGATGAGGAGCAAGTTTTGACGACAGGAATATTGCCGTAGGACCGTCAGCTCCTCCAATTATTCCGATTGTTCCGCTTTCGGCCATTGTAAAACCCAAAGCATTGGCACCCAGAAACGTAAGAAAAATTCCAATCTGTGCAGCCGCACCCAGTAATACAAGTTTCGGGTTGGAAAGAAGTGCTGAAAAATCTGTCATTGCTCCGATACCAAGAAATATGAGCGGAGGATAAATTCCTTTCATGACTCCCATGTACAGATACATTAAAACCGAACCTTCATCATAGACGCCGATATGAATTTTCTCTACAAGATAGGGAATATTTCCCATAATAATCCCAAAACCGATGGGAACAAGGATCAGGGGTTCATACTTTTTTACGATTCCCAGATATATGCAGAAACCGCCGGCTGCCATCATGATAACATGTCCCCACGTAATATTGGCAAATCCGGAAAAACTCAGGAAATTAAATAATATATCCATTAATCCTCCAGAGTAATAAGAACATCGCCCTCAAGAACAGAGCTTCCCGGTTTAACATCCACGGTCTTTACAATACCGTCTGAAGATGCCATGATATTATTTTCCATCTTCATTGCTTCCATTTTTGCCACGACCTGGCCGATTTCAACGGAATCCCCGGGTTCAACAGAAACAGATATGATAGTCCCGGGAATGGGCGCTTTAATAAACTGACTGCCAACTTGTTCTGTCGGCTTGTGCGTCCGTTCAACCCTGTCCATGCTGACCGGAGCAGCATTCTTGCGGACAAGTTTTGGCGTTTTCTGCTCTGTTCGGGCTTCCATCAGTTCCACTTCGTAATCCACGCCATTACATTCTACAAGAGCTGATTCATCGGACAAGGATTTAATGGACAACTCGTAAGGATTCCCGTTAATCAGAAATTTAATCTTCTTCATGCTTTATTTCCCTGCACGTTTACTGATAATCAATGGTTGTCTTAACCCGTAGATCTTACTGGACCACGGCGAATACGGTTTTGCCCACCGTTCAAAAGTCAATTTGGTCTTTTCTTCATCCAGGAGTTTTTTCTTATACAAATACAGGGCAGACATGATGGCAACGGCTGTTTCATCGGGTATTCCTGTATTTTTGTTATCTGTCTGTTGTTTTTCACGGGCTAAGCGCCGTTTATTATCAATCTGCTTCTGACGAAAATGTGATATGTTTATCACAAGGGCACTGACAGTCATAACAAAAAGATAGACCGCTGTCAGCGCTATGAGAACAATGAAAAATCCAAAAAAAGTGATTTTTAATACAGAAGCACTGTTCTGTTTGGTCAGTTCAGCAAACAAAGGGCTTGATGCAACGAGCAATAAGGCAGATACTTTATAACGGAACATTGTAACTCCTACAAGGGAATGTTTCCATGTTTTTTGGGCGGATTCGTCAGTTTTTTCGTCAACAGACTTTCAAAAGCTCTGATAATTCTAAAGCGGGTATGGCTCGGATCGATCACATCATCCACAAAGCCACGGCTGGCGGCAACAAAGGGATTGGAAAATTTCTCTTTATACTCTTCCTCCAATTCTTTAGCCCTTTCTCCACTTTCATCACCCTCCAATTCTTTTCTATATAGGATCTGGACAGCTCCTTCAGCTCCCATTACAGCGATTTCAGCTGTAGGCCAGGCATAATTGACATCACCCCGCAGATGTTTCGAACTCATAACATCGTAGGCCCCGCCGTATGCTTTGCGCGTAATAATCGTAACCTTTGGAACAGTAGCTTCTGCAAAGGCATAAATCAGTTTAGCCCCTTCACTGATAATACCCCGGTATTCCTGCGCGGTTCCGGGAAGAAAACCGGGCACATCCACAAACGTAAGAATAGGAATATTGAAAGCATCGCAAAAGCGGACAAAGCGGGCAGCTTTTTTGCTGGCATTGATATCAAGGACACCTGCCAGATAACTGGGCTGATTCGCGACTATCCCAACGGATCTGCCGTTAAACCGTCCAAAACCGGTTATGATATTCGGGGCAAAATGCCGGGCAACTTCTAGAAATTCCTCGTCATCCACCACACGGTAAATGATATCTTTCATATCATAAGGCTGATTGGGTGAATCGGGAATAATCGCTTCCAATTCTTCATCTGTCCGGTTAATGGGATCATTTGTCGATAAAAGCGGAGCTTCTTCTAGATTATTCTGAGGAATAAAACTAATGAGTTTCCGGATAATCCCCAATGCCTCTTCTTCATTTTCTGCCGAAAAATGAGATACGCCGGATTTGGAAGCATGCACCATGGAACCGCCCAGCTGTTCTTCTGTCACAGATTCATTGGTAACGGTTTTAACCACTTTGGGACCGGTAATGAACATATAGGATGTTTTTTCCGCCATAACTATAAAATCAGTAAGGGCGGGTGAATAAACGGCTCCTCCGGCACAGGGACCGAGAATAGCGGAAATCTGAGGAATGACACCGGATGCTTCAACATTTCTCTGAAAAATATCCGCATAACCTGCCAGTGACATAATCCCTTCCTGAATACGGGCGCCGCCGGAATCATTCAAACCAATAACCGGAGCACCCATTTTCATGGCAAGATCCATGACTTTACAGATTTTTAGGGCAAATGTTTCACTCAGGCTGCCGCCGAATACGGTAAAATCCTGGGAAAAAACATATACAAGCCGGCCGTCAATCGTCCCATAGCCTGTAACAACACCATCGCCCAGAATTTTGTTTTTTTCCAGTCCGAAATTATGGCACCGATGTGTTACAAATGCATCGAACTCTTCGAACGAATCTTTATCCAATAAATAGTCTATCCGTTCGCGTGCCGACAGTTTCCCTTTTTCATGCTGTTTATCTATCCGGTCTTTTCCCCCTCCTTCTATGCTTTTTTGCCGCATATCATGGAGTTTTTTTATCTTATCCTGCATCGACATAATTCATCATCTCCTCATGAGGCAAGCGCTCTCAATCTTCATGTTCCTGCGTCAGTTCCGTCAAAACACCAAAGGTGGATTTGGGATGGAGAAATCCGATCTTGTGTCCACCGGCACCTGTTCGGGGTTCTGTGTCAATAAGGCGCACTCCCCGTTCTTCCATCGCTTTAAGTGATGCCTTGCAGTCATCCACGCCATAGGCAATATGGTGAATCCCTTCCCCTTTTTTCTCAATAAATTTTGCAACCGGACTATCTTCCGTTATGGGTTCCAGAAGTTCTATCCGGGTCGTGCCTGCTTGAAAAAAAGCAACGTTAACGCCCTGATCTTCCACAGTTTCTGTCCCGTGAAACGGCATTCCGAGAGCATCACGGTAATACGGGATCTGCTCATCCAGCGAACGGACTGCAATGCCAATGTGAGATATCCCTTTTATCATTGTTTACCTCTTTTTTACAATCATGATTATCGTTTTAAAAACGGATGAAAGTTAAGAAATCATCCGTTGTTTTTCTCCCCTTTTTCAAATTTTTCTTCTTGAGGAATTTTGAAAAAAAGGTCCATAATTTCATCAGCAGCTCTGGTTGCGGGTATTTCGTCTTTTTCGACATTCTCACGAAGTTGATCCATCTTGCTTCGTATATGGGGATTGGCATAGAACCAGCGTTTTATCTGATCTTCTATTATGGTGTAAAACCATTGTACGGATTGTTCTTTTCTTCGGAGATCAAGAAATCCCGATTGTTGCATAAGGTTGACGAAATGGAAGATCATATCCAGAATTTCCGGAAAACCGTCCCCTGTCAGGGCAGAACAGGTTAAAGCTTTACAGGTCCATCCGGGCGTTGCCGGTTTCAGATAATGAAGGGCTGTTTCAAACTGGGCACGGGTTCTTTCTGCTTTATGACGATTATCCCCGTCAGCTTTATTGACCAGGATTGCATCGGCAATTTCAATGACTCCTTTCTTAATTCCCTGGAGTTCATCCCCTGCTCCGGATATTTGCAGGAGCAGAAAAAAATCCACCATGGAGCGGACCGTGATTTCACTCTGTCCCACTCCGACAGTTTCCACCAGGATCACGTCATAATGCGCTGCTTCACACAAGGTGATGGCTTCCCGTGTTTTTGCTGCGACTCCCCCCAGCGTGCCGCCGGACGGGGATGGCCTGATAAAGGCGTTTTCATCGCGGGAAAGTTTCTCCATTCGGGTTTTGTCGCCCAAAATACTCCCCTTTGACAAAGATGAGCTGGGGTCTACCGCAAGAACAGCAACACGATGTCCTTTCCGAATAAGCTCCAGACCGAATCGTTCGATAAAGGTTGATTTTCCCGCTCCCGGAACACCTGATATGCCGATTCTCAGAGATGAACATGCTTTAGGTAATAACGCATTCAGGACATCAGCAGCAATCGAACGGTGCCGAGGGGCCTGACTCTCGATTAAAGTAATGGCTCGGGCAAGGATTGTCCGGTTACCGGATAAAACACCATCTATATATTCTTGTGTATCGAGCGGTTTACGTCGTATGGACGATCCGATTTTTTTTCCGGAGGAACCGGCATTATCCGGCGGTATTATTCTCACGGCAAACGCATCATCGTTTTCTGCGGGAGCCCATTCAGGACGATAGCTCTTCCCTCTGTCAACAAAATCCCTCTCCCGGTCTCGCTCCTGCTTTTGATCCCTGTCCTGATTTTGATCGTTTATGCTTTTCTGATCCTGATCTCTGTCTCTATTCATGTCCAAACCGTTCGTTGATCTCATGAATCAATTTCATGCCTGCGTCCGGAATACGCGTTCCGGGGCCGAAAATAGCAGCCGCACCGTGATCATAGAGAAATTGATAATCCTGTGAGGGAATGACACCGCCCACAATGACAATGATATCCTCCCGGTTCAGGCGTTTCAATTCATCCATCAACTGGGGCAATAATGTTTTATGACCGGCTGCAAGGGAACTCATACCTACAACATGGACATCATTTTCCACTGCCTGGCGGGCTGTTTCTTCCGGTGTTTGGAACAGGGGCCCCACATCCACATCGAAACCCATATCAGCATAAGCGGTCGCCACAACCTTGGCGCCCCGGTCATGGCCATCCTGTCCCATTTTTGCAATCAGAATACGGGGACGGCGTCCCTCCCGCTTTTCAAAATCATCTGTCAGTTTACGAACCTTATTAACCAGATCTTCTTCATCATTTCGGTATTCACCGCTGTAAACACCTGATATCGTTCTTGTCACGGCCTGATACCTTCCACAAACGTTTTCTATTGCCAATGATATTTCACCAAGCGTTGCCCTTTCGCGGGCAGCATCCACACATAATTCCAAAAGATTACCGTCACCCGTTTCAACACAAGCTGTTATGGCTTTCAAACGGGCATCAACTTTTTGATTATCCCGGCAGGCTTTAATCTTTTGGAGTCTTTTTATCTGGGAAAGCCGAACAGCAGTATTGTCAACTTCCAGAATTTCAATAGGATCTGCTTCCTCCGGGGGATATTTATTCAGACCGACAATAATTTCCCGTCCTGAATCAATCCGGGCCTGGCGCCGTGCAGCCGCTTCCTCAATTCTCATTTTAGGAATGCCGGCTTCTATTGCTTTGGTCATCCCGCCGTATTCTTCAACTTCCAGAATATGTTCCCATCCCTTTTGCAGTAACTCGCCGGTAAGGGCTTCCACAAAATATGATCCGCCCCAGGGATCAATTACGTTTGTTATCCAGGTTTCATCCTGAAGATAGAGCTGGGTATTTCTGGCAATCCGCGCAGAAAAATCCGTGGGAAGGGCAATCGCTTCGTCAAGAGCGTTGGTATGCAGGGATTGGGTATGTCCCAATGCTGCCGCCATGGCTTCGATACATGTTCTTGCAACATTGTTGTAGGGATCCTGCTCCGTGAGACTCCAGCCGGATGTTTGGGAATGGGTTCGCAAAGACATGGATTTGGGATCCTTGGGATTGAATTGTTTGATCAGTTTAGCCCATATTAGCCTTGCTGCCCGGAGTTTGGCAATTTCCATGAAATAATTCATTCCTTCCGCCCAGAAAAAAGAAAGGCGGGGAGCAAATGTGTCAATATCCAGTCCTGCCTTAATACCGGTCCGAACGTATTCCAGTCCGTCTGCCAGCGTATACGCCATTTCCAGATCTGCAGTGGCTCCGGCTTCCTGCATGTGATAACCGGAAATGCTGATACTGTTGAATTTTGGCATTTTTTCTGATGTATACCGGAAAATATCGGCAATTATCCGCATTGAAACTTCCGGCGGATAAATATAGGTATTTCGAACCATATACTCTTTGAGGATGTCATTCTGGATCGTGCCGTTCAAGGCTTCCGTTGCTACGCCCTGCTCTTCGGCTGCGACAATATAGAACGCCATTACGGGTAAGACCGCACCGTTCATCGTCATGGAAACGGACATTTTATCGAGGGGGATATTATTAAAAAGAATTTTCATATCCTCGACGGAATCAATAGCCACACCTGCTTTTCCAACATCACCCACCACACGGGGATGATCCGAATCATAACCTCTGTGTGTGGCAAGGTCAAAGGCAACCGAGAGTCCTTTCTGGCCTGCTGCAAGATTTCTGCGGTAAAAAGCATTGCTTTCTTCTGCCGTAGAGAATCCGGCATATTGGCGAACCGTCCAGGGTCTGCCGACATACATGGTTGAATAGGGCCCGCGAAGAAAAGGAGGAATACCTGAAACATAATCCAAATGTTCACAGGAAATCATGTCTGTTGAGTCGTATAAAGGTTTCACCGGAATTTTTTCCATGGTTTCCCAAACAGCTTCCTCAACGGTCATTCCTGTATTTTCTTTAAAGGCTTTTTCCCATTCTTTTCTTGTCATGCGGGAAGAATTCAGTGTCAGATCAATTTTTGCAAAATCCGGTTTACGCATGAGATGAACCTCCTGCCCGTTTCCAAAGAGCTTCATAAAAATCTGCCGTATCGGCTCCCAGATAGAGGAAGGCATCCACACCAGCATCTTTCAGAAAATCCATACTTTCAGCCGGTCTGCCGGCAACAATAACCATTTGATTTGTTTGAAGTGCTTTGATAAAAGCAGGGACAATCTCTGCATATGTTTCATCAGTAGAACAAAGAACAGCTGCAAAAGCCTTGCTTTTCATTACTTCTTCCGCAGCCTCTTCAGGAGAATTCATGGGTTGGGTTGAAATGACGTCAAAACCGCCCGGCTCCAAAAACCCGCGGCTGAAATCCGAGCGGATTTTATGCTGTCCGGGAGGCCCCATATGTACAAGAATCACTTTAGGCCGTTCTCCTGTTTCTCTTTCTGCCATAAAACCCCGATCCCTGAAACGTTCAAAGATTTCTGAAGCTCTGAACGGCGGGACAGGATCAACAGACACGCCTTCTCCGGCAGAAGACCTCACATTTTGCGATATGTCACCTAGTGTTGCCCCTGCCAGAACAGCATTTGTACCGGCTTCGATTCGCTTATCACTATTTCTCAAATCCAAAAGGCGGAGGGTTCGCTTATTTTCATCCTGCTGAACAGACTGACGAAAACGATTGAGTTGATCCGTACGGATTTTTTTGATGTTTCCCTGATCGGTTCGGCTTTCTTTTACTTTAATCTGTTTCAAATCCGCATACATATTCAAACCGATAATAACGCGTTTCCTTTTTCGAAAATCCTTTTCCCTGGCCAATCGTGTTGATTTGATCCGGTCCTGTATCCACCCGGACATAAGAGCATGACTCATGCCGCCGCGGGATTCTGTTTCACGGAAAAGTGTCCAACCTTCACCGGCCAATTGATGGGTGAGGGTTTCGACAAAATAAGACCCGCCGGCCGGATCAATCAGCCGGTCCAAATGACATTCATCTTTTAAGATAATCTGGATATTCCGGGCCACGCGGCGAGAAAAGGATGACGGATAATCCACCGCCCGTTCATCAAATGTATTTGTATGCAGACTGTCAACACCGCCCAGAATCGCGGAAAACGCTTCGGTTGTTGTTCTTAATATATTGACATAAGGATCATAAAGTGTCTGGTTATGTCCGGCTGTCCGGCCATGGATGGTAACATTCAGCCCGTTTCCTTTCAGTCCGTATTCTTTTAACACGTTTCCGATCATCAGTCTGGCAGCCCGGATTTTGGCAATTTCCATAAAGAAAAATGGACCGATACCGAATGTAATATGCAAATGTCCTGCCACATCTTCGGGATTCATGCCGGCATCAATAAGCCGGTTCATATACTCAACAAGTGTTGAAAGCGTCCAGGCCAGTTCCTGAACGGCATTGGCACCGCCTTCGTGACAGGGAACCATGGAAACCCCCAGCCCTTTCAGCCCGGGAGCGTGTTTATTCAGCCACGTCAGAACCTCTTTGATCTCCCCGGTTATGTCAGTCAGGGAGAGGGGCAGATTACCGGTTCGGGCCAGATAGGCAAGAGGATCCTGATTAATTGCCCCGCGGAGTTTTGACGGATCGATTTTTTGTTGTATAAAATAAGCATTTAGAAGCGTTATAAGGGGAAGGGCAGAGAACCCTGCATCCACATAAAACCCAACGGCTGTTAGGTCAATACCCTTCAGGGCTTTTTCGATACACGGAAGCGCGGAAAGGGATGTTCCCCGGTCTCCAACACTTCCTGTATCAGCTATATGGGCATCCTGTGCCAAAAGCGTTGCCGTATCAGGGACTAAATTGACGGCATTCTGTCCTCTATTCAAATCATTGAGAAGGGCTGTGTTAAAATCTTCCGCAAGCGGGGCCGGAATTTCCCGGGCAATATCCCACTCTTTGCCGATATAACCTTCCGGTGAATTTCCCCTGACCCGATTATCGCTTCCGGGATACAGATCCAGGGGAAGACTGTCTCTGTGAGAACGAAAATACAAGGGTTCAAGTGTGATTTCCTCATAGGTACGGGTACACAGTTTTTTTTCAAAAGGGACACCCTTTAAAAAGGGTTCAACAATTGTTCTCCAATCTTCTATGGCCGGTACGGGAAAATCATCCTTTAGCGTAAATTTCTTGTTCAATTTTATTGCGGATTTTTTATTTTCTGATTCAACACTCATTATTCACCTGTTTGCATTCTCAAATGACCGTTCCGTCCGGGATAATCGCACCTTTCTTAACAACAACGATTCCGTCCCGTATCCAGTATTGGCTTTCCTCTTTAAATTCAATACCGTTTTTATTCAGAATTTGAACGTCCCGGCCGATATGAGCATTTTTATCAATAATTGCATTTTTAATAACACAGTTTCTGCCAATGCCTATGGGAATGTCAGTTGCAGCGTCTTCCTGAAAATAGTCATTACCCATAATGTAGGAGGATTCAATGGTTGTTCCGAAATCAATAACACTCCTGATACCAATAACTGATTTACGAATTGATGTGGCACGGATATAAGAACCTTCACCGATTGTTGACGAAACTATGCACGAATCCCCGATCTGACTGCCGGGAAGCATTCGGGCATGTGTATAAATTGGCATTAACGAATCCCGAAAGGAAAATGGCGGTGAAGCAAGTGTCATGGAAATATTGGCATCATAAAAAGAGCGGATTGTTCCGATATCTTCCCAATAGCCTTCAAAAAAATATGCTTGCACATTATAGTTGTTTTCAATGGAACCGGGAATAATATCGCCGCCAAAATCATCTTTCTGAATTTCACAGAGCGTTTTTCTGAGGATTTTTTTCCCAAAAACATAAATACCCATAGAACCCCAGTAGGGTTTTTCCGGATTTCCCGTTTCACTGGTCATTTCATGCAGTGTTTTATCATCTTTCGGTTTTTCGGCAAACTTGACGATCCGTCCTTCCGAATCCACTTTTAAAACACCAAAATCCATAGCTTCTTCACGTGAAACCGCTTTTACAGAAATCGTAATATCGGCATTCTTGTCCCGGTGATGATGAACAAATTTATCATAATTCATTCGGTAAAGATGATCGCCTGCAAGAATCAGATATTCTGTAAAATCCCATTTTTCAAAATGATGGAGATTGTGCCTTACTGCATCAGCAGTTCCCTGATACCAGTTGGCATTTTCAAAAGTTTGGGAAGCGGCAAGGACTTCTAAGAATCCCTGAGAAAATGAATCAAATTTATAGGTACTGTTAATGTGTCTGTGAAGGGATTCACTATTGAACTGGGTCAGGACGTATATTCGCCGGATATTGGAGTTCAGACAGTTGCTGATAGGAATATCAATGAGGCGATATTTCCCTCCGATGGGCACAGCAGGTTTGGATCGCACACTTGTAAGAGGTGCAAGACGGGTACCTCGTCCACCCCCAAGAATCAACGATAAAACACTTCTCATAAGAACCTCGCTAATTATAAAATATTAAACCAATAATCCGCCAAAACAATTTCAATCCATGTGAGCGTTCCGCCCAGGGCTGCACCGACAGCCGTTTGCATCGGTGTATGGGCTTTTAGGCGAATCCGGGACCAGCATAGCACAGGGATAATCAGCCAAAGGAATATGTTCCGCTGCCCCATGATCAGCATCGTTGCCGAGAGGTATCCGGCCACACCGGCACAATGGATACTGATTTTCCACCAGAGTGTAATAATCCCGTAAATAATCGTATTAATAAAAATTGCAAAAACAACTACATTAAAAGCTCCGGGCAGTCCGATTTTATAAGAAATTAAAAAAGTCACTCCGTAAATAATGGAAAATATTATAAACGGAACAATCCGTTTTGAACGTTCCGGAATATCCATATGGGATGTTTTCCCGACTCTAACCATATATCCGATGATTAATACCGGTAAAACGAATGCTGACAGCGATCCGGCTATGATAATGCCGATGTTATCGCTCCGGGAAAAATCCTTGGATGAAACAAGGTAAAAAAGAAAAATAATACTAAACCACAACGGATTGAAAATCAGGGAAATCAAACGGGCAAATTCACTTTTATGCTTTTCAACGTTTTTCATAATTGATTTCAAAATATACAAAATAACAACTTGATGTTCAGCTTATTCCGTGGACTTTCTGAAAAAATCATAGATCCCGGGATCATTAATTTTATAATCCGAGAGACGGACTGTCATTTTCCCGCTTTGCCCATCGGACAGGGGCATTTGTTGCCGCCGGGGGTTGGGTACCCGTTTGTTCTCGTCTGCCGGTATTGTTTCCACTTCAACCGATCGGGGCAACCAAAGATCATCTGCAACAGCCCGCTGCCTGAAGATTACATGGATTTTATTTCCTGCCGGGTCCTGAACATCCAGTTCCCGGATGTACCATCGCAGCGTATCCATGGCAACAAACCACCTAAATTGTTCGTTTCCTTCATTGAAAATAATATTCAATTGAACGCCGGCGGCGATGTACGAAATATCCGGATTGATAATGACAGCAGAATCCATCAGAACGTGATGTAAATTGATCAGGATGGCTTCAGGCGGAACAATCTCTTTAAGTCCTCCGCTGATATCAACTTTATCCGGAGATTCATATCGGAGCATTCCCTGTTGGTCGGCCAATGTGAGCCCGGGCAGCCGCGAACTCACAAGCATTTTGGCAGACAGCGTGGAAATACGATTCATTTGATCATTATATTTTCCCAGATAATATGCTGCATCGGCAGCCTGAAGAGCAGGAACCCATGCTATGATCAGTATCATTCCGTATAAGAATCTTGTTTTCATCGTTCTTTTACCTTTTCGGGGGACGGGGCAATATCCACGGGATGGACGGTCCAGTTCTCTTCGGGAATATACTCAGCAACGGTACCGTCCGGTCTTTGTAAAACAACCCGCCGGATAAAAGCGTTGGCAATCATAGCTTTACACATATTGCAGATAAATTCATGACCGTACACATATATCGTACTGTCAGCGGTAGAATGACCGTTTCTGGCAGCCAAAACGATAGCATTGGATTCAGCATGAGAGCCCACAGCCCGGCAGAGTTCCAGATTCGTACCCGATGGGATATTGTTTTTCTCTCTAAAGCAAAACCCGTATTCAAGACTATTCGGCTGGAAACTGGGCGCACCGTTATAGCCTGTTGAAATAATATCCTTATTTCTTACAATAACAGCTCCCACCTGCTTTCGCAGGCATGACGACCGCTTCGCCACAACCCGGGCGATTTCCAGAAAATAGTCGTCCCATCCGGGACGTTTTGTATTTTTATCCATTTATTGCTTCCCGATTTTTTCAATGTTTAGTGAGCCCTTCCCGGGAGAGAACGTATAACGGGTAAAATCACCGGCTGCATGCGCTTCCGGAAAGACTTTCTTCACTTCCTTTTCAATAACGAATGTATCGTTATAGCGTTCCGAAAAATGTGTGAGAATAAGATTTTTTACACCGCTTTTTATTGCATAATCTCCGGCTTGTGCGGCTGTCAGATGATCATACGTATGAGCCAGATCCCGTTCTGATTCAAGAAATGTGGCTTCACATAAAACCAAAGCTGCCTGATCCATGAGCCGAAAAACCTGTTCGTTCAAGGCTGTATCTGAAATATACGAAAAAATTGTATCCGGAACCGTGTAAGTAACCATGTCAGGTGTTATACGTCCGTCCGTTGTTTGGATTTCACCGTTTTTTTCAAGCAACCTGACAGCTATGCCGAAAATCCCGGCTGAAGCCAGTTTCCCGGCATCGTATCGTCTTCCGCCGGGTTTAACGAGTCTGTACCCGAATGTGGGAACCCGATGTTTCAGTGCCTGTGCTTCAAGTATCAGTTTCCCGATTTTGCATACCACTCCGTTTTGATTCACGGGATAATACCTGATATCCAGAGGATTGTAATACTCTGCACAGGTCAGCAGTCTGTCCAAAAAAATCTGTCCTGCTTCGGGATAAACAAGCCGTATGGGATCCTTTACTCCGGCAAGAGCAATTCTCTGGATAATCCCGGGTAATCCAAGACAGTGATCGCCATGGAAATGACTGATAAGAATTGTGCGTATTGACGGAACAGATAATCCGGCAATTATGCACTGGCGCTGTGCTCCTTCACCGGGATCCAAAAGGATCGTTTCACCTTCCCACCGCAAAAAATATGCTCCATGATTCCTGTCTTTTGTAGGAAGCTGAGATGATGTACCGAGAATGTTAAGTTCAAGTGTCATGATTTCTAAATCTAATCCTATTTGAACAGATTTAAAATATTGAACATTATTTTCTTGTTTTTCCCCGTGATTCCTTAAAAATTCGGGTATGACAGATTCCACGCTTCAGATTATACATTATTTAGCTTCCCGGTATTGTGAAGGACGCCGAACCGGAACAGAGGGTTGGAAAAGAGCCCGTGATTATATCATACGGCAAATGAAAGAAGCCGGTATTAAACCCTTTTATGAAGAGGAGTTCATACAACCCCTGTCCGGTTTACCCGAAAATCGCGAGGGTGCAAATATCATCGGATATATTCCGGGATCTGGCCGGCTTGCAGACCGCTATATTCTCGTGGAAGCGCATTATGATCATCTGGGTATCGACGAAGATGAGCTGGGATACTATCCGGGAGCCGATGACAATGCTGCCGCGGTGGGAATAATACTCCGATCTGCAGCCGCGTTTAATTCAGAATTGCCTGAACAGGACAGACGGTCTGTTATCATAGCTTTCTTTGATGCAGAGGAACCTCCTTTTTTCAGTTCCTCCCATATGGGGGCTCATCAGTTTTGTACAGAGAATCCGGAAGTTCTGAATAAAACGGATCTGAGTGTCTTTTTAGATCTTATGGGGCATTCTTTGGGATCAGGAATTCATGAACAGATTATGGATTCATTCTTTGTTATCGGCGGAGAAAAAATCAATATCGGACCGTTATTGAATGAAATTGAAACAGCTGTCGAAAGTCTGTATCCCCGGCGTATGGGCATCCATGCCATTCCGCCCTCAGGCAATTATATCGCTTTTAAGGAGAGGAATTTACCCTTTCTTTTTCTCACATCCGGAAGAAACCATTTTTATCATACCTTGTTTGATTCGGCTGAAAAACTGGATTATCCCAAAATTAACAGACTTGTTCGATATTTTACACTCTTCATTTCCAAGCTTTCTACAGCCCCGGAAGAAATGTTCATCTACAATCCCAAAGGTGCAGCTGATGCAGAATCCCTGAGAGCATTAAAAGCTATGTTTGGTGTAATGGATCCGGAAACGCCAAACCTGGCAAACATTCTCAATTTCATCGAAAATGCCGAACAAGTTTGCCGGACAAACGGGAATCTGCCCCTTCCCGAGCAATCCAAACTCCTTCATTTGGTAAAATTGATCGAACAATATGTGTCCTGATACACATTCAGGATTTGTCTTAATAATTCTTTTGATTATGTGTAACATTATACATTACATTAAATCATATTCAAACAAGCAGATAAGGAGTGAACCATGGGATTAAAAAAATTGATGTGTCTTTTTATCGTGACCCTGTTGCTCGTTCCCATAACCGGGTTAAGGGCACAAAGTCTTGAAGAAAATCTTCAGCAAATGCTGGGAGAAAATGCCCGGGGATATGTCCAGCCGCTAGTAACCGGATTTGGGGCCGGAATGAACAGCGGACTTTACCGGAAGGCATCTACGGCAACGGCTACCCTTCCTTTACCGATCGGCTTAGATGTGGGTTTGCTGGTAACCGCATCTGCTGTTCCGGAATCAGGCATGAAATTTGAATACTCAATGCTGGAAAATACGATCAATTTCCCATTAAGCGGAATAAGCTTGCCGGGCAGTGTTCCTGCCAGTTTAAGACCCGGCGATGTTACTTTGACCTTTGCCGACATATACGATAACGGCGGCGTAACTGAAACGCCTACCGTTGCCAGTGATGAAGATGGCGTAGCACTGGTCACCCGCACACCCGGTGAAGTCTATACCGCTCTTAAAAATCAGCTTGTTTCTGAACAGGGGATGAATGCCAATGATGTGGACGCCTATCTTCAGCCGTATATTTTATCGTTTTTGAACAGCAATTTGGAAAGCATAGCTCCTGATTTTCATTTTCCTGACGGACTGGAGCTGTCAGCTGTTCCGACAGCCAATATCCAGGCCAATGTTCGGATTCCTTTCGGAATTGAACTTCAGGCAAGGTATGTGCCGGAATATGAGATTAGCGAAGAACTCGGTAAATTTTCAATGTATGGTGCCGGTTTAAGAAAAAGTCTGCCTGTTCCCATTGTGGATGTATCGGTCGGTGCTTTTTATCAGGTCATGAAAGTCGGAAGTCTCCTGGAAGCCACCAATATCAATTATCATTCAGAAGTGGGAAAACAACTTCCCATTCCCTTGATCAAAATTACACCCTACATCGGCGCCGGATATGATCAGACTACCATAAATCTGAGTTATACCATTCCGGCCAATACAATCCCGGGTATAGATGAAGACAAGGAAATGTCTTTTGATCTGGAAGGCGAAAACAATGTTCGATTAAATGCGGGATTAACGCTGCAGGTTATTCCGCTGACTTATATCAATGCCGAAATTGCCCTTGTAGGCGATTATCAGGTTGCGACACTAAGCCTGGGTATCATGTTTAAGTAAAAAAATATCTTAAATAATTAAAAAGGCGGTTTTTTACCGCCTTTTTTTCTCAATTTATTTTTCGAAAAATCGTCCCTTCTTTCCTGTCAATAAGTTCTATGCCCGCTTCCAAAAGCTCATCCCGAATTTCATCGGCATGTTTCCAGTTTTTCTCATCGCGGGCTTTTTGCCGCTCAGCAATTTTTTGATTTATGGCAGCATCTGATAATTGGCTGCGTATTTCACTCGTACGGGGAAAAATTACATCCAAAATCTGATCTGCTTTGTATAAAGCCTGAAGGATAACTCTTCTATCTTCCAACGTCAGAGGGATATCAGCCCGGATTCTGTTGATACTCCGGATCATCTCAAATAATGTCCCCAAAGCGGCTGAAATATTCAAATCATCATCCATGGATGTTTCGAAGTCTTTCAACATTTGTTCCGTTTCTTCCTTGACGGACATATTCAATGATCCGTCACAGTGTGCCTGATCCAGTTCAAAAAGAAAGTCATCAAGTCTTTTCAGTGCTTTTTCCGACTGTTCAAGGAGTGATAAACCAAAGTTGAGTTTTTGCCGGTAATGGGTGCCAAGCAGCGTATAACGGATAGCCCGGGCAGAATATCCGTTTTCAAGCAGTCCCTGAATGGTGATAATATTGCCCAGGGACTTGCTCATCTTCTCCCCTTCCCATAAAAGGTGTTCACAATGCAGCCAGTAGCGGACAAAAGGTTTGCCGGTAGCTCCTTCACTCTGGGCAATTTCGTTTTCATGATGGGGAAATATATTGTCAACACCTCCCGTGTGAATGTCAAACGTTTCACCCAGGTATTTCATAGACATGGCTGAACACTCAATATGCCACCCGGGGCGTCCTTTCCCAAGTTCGGTTTCCCAGAAAATATCACCATCTTCCGGTTTCCACGCTTTCCATAAAGCAAAATCGTGGACCGATTCTTTTTCATATTCATCCCGGTCTGTGCGGCCGGAAGGCCGGAGATTATCCATGTTCAGATTCTGAAGTCTGCCGTATTTCTTAAAAGCAGAGATTTTAAAAAAGATATTCCCATCCTCCGTCCGGTATGCAATACCGTTTTTCAGGAGTTTTTTTACAAGCTCTACCATTTCGTCTATATGATCGGTTGCCGCCGGATACACCTCCGCCCGGTCAATATGGAGCGTTTCCAGATCGGTGAAAAAGGACTGAATATAAGGTTCAGTATATTTTTTCAGGGGAATTTGCGATTCATTACAGCTTCGGATAATTTTGTCGTCAACATCAGTAAGATTCATTATCTGCTTAACTGCAAATCCCTTGAATTTCAGATAACGTCTCAGCTGATCTTCAAAAATATAAGCCCTGAAATTTCCCACATGAGCATGATGATAGACAGTTGGTCCGCATGTGTACATGTTTACAACACCCTTTTCCAAAGGGATAAACGGTTCTTTTTTCCGGGTCAGTGTATTATAAAAGACAATGCTCATGATTTATTCCTTAATTTGAAACGTGTCAAAGCATCCCTGATTATCCATTCGGCAAGATCGGGAAATTCCATTCCCGTTACTTTTGCCGATTTAGGTAAAAGACTGGTGGCTGTCATCCCGGGCAGTGTATTCACTTCCAGAAAATAGATTTCGCTCCCGTTTTTCAGTCTGAAATCGATCCGGGCATAACTTTCAAGACCCATAATTTCCCATATTCGCAATGCTTGTTCCTGAAGATTTTCTGTCAGCTCCGCGGACAGGGGAGCCGGTACCAAATACTTGCTTTTGCCGGATGTATATTTGGTTTCAAAATTATAAACGCCGCCATCCGGCACAATTTCAATGACCGGCAACGCTTTTCCTCCCAGAACCGGAACGGTTATTTCCTGACCGGGGATGTATTCTTCAGCAAGGATTACGTTGTCATAAAGAAGCGATTCTCTGATCATGGGACGAATATCACAGGGCTCATCCAAAACATAGAGACCGACGGAAGAGCCGGCACTATTGGGTTTGATTACCAGGGGGAAATTCAACATATCGGGATTGACATCCTCAACAGAAGTAAATCGCGTGACGTTTCCCGTCTTAACGCCAACCCTTTCTGCCAGAATTTTGGACAGGTATTTATCCATAGCCAGGGCTGATGCCAAAGGGTTTGAGCCGGTATACGGGATTCGGGATATGTCCAGAACAGCAGCAATGACTCCGTTTTCACCGTAACCGCCGTGCAAAGCATTGAACACAACATCAACACCATGATCCCGCATATGTGTTATGTGATCGATAAATGAGGTTTCGTCCCGTAACGTCATTTCAAAAAAATGATGATCATTAACAGATTCATTTTTCAGGTTTTGCCTGAAGGCCTCCATATCCGTCCAGGGTGTGGAAGGATCGGCATAAATGACCTGATGCCCCCGTTCTTCCAGGGCTTTTCCGATAGCCATTCCGCTGAACAAAGAAATATTTCGTTCAGGGGAAGCACCCCCCAGAAGGATACATACCTTCATACAAATCTCCTTATTACGATATCAACTGCCTCTGCCAGATCGCTGCAAACCGTGAATGCGCGATGTTCCCTTTTGAGTAATTCTTCCGTTTTATGACCCTTCCCCGTTCTCACTAAAATAAATGGAATTCGGGCATTTTCAGCAAAATAATAATCGGCCTGTGAATCCCCGATAAAAAGTGCTTCAGCCCGGTTGAAACCATATTTTTTTTCTGCTTGATCAAAGAGCGCCGTATGCGGTTTTCGACAGGCACACGCTTCTTCCGGTGTATGGGGACAGAAAAAATAATCGCGAATTTTACCGCCTTGTGATGCCGCCGTTGAAAGAACCTTTTCAAACATACGGATACTTTCCGCCCGGGAAAAATATCCCCGGCCGATTCCGGACTGGTTACTGATGATGTAACAGTCAATTCCGGCCTTATTCAATCTGCATATAGATTCGGGAACATATGGATATAATATCAATTCCTCTGCTGAACGAATAAAATCACCGCTGTCTTCATTAAGCACACCATCCCTGTCCAGAAAGACTGTTGATATTTTCATGATGAAATTTAAGGGGAAGTCTTGAAAAAATCAGCCGTTTATCCTTTTTTATCTTGAAGAGTTTGCACAAAACTGGTTAGCTTATTAATCATGATACATAAATTATTCTCAAAATTCAGGGTAATATTAGTCCCCATCCTTTGTATTCCTCTGTTTCTTACAGCTTCGGAACACACAATCATTAACGGGACATTTTTAGGCGGAGAAGGACGAAATTACTACGGGAATGAAGCACCGTCCCGGCTTGAACTTAAATGGTCCCATTATCTGGGTGAAGGTGAAACAACACTGTCCCGAAAGGGAGGTAACCGGCTCTGGAAAGGATGCGGGTGGACAGGTCAGCCGCTTTTGGTTGAATCCCGGGATACTCTTTTTCTGATCCAGGGAGCATACGACCATCATTTAAAAAAAATCCATGCAGAATCCGGCGAGCTGATCTGGCAATATGCGTTTGACGATGTTATAAAAAGCACCGGAACTCTTTACCGAATCCCGGGCAAAGACAGACTGCTGATCTTACAGGGCAGCCGGTTGGGATTGAATAAATACCTGAATGATCCGGTGATAACAAGTTATCGCGCCATTGACTTTATCACCGGAGAAGACGTTTGGAAATATAATGTTCCCTTTTACGTCAGTTACAGCCGTGATGTGGACGGATCAGCACTCATTATTGACTCCCTTGCATACCTGGGTCTGGAGAACGGACAATTGATTGTTTTTGATCCGCGTCCTGACAATGCCATTGAAAAAGATGGTTTTCTTCAACCCCTCATTCTGGAAAAGCATCCATTGTATTCACCTTCTGATTCCGAAATTCACGGAATGAACCTTGTAACCGAAAGTTCGCCCTGTCGGTTGGGTAATCGTATTTATATTACATCAGGTTCGGGGCATGTGTACGGTTATAACCTGAAAACACGCCGTATTGACTGGGATTTTTTTGTGGGTTCTGATATTGACGGAAGTCCTGTTGTCACATCTGACAATTGTCTGCTTATAACGCTGGAAAAGGAGTTTATTCCGGGCAACGGGGGGCTTATGAAGCTAAATCCCAGGTATCCTCCTGATAATCGCTGTGTTGAATGGTTTTTGCCGACAGGGAACGCCAGAGTGGCCGAATGGTTAGGCGGGGTCATCGGCTCTGCTTCCGTTAACGATAAAACACGCCCCCATGGATATCCCGGTGTTGCAGCAATATCTGCATTGGACAGTATGCTGTATTTGATTGACTACAAACAACTCAGCGGGGAGAAAGTTTTGGGTCCCGACAGCATAACATATTTTAACACGCCTGTTGTTTTGGATAAAGTCTGCATCGGACCTTCCATATCCACACCGGTTTTCGCAGGAGATAAAATTGTTGCTGCCGGTTATTGGGGAATTTATTTATTTCAGTATTCTCAGGAAGGAAAGCTGAAACGGCTTGATGCAAGACCTTTCGGATGTGAAGCCACTCCGGTCATTCATAATAAAAAAATATATGTTGGCTCGCGAAACGGGTATTTATATTGTTTTGGAGATTAAAGCGGTTCGTCTGTCCAGATATATTCTATCGGATTAACAGGGTCGTTATTATACCGGACTTCATAATGAAGATGCGGACCGGTAGAACGGCCGGAATTACCGATAAAAGCAATAACATCACCCCTGCGTACCAGCTGACCTTTGCGCACATTCATACGGCTAAGATGAGCATATATCGTAGAAAAACCGTAACCATGTTCGATTTTGACGGTATATCCGTAACCGCCGTTGTATCGGGCATAGACAACCTGTCCTCCCGCCGTGGCATAAACCGTTGTCCCGGTCGGCGCAGCAATATCAATGCCATGGTGAAAGGTTCTGCTTCCGCTGAAGGGATCCCTGCGATATCCAAACCGTGAGGACAGATATCCCAAATTGGTAGGTGAAATTGACGGAATGCTTTCAAAACGGTCTTTCTGAGTCTGAAGCGTTTCAAACAAGGTCTCATAGCTCATCAGTTCCAGTTTGATCGTTTGCGAAAGAGCTTTAAGATTTAAATCCATTTTGGTTAATGTTTTTTCCTCTTCAGAGTCTAAATTGTCCAGATCCAGGTGATCCGTAACGCGTCCTCCCATGCCCATGCGTCTGATATCATGGTCAATTTCAGGCAGATTGGCATAGAGTCTCAGCGCTTTATCCTTCTCGACAATAATATCAAGTTGATTTTGCAAGGTGGAAATTCTTGATCGCATATCCGACAAAACAGATGTGAGATCTTCATTATCTGCAGTAATAATTTTTATTTTTTCTTCGTAATAAATACCGGCAAGGTATTGCGCCGTGCCAAAAATCGTCATCATAAACAGAAGAAACGTCAGCATGGCAATACGCGTCATTCTGCCGGCAGAAATTACGGTTTCACGCATTTCAGACGGGCGTTCAAAAAAAATAAGAAATTTATAATCGCGTATTTTTTTAAATAAGGAACTCATATGTTCATAGTTTAAGGGTGAATTTCCTGGGATTCAAGTACAAATTTTAACCTAAAAACTTCTGAAGCAGCCTGGCGCGGCTGATATGGCGCAGTTTCCGTATACCCTTTTCCTTGATTTGCCGGACCCTTTCACGGGTTAAATTGACTTCCTCCCCAATCTCTTCCAGCGTCATGCGGGGATATTTTTCCAAACCGTAATACATTTTTATAATTTTCCGTTCCCGTTCCGTAAGACTGTTTAAAACATCATGAAGTTCAAACCTCAGAGAATCATCCATCAGCTCCCTGTCCGGCGACACAGCTTCTTCATCTTCAATGATATCCAAAAAAAATGAATCGCTTTCTTCCCGCACCGGCGAATCAACCGAGAGAGGTGACGTAGATAACTGCAGCGTTTTTTCCAGGGTGTCCTGGTTGACTTCCATATCCGAAGCCAGTTCGTTAAAATTGGGTTCACGCTCAAACCGTTGTTCCAAATGTTCCATTTCCCGGGCATACTTATTCATTATGCTAACCATGGTCAGGGGAATGCGAATTGTGCGGGACTGTTCCGCTAACGCCTGAAGAATGGTTTGCTTGATCCACCAGACCGCGTATGAAATAAATTTAAATCCCCGGCTTTCATCGTATCGGTGAGCTGCTTTGATCAGTCCAAGATTCCCAATGTTGATCAGATCCTCCAGAGGAAGTCCCCTGTTTTGATATTTTTTGGCAATGGACACAACAAAACGCAGGTTGGAACAAAGCATTGTATCCAGAGCTTTTTTATCTCCCTCTTTTATCAAACGGCTTAACCGAATTTCTTCTTCCGGAGATAAGGGTTCCGTATCTGCAATTTCATCCAGATAGCTGGACAGATTGGGACTTACACCCCATTTACGGGAGAGGTATGATATGTCTCTCTTTTTTTTACTCATAAAGAAGGTTCGTAGTATTCAGAAACAGGAATTATTCGGTTTCTTTTGATTCGGGGACATCTCCAGAAATTATATCTTCTTCATTTTCTTCCTGAAGCGGATTATCTTCGGGTGTCATTCCGATGCTACTTAATTCATCCTTAATCTCTTTGGTTTTCTGTTCGGCCTGATCGATTCGGTCTAGAAGAACACGAACATCATCATCTGAAGAAAATTCAAATTTTTTCTCGACCGTCATGTCATGATGGATTTTTTCACCCAAAGCTTCAAAAGCCTTCCCAAGATCACGGCCGGCCTGATATAAATCATATTTCAAGCGAGCTTTCTGGGTCATGGTTTCAGCTTTCTCTGCCGTAGTTTTCACCATTTCTTCAACCTTTGGTCCATTTTTTGTCCACCAGTCATTCAGAAAATGTTTGATGTCATCAAAAGTTTTTGACATGTTAACCTCCCTGATTTTTCATTATTTCATATGTACATAATACTACTATGAATTTATTAACCTTACAATGACTATTTTTATTGAAAAATTGCTTTCAGTACAAAGGCAAAGTAATTTCACACATTACCTGGGAGTGAACATGTTAAGCCTTGAAAATGTTACAAAATCCTTTGACAGGGTTACGGCTATTCAGGATATCTCATTTATTGCCCAAAAGGGATCGGTTTACGGACTGTTGGGACCAAACGGTGCAGGAAAAACAACGACAATCCGTATGATCATGAATATAATCCAACCCGAATCAGGGAGAATTCTGATTGACGGAAAATCGACTACCGGCAATGTGTTTTTTAATACCGGATATTTGCCTGAAGACCGCGGATTATATCAAAAACGAAACGTGGGTGACGTGATTCGTTTTTTTGCCAAACTTAAAGGGTTGTCTCAAAATGAAATAACTGATAATTGCCAATATTGGCTTGATCGGTTTAATATGACAGATCAGGTCGAACGGAAAATCTCGGAATTATCCAAAGGAAACCAGCAGAAAATTCAATTTATCGTTTCAATAATATCCTATCCGGATCTCCTAATTCTTGATGAACCTTTTACCGGACTTGATCCCGTGAATCAGATCATTATGAAGGATATCATACGGGAATTCCGGGATCAGGGAAAATGTATTGTTCTCAGTACCCATCAAATGGACCAGGTTGAACAACTCTGTGATCATATTTGCTTTATAAATAAGGGCTGTGTTATCCAGGAGGGACCGCTGGAATCCATCCGGGATATGCACGGAAATCAGCAAATTGAAATACGCTATAAAAACCACATACCCATTAAACCCGGTGATTTCTTTCATTCATTTCATGTGTCAGGAAACACGATACGGGGACAGCTGAATGAAGACATGAATTTCAAGGATGTGTTCAGGTTGCTTTCAGAAAAAGCGGAGCCGGAAAGCATATCCAGGTATACGCCTTCCCTTGAAGATATTTTTATCAAACTTGTCGAGGCATAAGATGTTGAAAAATATTAAAACAATTGCCGGATGGGAATACTTTTATCGGATTCGTTCCAAAGCATTTATCCTTTCAATAATTTTACCTTTTATTATCCTTGCCCTGGCTATAGGTCCTCAATACCTTGCATCAAAAAGCGGCCCGGCTCAGGAGCATCTGATTTTATTGTGTGAAAATTCGGCTTTCGCCGAAATTGTAAGAAGCGGCTTCGATGAGAAATATCTCATGAAAAATAATCAACCCCGGTATATATGGATGGATCATCCCGGGTTTTACAGTTCAGAAGAAGAGAACATCATCAACGATATTCTTAAAAACCGGATCGCAGATGCAGTCGTACGAATCGCATTGTATTCACAGGATTCCATTGTTGCTTCCATATATTATGAAACGCTTGGGCCAGAACACGTAACCCGTATAAAAAGCGGTATCCAGGATGCAGCAGAGCGGTATCGAATACAGGAATTGAATTTAGATCCCCGTATTCTGTCATCAATTCGAAAACCGGTCCGGTCAGAAGAATTTCAAATTACAGAGAAGGGCGTTATAACAAACCAGGATATTTTAATCCGTTATATGACCCCCTTCGTTTTTATGTTCGTTCTCATAATGGGAATCATCACGACGTCACAGAGCATTATTTCCAGTATCATTGAGGAAAGGACGCATAAAATCATTGAGATACTTTTATCAACCGTTAAACCTTCAGAAATTATGACCGGTAAAATCCTGGGGATGGGTTGTCTTGGTTTAACACAGATATTCATATATATGGCCATCCTTTACGGGGCAGGAATGAAATTTCTTCCCGAACAATTCAATGCCGGAATCATCTCGGGTTCAAACCTCTTTTGGTATCTTGTTTTCTTTATTCTGGGATATCTCATGTTCAGTGCAATCTATGTTGCAATCGGTTCCCTTTTTGATAATGAACGGGATGCTCAGCAGCTGGGGGGAATTTTATCTCTCATTGCCTTATTACCCATATATTTTATTGCCTTTATGCTGGAACATCCGGAGAGTAATATAACCGTAATATTATCCTATATTCCGCTCATTACACCTTTACTAATGATTGCCCGGGTGGGTATCATGTCCCTGTCATTCTGGACAATTTTTCCCATGGCCTTATATCTTGTATTCTGGATAAGCATTATAATTTGGTTTGCATCACGAATCTTCAGAATTGCCATCCTGATGTATGGCAAGCGGCCGACTTTTATGGAAATTATCAGTTGGAACAGAAATCTATCCGGATAATTTTACAAAGTTCGTGCGTTCATAGTTGGGAAATGTTATTTTTATGCAGGATAATTTTAACAAAAAATCAGGAGCAATTTGCCATGGCAGACAACGTAATCAAAGTGACCGATGCCAGCTTTGAAAAAGATGTAATAAAGAGTAACGTTCCCGTCGTCGTTGACTTTTGGGCTGAATGGTGTATGCCCTGTAAAATGATTGCACCGTACCTGGATGATATCGCAAACGAAATGGGCGGAAAAATCATCATTGCCAAACTCAACGTTGATGATTCTCCCATGACGGCACAAAAATATGGGATCCGTTCCATTCCAACCCTGTTAATTTTTAAAAACGGCACCGTTTCTGAAACGATCGTCGGTGCAATCCCTAAAAATATTATTCGGCAGAAGATCCAGTCTGCAATTTAGGGTTAACATGCACAGGTTTTTATCGTCTTTTATGCTGATTTTACTCATATCGGTGAAATCAGCATTTTCATTATCTGTCATAAAAGTTGAACCGCCAAACTGGTGGGCAGCGATGGAAACAGATACGCTTGATATTCTGTTGTACGGAGATGATTTTACATCATACTATGCCGAATCAACCGGCAAATATGCCAAAATCCTATCTCAATCTGTTTATCAAAATCCTTCCTACTGCAAACTGACGCTGGTTATACAAGGAGCCGGAACGGAAGAAATCACGTTTCGCAGCCCCAAAAAAAGAAAACAAAAAGCAGTATTTGAATTCCCGGTTTATAACAGACGTGAAAAAAGGCCCGCCATCATTGACGGCAGTGACGTGATATACCTTTTAATGCCTGACCGGTTTGCAGACGGAGATACGGACCGGAATTATATTGAAGGCCATAAAGATCCGGTTCGTCCCGACCATAAATGGGGACGGCGGGGCGGTGATCTTCAGGGGGTTTTAAATCATTTGGACTATCTTGAAGAACTGGGAATCAGCGTACTCTGGATGACACCGGTATTTGAGAATAACTATATCAACTGCTACCATGGCTATACTCCAACCGATCTTTATGCTGTCGATCCTCATTTAGGAGATACAGCAATTTATAAAACACTGGTTCGTGCATGCCAAAACCGGGGAATCAAGGTCATAAAAGATCATATACTAAACCATATATCCCCAACTCATCCCTTGGCAGTCAATCCCCCCTCTCCCGAATGGATCAATTATACCGTTGACGACTTTGAGAAATGCAATTACAGAATTTCGGATATTACTGACTTCTGGGGATACGACTCCCTGAAACAAACCGTTCAGTCCGGTTGGTTCGCCGGTTATCTGGCAGATATGAATCTCCGTCATCCGGACGTTGTCAACTATTGGATTACTCACACAATCTGGTGGGTGGAAATGTTTGGGCTCGATGGTATTCGACAGGATACATGGCCTTATTCAGACTCTGAAGGCGCAGCGGCCTGGATACGCGGAATTCGAAAAGAATACCCGGAAATTTTTATTGTGGGTGAAACGATGGTCTTCGAAAAAACCGGCATGTCCTACTTCTTCAGCAGCAATCCATCTCTAAACAACGGATTATCATCCGTTACGGACTTTGCTTTTGCAAGTCTCATATACCAATTAATTCTGAAAGACCTTCCGGTTTCAGAGTTTCACAGGGATATTGGTTTTGACTATATACTCAAAGATCCTTTGATGCTCACGGTTTTTATGGATAATCACGACATGGGCCGTTTTTTTACGGATACAAAAGAAAACATCTCCCTGTATCTGAATGCCTTCACCTTTATTTATGGTCTTCGGGGTATTCCGCAGTTGTTTTACGGTGATGAAATAGGCATGACCGGCGGTCACGATCCTGAAAACCGGAACGAGTTCCCCGGAGGATTTTCTTACACGCCCCGAAGCGCTTTTCTTGAAGCAACTCGCACGGATCGCGAGAATCTCCTTTTTAACCAGTTTAAATCATGGAATAAAATCCGCAAAGATTTTCCCGGACTTTTTACGGCACCCATGAAACACCTCATCATTGAGAACAAAATATATGCAGCAACACGTCAAAACCAGAATACAATCCTTCTGGTTTTGTACAACAGCACTCCGGATAAACAACAGATTCCTGTTGAACCCATAATTAAAAATACGATGCAATCCGTCCGTTTAATTGCACCCTTGCCAACCCCTGATAAAGCCGTTATAACTGATTATACAGCTGATTTAGAGGGTAAAACAGCCGGGATGTGGCTTATTACGGTTGAATAATGATAAAATAAGGTGTGATTTTCAGCTTTACTCTGGCTATTTTATATATAGGATATTTACAGATTTCAACTGGAGAGCAGGTATGAAAAAAATCCTTCTTTGTTTTTTGCTCCTTTTATTTATTATGGGCTGTGACAGGTATAAAAAAATGGCTATAGGAAATGACGGTCCTATTTACACGATTGTGGATGATTCTCTGTGGGCACATATTGAAGATCACATCAGACCGCTTGTAGAAAAAGAAATCCGCACACCGCAGATAGAAAGAATTTATTATTTTGAACCCATTCCGTTATCGGCATTTAAGGATAACCATTTTGCAAAGAACCTTATGCTGATCACGACTTTAGACCGAACGGATAAAACATCTCAATATGTAAAGCGCACGCTTCCGGATACAGCTATACAAATGATAAACCGCGGCGAAACGTATTTCTTCCCGGTTCCCGACAAACTTGCAAAACGGCAGATTTTTATGGTTCTTGCGGCTCCGGATGAAGAAAAACTTATCGAATATCTTCAAACGCGCGGCGATGAAATTTTTCAGGCGCTCAACCAGGCATTTATTAATCGTCAGTTTGATCAAATATATTTTAAAGCCGAAGAAAAAGCTTTGACAAAAGAAATTTTCGATCAGTATGGCTTTTCAATCAGAGTTCCCCATACCTATATGATTCTGGAAAATAATCCCCGCGAGAGGGTTCTTCAACTCGGGAGAACGAACCCGTTCCGGTGGATAACTGTCTACTGGCAGGATGGAGGTTTGACCTCAGTCCTTGAAGAAAGATGGGCTGTCACCATGCGACACTGGTTAAGCCTGAACTATCTTGACGGAACCTATGTTGAAAAACGATTCCTGACGCATCGTGTTGTTAATTGGGGCAACAGATCTGTTTATAATATACGCGGTTTGTGGGGACACCCGGAAAAAACGATGGGAGGGCCTTTCTCAAGTTTTTACTTTTATGACGGCGTAACAGATCGGACTTATTTCATTGATGTAACCGTCTGGGCACCGGGGCAGACAAAAAATGTATATTTACGGCAAATGGAACTTATAGCAAGCACCTTTTTTACCAACGAAAATGTTTTACGGGAATATATAAAATGAAAAAGAACATCATCCTAGCCCTGATTATTCTCATCATGCTCTGGGGCTGTTCGGGAAGCGGACCTTTAAAGGACAGCCGGAGCATTGTCAATCAATATAACCGCTATCTTAACGGCAAACCAAATGCTATTGATCGCCTGATGGCAACCTATCTGGACGAAGATCAGCCGCAGGAATTACGGGCCGAAGCGTTACGGTATATGATTCGTTCAAGGGACCCTGAATCACTAAAACTGATTCAGAGGCAGATGTTAAAATTAGATGAAATGGAATATTGGTCACTACTCATAATTGCCGATGAAACCGCACAGCTCAACGATCCAAAATGGGCTACCGTTATGTTGACAGCGTATGCAAAGCTTCATGAATTAAACAAGAATCTACAGGAAAAAATATTGGGCAGTATTTTTGCCAACATGGATACCCAGTCTATTCCGCAATTTATTGATATATACCAATTATCCTATGATCATTTTCTTCAGCTTGATGAATATTTTGCAAAAGGGCTGGGAAAATTTAATGACGAAACAATCGTTCCTCTTCTGATAAGAATCATAAACGATCCGAAAAGGAATCTTAGAACGCGTGAAAAAGCTCTAAAGATTCTTGCACAAAAAAATGAACCGGCCTTTACCGAAGCACTGGTAAGTCTCATGGGAAATCCGCAAACCGATCAGATGCTTCGGGAATTCTCGTTCAATGTATTGGATGTTACCAAAGATGAGGACATCCTTTTGGCTCTACTGGATTTTCTTAACAGAAGCAAAAACCGGGAACAAAAGATGCTTTCTACTGCATTGGATGCGTTGGATTCGTTTTCCGATCCAAAAATTATTCCGTCACTGCAATACATAAGCACCCACGAAACATTTCCGTATGATATGCGGAAAAAAGCCCTTGATGCGCTCATAAAATTTAACAAACCGGAAATCTATAAAGATTTAATCGCTTCATTTGATAATCCGGCAAATCTTGTATTCTGGCCGTATGTATCTGATGCAGTCAAGAAATCGGGGAATGCGGAATTATACCAAATGATGGAAAAGAAAGCTTATCTCCTGTTTCATGATTTCCGGGGAGGTGAAGAATGAAAACATATTGTTTACTGCTGGCACTATTACTTATTATCACACCCGTATTCGCACAAACATCTTCTGCTGCGGATAAATTAAAAGAGTCTGAAAATGGCGGACGGTTTTACAATATGGAAGAAGACATTAAAAATTTGAAAAATGAACTTACCCGGCTAAAACAGGAAATGCTGATGTACAAATCCGATGTCAACATGCCGAAAATCCGTCAGGAAATCCGGGATATGGTAACCCTCCCTGAACTGACTCACGAAATTACTCTGAAGAACGGCACCGTCGTTCAGGGTAAACTCCTCCAGGAAAACCTGGATGAAATTCAGGTTCAGACGTTGATCGGGATCATAACACTGAAACAGAATCAAATAACGAATATCAGAGAAACGACGGAAAGAAAAGCAAGCTTAGAATTTGACGGAGCATTGCGGGAGATGAATTTTTCAGATAAAAAAGTCTATATAGGGAAAGTAAAAAATACCGGAACAGATAAGGCTTTATTTATCCGTATTGTTTTCAGGCTTTTTGATGATACAGCCAATATGATTAATACAGACAGCTGCTTTGTTCTGGGCGTGGAAACGGAACTGGACGGGGGAATTTATTCTTCATCCGTATTGTTGCCCGGGCAGGTCGGCGATTTTCAATGTACCGTCCCCACCTTGGGAAAGAATGTCAGTTACTATACAACCGATATTAAATTTTCTCATATAAAATAGAATACTGTTAAAATTCAGGACAAGAAAAAGGATAGTTTACTGTCCTTTTTTTATTCATAGCGCAGCGCTTCAATCGGATCCAGACGGGCTGCTTTGACAGCAGGGTATGTGCCGAAAACAATACCAATGGCAGAACACACAATAATGCCGATCAAAGCCCAGTCCAATGGAAATACGCCATCAACTTTCATGGTTACTGCAAGAAGATTTCCAACAACAATACCAAGGACAATTCCAATAACGGCTCCGATTTCAGTCAGAAAAATCGCTTCAAACAGAAACTGGTTCATGATGTCCCTCTTTTTCGCACCGATGCTTTTCCTTATCCCGATCTCACGGGTTCTCTCAGTAACACTGACCAGCATAATATTCATGATACCAATTCCTGCAGCAAGTAATGCAATAGAACTGATCAGAAGAGCTGCAATTTTAATAGCGCCGGTTATCTGATTAAACGTATCAATCAGTGATGAATTTGAAACAACCTCAAAATCATTTTCAGCAGTTAACGGGACATTCCTGATTAATCTCAGGTGAAAAACAATTTCATCTCTCACATCATCAAACTTGCTCATATCCATAACGGCAATTGCATATCCCAGAGATGACCAGCGGTTTGCAAACATTTTCATGTGGGTTGTTAGAGGTATAATAACCACGTTATCTTCAGACTGTCCGAAAATAGAGCCTTTTCTCTCCAATGTTCCGATAACCGAAAATTTGACCCCGCGGATTGTTATGGTTTGTCCGATGGGATCATAAAGCGGCATGAGAACATCAATGACGTCCTGACCGATTACGGCAACATTCCGCATCTGTTCCATGTCGGTCCGGCTGATCATGCGTCCGCTTTGTATGAAATAACCGGAGGAGAACTCCCATTCAGGCGTTACGCCCCGGATACCTACGTTGTTTTTTGTCTGGTTATCTTTGAACTTTATCGGATCTCCGCCATGCCAGTCTTCAGCCGTAATCGTAGCAGGTCCTGAAAAACTGTCTTTCAATTGGAGATAATCACTGTATGTAAGGTTTTTACGGTTCCTGTATTTCCAATTATGCCCGCCTCCGATTTGAACTGCCGGATATTTTTGGATAAAAAACGTGTTGGTTCCCAAAATATTCAAATTTGTTTCAACGGAAGACTGGAGGACGTTGATGGCAGTCATAACGCCTATAATGGAAAAAACGCCAATAACAACGCCAAGGAGTGTCAGAAATGACCGGAGCTTGTTTTGGCGGATAGAATCCAGCGATGATGTAAGGACTTCCCGTATATTCATACTTTACTCATATCGAATTGCATCTATAGGATTTAATCGTGCAGCCTGATTAGCCGGAACAATACCGGAAATAATTCCGGTCAGCACGGCAACAGACAGGGAAATCAGAACCAGGGAAAACGACAACTGAGCCACAAAAAACTTCTGGACAACGCCGACTAAAGCGACTGTTATCAGGATGCCGATAATGCCGCCTATAAGTGATATGATAATCGCTTCACTGAGAAATTGAAAAAGGATGATGCTTTTTTTTGCACCGACGGCCTTTCGAATCCCAATTTCTTTTGTTCGCTCCCTTACACTCACAAACATGATATTCATGATGCCGATTCCGCCCACAATAAGCGAGAGAGCCGTGATCCCCAATCCGACAGCACTTATTGCAAAGCGGATATTGGAAAACTGCTGGCGAAAAGCCTCCTGCTGATTTATGGCAAAGTTATCAGCTTCACGGGGTTTTAATTTTCGAAGACCTCTCATAATAAAAGTGAGCTCTTCCTTTGCCTGATCAACTGTATACCCTTCTTTGGGTCTGACGCTGATTGAAATCCTTCTGAGCCGTCCGAAAACAGATTTCATTGCTTTCAGGGGGACTGTAACAATATTGTCCATGCTCATCAGTCCCAGAAATTTTCCCTGCTCGGCAATAACGCCGATAACCCTGAATTTATTCCCGTTGATCATAATATAATTCCCGAGAGGGTCCTCATCAGGAAACAAATTCTTTTTTATATCATAACCAATAACAGCAACACGGGTTCCGTATCTGTCTTCAAGCTCAGAGAAAAATCGCCCGGATTCCAGCTTAACGGATGTAATAAATGCTTCCTGCCATGTCGTCCCGTTTATTTCAACAGCTTCTACAGCCTGTGTGCCATATTTAACATCGGCTCGTCTGCTTGAAGATGGAGAGGCAAAAGCAATGGTTGAAGAACGATCTAAAATTTGCTGAGCATATTCTTCTTCAATATTCGGCCTGTTTCGGTACTCCCACCACTCATCATTCATCATAAACCAGGGGAATTTCTCAACATAAAGAACATCCTGTCCCATGCTTTCTATACTTTTTTCAAAAACCTGGTCAATGCCGGAAATTGCCGTGCCCATGAGAGAAACAGAGAGAATTCCAATAATAATTCCAAGCATTGTCAGAAAGGCACGGGTCTTATTCTGAAGAATTGCCTTGACAGCCATGACCACGCTTTCGAAAAGCTGCCCCATTTATCCCTTTCCTTTGAGAGTTTGTTCATCACTGGCAATCAATCCATCCAAAAAATGAACAACCCGGTGAGCATGGTTTGCAATATCCGTTTCATGGGTTACCAAAACGATTGTATTGCCGGCTGCCTGCAATTCATCAAGGAGTTGCATGATTTCCTGCGACGTTTTGCTGTCAAGGTTTCCGGTCGGTTCATCTGCCAGTATGATTGACGGATTATTGACCAGCGCTCTGGCGATGGCAACACGTTGCCTTTGTCCGCCGGATAACTCATTGGGCTGATGATGCATCCTGTCAATCAAGTTTACTTTTCTCAGGGCTTCTTTAGCCATTTCAATCCGCTCTTTCTTATGAAATCCTGCGTAAATCAGAGGTAATTCAACATTGTGCAGCGCTGTAATTCTTGGGAGTAAATTGAATGTTTGAAAAACAAATCCGATTTTTTGATTTCGGACATAGGCCAGATCATCATCTGAAAGCATACCGCTGGTGCTGTTCTCTGCAGCCTTTTTTTCATCATTATGAACCGTTTTACCGTCAAGAATATACGTGCCGGACGTTGGCGTATCGAGGCAGCCGATGACATTCATCAATGTTGATTTCCCTGAACCGGAAGGGCCCATAACCGATAAATATTCATTCTTCTCAACCGTCAGATCAATTCCTCTGAGTGCATGAACAGCCACCGTTCCTATTTGATAAACTTTTGTTACTTTTTTTAGTTCAAGAAGGGCCATTTTCAGCTCCCCAATTACGATTTCGATTTCTTCTTTGCTTTCTTGCCTTCATCCGGTGATTCGATTTTTACACGCATACCGGTTTGCAGTTCTCGGCTCAATACTTTATGGTTTCCGACAACAATTACATCGCTGTCATTCAGCCCGCTCAAAATCTGAAAAAGATCCTGACTGCTAAGGCCGATTTTGACGGGAATGGCAGAAACCGTATCAGATTCTACTCTGAATACAACTTCAACCATTTCAGATCGTTTTTTATCTTTTTTCGTTTCGGGAACAATCCCATCCTGGTCGGATGATGTATTTTTACCGTTTTTATATACATTTTCCCATGATCGAACCGTAACGCTTTGTATAGGGACGGCTAATGTATTTTCAGCTTTATTGGTCAGAATTTCCACTGTCGCACTCATGCCGGGTCTAATCTTTTCCGGAATTTCAAGCATTTCTACAACGACTTTAAACTGTGTGACAGATTCTTGTGTCCCCAGTCCGGTCGATTGTGCCATATGGGCAATTTCTGTAACCTTACCTTTGAAAGTCGTATCGGGAATAGCATCTATTTCAATATCTACAGCATCATTTATGCCAACTCTGACAACATCATTTTCATTCACGTCCACTTCCACTTCCATCTTTGTCAAATCAGCGACAACCATAATAATATCTGCTTGAAACTGGGATCCCAGAGCAATTTCTCCGGCTTCTTTTCTCAGTTGAATAACGGTTCCGTTGATTGGGGCAATAATGGTAGTTTTTTGGAGATTGTCTTCAGCCTGTTTCAGATTTGCTTCAGCCTGTGCAAGATTTCCCTTAATACTCTCATATTCAGAAATCACTCTGTCCAGATCCGATTGGCTCAGATTATTACCTTTAAATAAGGCTTTTGCTCTGGCCAACTCTTTTTCTGCACGATCCAAAGCAACTTTTGTAGATGAAAACGTCGCTTTTGCACTGTTTAATGACGCTTCGTAACGGACTTTATCCAATTGAGCCAGCAATTGTCCTTTTTTTACGTTCTGTCCCTCTCTCACATGGATTGCTACAATCTCACCGGCAACATTAGCGCTGATACTAACCCGGGTTACCGGCTGAACCCTCCCGCTTGCTGAGACTTTTTCTTCGACGGTATGTCTTTTTACCATTTCTGTCTGTACGTCTACAGCTTGTCCTTTACTTTTTTTTACATTCAAAAAAACCAGAACCGCTATGGCAACAATAACAACCGCAATAATCCATTTTTTCATGTTACATCCCTAATAATTGATTGATTTGGGCTTCTGTAATTTTTGTATTATACCGCGTTTCTACCAAACGACTTTCCGATGATAAAACAGAAAGCTGGGCATCCAGCTGATCTAAAATGGTCCCGGATCCTATCTCTAACTGACGGGAAACCAGATCATAATCCCGTTGAGCTGACCGGAGACTGATTTCATGGATTTTTTCCATTTTCCTGTATGTTTCAAGCGTTTGATAAAGTCCTTCCAATGTGCTCAGGTTATCCCTGATCAAGCTTTCCTGCTGGAGTTCCAGTCTTTTCAGGTCAATGTCTGCCTTTTGTTTTTCAGTGCTGCGGTTGAATCCGTTAAACAGCTGTATACTGGCACTCAGCCCCACTGAATTGGATGTCAGTTTTCCTGCATCATCATCGCTGTATGAATAAGTATAATTACCGGAAACGGTTGGAAAATAACTTTCCTGTCTGATCTTGATATTTATTTTTTGAATTTCTATTTGTTTTTTTAAGGTCAGCAATGACGGATTGTTATCGATCATGTGTTTACGGGCGGTTTCTATATCAGGCAATTCAGAAACAACCGGTTTGATGGGCTGCAACACAAACGCTTCCATAGGATTCTGTCCCATTAAAATATTCAGCTGGCGCCTTAACGAACTGTTTCTTTGTTCCTCTGTCAGGAGTTGCGTTTCAAACTGCCCTTTTTGAACTTCAATTTTTAACAGATCCGATTCGGTCCGGGAACCAAGTTCATACATGATCCGGACTCTTTTCAGATTCTCCTCGGCAAAACGAATATTCTCACCATACACGGCAATCAGTTCATTCGAAGCCAGTATACTGAAATACAGATTAATAACGGATGCTTTTAAAACCTGCATTGCTTCTCTCAAATTTAAACCGGCAATTTCTTCAGAGAATTTTGCCGCTTTCAACGCAGAAAACAGTCCGGGATAATATATGTTCTGATTGACCGTTCCGGATAACGTATAACCGTTATTATCAACCTTAACTCCTGATTTTTCGGACCATGACGCATTGGTCGAAAGTCTTCCGGATACGGATGGATATAAATCAGAATAGCGTTGTTTAACTGTCAACCCTGTTTTATCCACATCCAATCTTGACTGTAAAAGGTTTGAATTTGCCTTAAATGCACGTTCCTGGCAGTCATCAAGCGTTAAAACAGACTCTGCCCATAAAAGCGGTGTCAGGATGAGGATGAACACTGCCAACAAGAATATTTTTTTCATTCTGCTTTACCTTTTTCTCTATACATGGGTTCGGACACGAAAGCAATAAAAGAGTTGTCCGTTTTTTTTATGCCATAGGTGATAATCCCTGAAGTATGACCATCAGCACAGACGCAAGGACCCAGATTATCCCTGTCAGAACAAGAGACTTTTGGGCGGAGTATTTGTAAATAACTCTAAAGGCAATCATCCAAAGAATCAGCTTCCATACCCTGAAAAGATCTGCCTGCATCGCTATCCTGAACCATACATTGGACAGATCAGCTTTATCAAAAAGAATGGCAAGACTGGTGTGAACCATCATTGTTTTCTGGGCCAGCATCAGGGGAACTTTTACAATACTCGATAAAACATCCACCATATTGATATGAAGCGTAACAGCAAAAAGCATCCAATATTTCGCATTTCCCCCGCCAAAAAAGTTACCCACAAACAAATAAACTGCTGCAATAAAAAAAGCTGTGACCAAAGGTGTTACTCCGCCAATGATCAAACTCTGTGCCGGGGCTGTATCTTTGTCTCCGGAAATCCTATCAAGCATGGCTTCCTTCTGCTGATCCGTCAGATTATCCATACGCATAATCATTTGTCGGCTTTCCTTTATCTGAACAGGATATGTCAGTTGTATCGTAACCAAGGTGGCTATTAATAGGATCACGGCAGGAAACCATACATCTTTCCATGTAATCCCGTTTTTCAGTGTTTCAAATGTTTTTTCAGGATTAAAAAAAACATTCCACACCCGAACTAGAGGCAGAAAAGAATCCTTAACCATTTTATCATCTCCTTATCTGATTCACCGAAAATTGAAATACGCTTTAGAAACAAAGTTCCAGGAAATAAATTTTCACATCGGGAAATTTACATACTCATACCCTGTACTTTCAAAATATTTTATGTACTTATTTTCAATATCATATCTTATACTTAGATAAACGATTGCTTCTTTGAGGGAGGATCTTTGTTTTTTAGTCAGCCAGCCTTTTTTATAAAATTTCCGATCGCTGATACAGCAGATATGGATATACTTTTCGTATTCAGGATACGCTTCAGCTTTATAAATCATATCCCGGCCTTCATAAATAAAGCCATGTCTGTCAATTAGAAAGTGGTAATTAATATCTGCATATCCAAGCTTTGTAAGATGATAAACCTGAATATCTTTTGGGCTTAATGTATTACTGAACCCCGAATAATGAATGATTATCCCTTCATAAGGACTGTTCATGATATAGAATTCATCTAACTTGTGAGTGAAAACAGGGGGATAAGCACACCATTCATTTCGGGGAATAACAGACATCTCATGCAGTTCAGGAGAACAGCCGAGGAGTAAGAAGATGTAAGTAAAACCTTTATAAACCCGTATCAAAGTGCTCTTTAAAGACCTCATAAGCTGTCATCCCAAGAGAATTTAGATAGTATTTGTCATGAATTGTCCTGCCATAATCAATTCCTCTGCTATAGTAGGATGATAAAGAAGCCACGTCAGGAAAAACCCCATACTTTTCATAAAAATGATTATATATAACCCGGCAATACAAAACACTGTATGCAATATTGGTATCCGGTGAATAAAGCCGGTCTATCAAAGCTGTACGATTAGGAGATATGCTGAAAGGAAACAACTCTTCATAATGGGTTTCCAGCCACTCTGCCGTAGATATTTTAATTTGTCCGAATCCGACTGAGGCATCAAAACCCAAATAAGCCCTTGTAAAATCAGCCCGGTCAAATTCGTTGATGTTATGCAGGCGTTCAGCATAAATAACTGACATATAAGCAGTTTCTGGAATATCAAAATATTCGCAATATATTAAAATGTCCGTCAAATATTTTTCAATAAACCGGCGGGTTCTGTATTGTTTAACAGACGGATAGTAGAATATTGAGATGGCCGTTATGCTGACAAGGATCAAACCAATCAACCACTTAAATTTGTTCTTCATTCAATTTCCTTAGAATGTTTAAATCTGCATCAAAGTGCCATGCGTTTTGCGTTTCGAATATCATAACATACTCCCAAATTCCTTTTTTTGAATAAAACAGAATGTTTTGGCTGATATGATAGTCCTCAGGAAATTCCGTTATCCTGTCAAAATAATCCCGTACTCCCGAGATTCTCTTTTGATTTCCGTATACAGTCAATGATACATGCGGAAACGACTCTTTTATATATCGGATCAGATTCTGAATATTTTCATCATTATTTACGAGCAAAAAGATTACCGGAAATTCCTCAATCGTAAAAAAAGAATCCGGTTTGGATATGATATATTTTGCTGTCAATTGTTTTTCCAGCATCAGCTCTTTTATAGACCGTTCCGCATGAAGATTATGATGTGACAGATTTTTATTCATGTCTAACAATATAAATACCCAACAACTTAAGAACGCACAAAGAATACCCATTATGATTTTCATGTTTATTGCCTTTTTAATCAGATTTCAGCAGGCCGGTTTTCACCGCTTCTTCCTTCAGCCTTATGTAACGGTTATGATATCGTCTGTTTGTGTCAAGCATTTCCGGTAATACGGGAGCGGGCAGAGATACGGAAAGTGCAATCATCTCATGCTGATTCAGGGCAGACACCTTTTTTTTATATTCATGGAATACTGCGTTATAAATACCAATGTGGCCGGGTATCCATACTGCACTATTGAAATACAGTTCAAGAATTCTATCTTTAGTTAACAAGGCATCCAATATTAATGCTCCGAACGATTCATGGACTTTCCCCAAGACTGTTCTCTTATGAGAGCCCCATAGGATTTTTACGAGCTGTTGGGTAATTGTACTGGCACCGAGAACTGTTTTCCCAGCCTTATAGTTGGTTTGTACTGCAGTAAATGCCCGGAAGATATCTATACCCTTGTGATCATAAAATCGTCTGTCTTCTGACATTATTACAAGACACTGCAAAATAACGGGAATGGAGTCCAGAGGAAGACAGATGAGATGGTAACCTTCCCCCATTTTCACATCATAAATCATAAAATCGGATTTTTTAATTACCTTCTGTAATTCAATGCAGTCCATATCTCGTAAAGACAAACAGCGTGTTATCCAGAAAGTAACATAAAAAATCATAAGCAGGATCACCGCATATCCCGATACTATTCTTTTTCTACAGAACACGTTTATAAAGAGCATTTCTGTTTCCGACTTTAAAACCTAAAAACCTTCCTCCGGAAACATTCATTTTGATTTGCAATAAATCATAAGGAGGATCTTTTCTAATCCACAGAAGATCCACGGGTTGAAAAGGAAAGTCTTTTGATAAAGCTGATAATTTCCATATTTCACACAAAATCTCTTCACCGTTCAGTGACAGGATCTCTTCGTCCAGCGATTCAAAGTTATAAAGAACAGTAATCCCTTTTGCCAAATACAGCTTTTCAACATGATTTCCGTTGATCTCCTTCAGTATAGGGATTGCAAATCGTCCATAGAAGGGAAATGCCAAGGTGTCATAATTCATTTTAAAAAACTGATCTTTTCCATCAAACGTTTTGGAAATCATATAATATCGGGCAGTATCACAAATTTCTACATTTTCTCCAACTGCTGTAATAAAGTATGACAAGGGTGCCCGGGTATTCCTGTTCAAACAAAGATCAACATTTAAAAGCGGGTTTATCGAGTGAATTTCACGGTAATGAAAAGCAGGAATATCCCGTATCAATGTATCGCTGATCATTATTGTAATGGATTGTTTACGGCCGGACACGGTAAAGTTCCATATGCGGCGTGTTCCGGCAGTTTCACCTTTAATTGAAACAACCGACAGGCACACGATAAAAAAGGTTATGCATTTTTTAATCATGGATTATCCTTTATATCAAATTTTACGTTTACTGAGATTTTGAAAACGCGTGTTGGAGTTTCGCCATTAAAGCAAGGATTTCCGGAATATATCAGCAGGCGGGAGAACCGGAAGGCTCCCCCGCCGCACCCCCGTTTTAATCGCAAAACCACCGAATAAAAGCTGTTCCGGCCTTCACATGCCAGTTTATATCAATCATTACGCCGCTTAACAACATATTCAGTCCGAGTATACATCCAAAACTCCAGAAACCGCCTGAATACGTCAATAAATCAGCTTGTGAGAGTTCTTCCATATTTTCACCTTCTTTCATATTTCCGGAAATCAGTTTTATTCCGGTTTCATTCATGGTTTACCGCATATTTTGATTTTCCAGATTCAGACCAGACATTGATACAATCATAATCTACGTCTGAATGTCCCCGATTAATCGGCACAAAAGCGGTAAATCAATGCCGAACTAAGATTCATGATCATACCGGACCCGTCAATAATTCCAAACAGAAGCCCTGCAAGTCCTGCGATACAGGCAAGGTAAGCTCCGGGTGGATAACCTCCTGCATACTCCATCATCTCTTCATGTGTGAGTTCATTCATGTCAAACCCCCTTTTTTTGTTTCTTGTGATTTGCGTCCGGGATCCAGTCCATGATTTCCCGGATCTGTACTTCACCGCGCAGTGATTTGATTAGTTCATGGTCTTCATTATATAAAAATGTTGAAGGCAAGGGCGGATCACTAAACAAATAAGAGCTTATATTCACATCCAGCATTCCGATACTGATCCGACTGTCGTTTTGCAGCGAGTCCCAGTTTTTATAATAAACTGATTGAAAGAGATTTCGGTCTGTCGTAAACAGCCCGTATTGAAAATCCGGGAGACGATCTGAGTTTTTGTTCAGTTGCGAAAGATAACTCATACAAAATGTACATCGCGTGGAAAAGAGAATTATCATTTGCATTTTGTTTGGTTCCGGTTCGTAACGTTTTAAACCATCAATTCCTGTATAAGCAAATTCTTCCAAAGATTTTTTTGGGCTGTTAATTTGAAAAATAAACCAAATAATGAGTAAACATAAGCCGACAGGGACAAATAAGAGATAGGAGGGAAACCGTTTTTTTCTCTTATCATAGCATATAGATCTCATAAAAAACCCCCAGCCCCCATAAACAGATAATGACAAAAACCCTTGCAGACAGAATCGGAAAGCAAATTTTCCCCGGATTTTTTTGCGTTAACGCGCTTATGAAAAAAATTGAAAAACAAAACCATATAATTTCAAATAAATTGATTTGATTAAACAGCCGTATAAAACCCTGGTTGACATTTAAACCCGGTACAGACATGAGTGATAAAGGCATATAAATCCTGTCAACCCCATTCGAAGCAGTCATATCAGCACGGGAGGCCATAACTATCTGAACAATATCCCTGACAACAAATATGCCAAAATTCAGACTTGTAACCCAAATTAATGTTTTTAAAGATGTGTATTGATTCCTTAACAGTAAAAAGAGATGAATGATCAAAGCCATGATAACGGCACGCATTAAGATCATAACCGGGAGCAAAAAATATATTTTATATGTTACATCCTGTAAAATTGTGAAGTACAAATCAATCTGTACCGGAGAAAACCGGTTTCCAAGAGTCTCTTCAAGACTATCATACGTCAGGATAAATGTTTGATGATACCAGATCATAAAAATTTGTAAAAAGCTCCAAAGAATGATGAACCATCCCCAGTGACACCGTTTTAGATTCTCTGCAAATTTTTTCATAAGAATCATACTCATGATCATCCTGCAGTCATGGTATTCATATTAATAACAAATTCACCTTCCCTGCAGACCCCGGGATCATGACTGATCAGCAAAACCGCATGATCCTGTGCATAGGATTTCAACCACAAGAGAACCCAGTTTTTCGTCATTTGATCCAGTGAATTGAAACATTCATCAAGAAGAAGAATCTCCGGTTCATTCAGTACTGCCCTCAGAAGGCCGACTATCTGTTTTTCACCGCCGGAAAGGTTTCGGGTTCCATCCCCCAATATTGTCATAATACCCATATCAAATTTTTGAAAAAACCACTGGAAATCCCGTTGTATCACTTGCAGCCACTGATAATTCTCCATTTTTCTCCCGAGAAAAATGTTTTCTCTCAAAGTAAGATTAAAAATCTTTACATCTTGCGTAACAACACCAAAACAGCGACGATACGCTGATATACCTGTATGAACAACGGATAAATTATTCCATAGTATATCACCTTCGGAAAACCGGAATTGCCTGAGGATAGCATGAATGAGTGTACTTTTTCCGCACCCGTTATCACCGGTAATAACAGTTATTTGCCCTTTCGGTATACTGATGTTAAGCTTCTCAAATAATGGCGAGTATTTAGGCCACTGAAAGGTGCAGTTATTCAGCGTCAGCATCCAATCATTGCTTTTATTAAACTCAACATTCGTTTCATTTTCTACCGGGTGTACAAGTAAATCCCTGAGTCGGTTGACAGCTTCCCGGGATTCAGAGGCTTTTAAAGCATTTTCTAACAGTCTGAAAACCGGTTGTATCAGATTGGCAGATAAAATATAGGCTGCCAGCCAGTTTCCTAACGTAAGTTTTTGGGATATGATTTGATAAACACCTAAAAATATAAACAATACAGTAAACAGCGTCAGACAAATGTCCGTAGATAAAACAAAATGCGTTTGGAAAAGTCCTGTTTTTTTCCAGTGTTTTAAATAATCATTGAATTTTTCTGCGTTTAATTTCATGAAATAGTCATTGGCGCAGAATGCACTGATTTCATTCATGCCTTCCATCGTTTCTATGAGTCCCTGGCTGAATCCGGCTCCTTTGCGAAGCATGGAATTTTGCAGTTTTCGCAGATCGGGATATATAAAAACAAAGATCCCTGAAAGGGATAAGACAAACAAAGCGGAGACAAAGGATAATAACGGTGAAAAAACCATCATCAGACACAGACTGCCTGTCAGGACAAAAAGATCTGCCAGGCCGGTTAACAGTGTGAACTGATAAAAACTCTGAATACGAAAAAGATCAAGAAAGCGGCTTGTCATATCACCCGTTGAGAATCGGGATATAATATTGAACGGCAGATGAATGAAATGAGTCATACTATCATTAAAAATATTCTCAAATAAAATTTTCCCGTGTTTATAAAAGAGAAAATTCCTGACATACCCGAATAAACTTTTAAAAAGGAGAAAAGAACTGAGAAAAATCAAACTAATAATTAAAAGTCTTTTATTCTCATTCGGAATAACAACTTCTGTTAGATTTTTAATTAAGAAAGCCGTAAAAAAACCGGAAAATATTGTTATAAGACTGCAAAACAATATTTGAAGAATATAATCCCAATATTTTTTTATATGATGTATCAGCCAAAGCCAATCGGAGCAATAAAAAGGGTCCTTAAAGGGGTTTATTCTTTTCATCTGTAAAAGAACTCTGCTCTGCCAGCGCCGATCCAGGTCATTTCTATTAAGCCAGAACAATCCTTTTGCCGGATCTCCGATTAGATATTTATCTTTTTTTATTTTGTACAAGACAACAAAATGATCCAAATTTTCATGGGTTAAAAAATGAAGCACTGCCGGTTCATTGTGTCGTGGATACTGATCCTTATCAAACCGGTACGCGGCAGCCTGAAATCCGAGCAATTCAGCAGCCGTTTTCAAATCATATAAACGGGATCCTTTATGGTCTGTATGACACATTATGCGGACTCTGTCCAGATAGGTTTTTCCTCCGTAAAATTTTAAAATACTTAATAAACAGGCCGGGCCGCAGTCAGTTATCTGACTCTGCTTAACCACAGGATATTTGAAATAGTTGATAATCATTACCTTAAATCAATTTATCTGTATTAAATTTATTCTATTTACAATATTAAATCAACGCTACAAAATTACTACAGATTCTCAACAAAATAAAAAACCCGGCCATTTAGCCGGGTTTAAAGCAATCGTTATATTTTTTTAGTTTAGAAATACCAGTTATTGACAAATTTGAATCCGAAACCTCGAATGTTATCCGTAAATCCGGCACTTCCCAGTGAATACGTATAAATGCCCATATCCCAGATCCGCGTATTAAATCCAAGTCCTGTTTTCAGGTACCCGTTTCCGTTCGTAAAACCGGTTCCAAGATTCAGCATGAGCCATTTCACCGGAAAAATATCCAGATCAAAATATGTTCGGGGAGATTCTTCGTAACCCAGACCTTCATTCAGAAAGGCTGTTAACCCGGTTCGGACCATCAGAACAGGAACAGGTTGCCATTTCAAATCCAGTTTCATGCGGGAAGCCAGCTTTTCTGTCATCACGAAGTTCGAATCAAGGGTTACATGGGTTGCATTAAGCAGGGAATCAATTTCCAGATTATCTTCGGAAAAAGTTCCTACCGGATCTTCCACGCGGGCATCCCAACGATATTCTTTTTTAATCATATTGGAACTTTTAACAGTTGCACCCACATCAAGGAACGAGAGTTGAACATCCACCCTGTTTTCTACAAATGGCATAGGCAGAAAATCTTTTAATTTCACACCCACGCCAAAATCAAATCCGAATGTAGGTCCCGGTACTTCAATATCCGCATCAGGATTTACATAGCTGTACATTGCCGTTCCGGACGTCAGTACCGATGTTTCATCAACCCCCAAAACCACGTTGCTGGCTTTTGCCGAGCTGAAGGCTCCCATATATGCATTCAAGGCCAGCCCAACACGGAGGTCCACAAAATCATGAACCACAGGGATATATTGGCTGACAGAGTATCCAATCCCCAGAGAGTTGCGGATGTAAGCATAGACTTCTGCAGATGATTTCATATTCGTAATGGGATTACCGAAACTAAATCCCGGAGCCTGATTTCCCAGGAAGGGGATAACAAGGATTTCGCCGGGAAGCGTTCCTGAAACACCGACATGAACACCGCTGTTAAAGAAAACAGACCCGACTCTCAGGGCAAAAAGCGTCGGTAAAGATACGCTGGAATAAATGGGTAAACCATTTCCTTCGAAGAGACCTGCAAAGTATTCCCTGTCCTCAAATGTCAACATATCTCTGGACACAAAATCATTATAGTTTCCTACCGTCACAGCACCGTTGGAAAGCTGGAAATCCATATTCACTATTGGAGCAATAAGTGACAGAGACACCGTGGATTCGTGTTCAATGCCAAGGTTTGCCGGATTTTCCTGCAGTGAAGCCGGTTGACGAAGTGTTCGTTTATATACTATATCGGTAAAAGAATTAACAAACGGATCCGCCTGGGATTTCTTAATAACCGGTGTAGACGCCATAGATATTGATTCCGGTTCACTATCCCAAACACGGACTTCCACTGTTTCTTCTTTCGTATCGACAGCAACTGTATCTTCTTTTTCCAGGAAGTTTTGATCAGACATATCATAGACTTCTTCCTGTTCATAATTTTCCATTTCTTTAGACAATTCTTCAAAAGCCTTGTCTGCAGATTCACGAACGGCATCCAGATCATTCTCTTCCTGAGCAATTACGTCCTGGGCAAGAAGCATACTGCTGCCCAGAAAAAGTACTGCCAGCAAAATCATCAGGCTGTACTTAATCGTCATATGATAACCTGCATCCTTTTTTTGGCGGAGGATCACATTATTATCTGTCAAATTTTCACGTATATTTCTCATTTTAGTTCTCCTCCTCATCTTCAGCGCCAATCAGGGCTTTGAATGTCCCATACAGATATACAACCAATGAATCCGTAGAGAGAATCTTGGATGTGGAGCCGTCTTCCGGGCTTTTCAACCGTACATCCGTTTTCACATAGCCGCCGTTTTTCAGTAATTGTATTACATCTTCGCCCATATTCAGAACCTGAAGTGACGTATCGGCAGCATTTATATCTAGACGGGCAATTTGAATAACTTCCGGGTGGTCAGGAATTTTCAGGAAATTCGAATCCGGGCTTCCCAGAACAGTTACTTCGGCACCAAATTTAAAGTAATTATTTACCCGGGCATTGAGGACTGCCTCTTTGAATTCTGAAGGGATATCATTTTCATCGAGCTCTTCAATATCCAAATCCACAAAAACAGAATCCCCTATTTCAAAGGCAATGGGAGCCGTTAAAAACAGTTTTCCTTTAACGATATCCGTCTGGCGGACAGTACCTTCACCGACGACTCTGGCCTGTCCGGTTGCTATGATTTTGTTGGGAAAAATATTTATCAGATCTTTTGAATCGGGAATATCGACCAACGGATTATCCGTAATGTCCTGTGACACAGAAACTTCAACAAAATCACCTTCGTCATTTTCAGCGCGGATCGTCAGATCAAGATAAACAGGAACTTCAATATCCGAATCGAAAGCGATCTGAATCGTCACATCAGCAAAATCAACATTCTTCAGCTCTTCAGGCAGGGCTGTTATTGATTGCTCGATAGGACTGATTTCAACCGTAACCGTATCAATATATCCGGTCACTTCCGTGAATGTCAGATCTTTTAATTCCACATCCACATTTATTGCCTGATCGAGAGATAGGGTCATAATCTGATCATCCGGCAGACTGATTGTTGATCGATATGCAATTTCCTGTTCCTGATCAGGTGACGTATACTGGAGATCCAGAACATATCCGTCAAGAGGAATTTCAAAAATCTGGGGATTGGAATCTTCGGTTAAATGTATCAGTTCCCTGAAAGGTACACCATCCCTAAGCAATTCAGGCAACCTGAAAATCACATCAGCAATAACACCGATATTATTTGTAAACACCAGACTGAGCGTTCCATATTGGAGAACTGCCCTATCCAGTTTATTTGAATCATCAAGCGTTATGACACTGTCTGTAACCATCGCTTCCTGTGAAAATTTTCCCGTCACTTCGACAAATTTCAATTCAGAAACGTTAATATTGACCAGAATGGAATCTTTAACATTATAGGACCCCAGCTGATCCTGGGGAGTCGTAACCTGAGATTGATACGTAATAAATTGCTCAATGTCAGAACCAATACTTCTTGATTGCGGAACAAGTTTGTAATCCGTCAGAGGTATCACAAGGGTTGTGATACCCGGTCCCAAATCACTTATTTCCTGAATTGGCGTACCAGATTCATCAAAAAATTCCGGTAAATCCAAAACCAACTGAGGAAGAGCTGTATTTGTTATGTTTACCCGGTTATCAACTTCAATAATAATGGATCCCTGGGATATATGGGCCTCATGTATTTCCGAATCAGAAGAAACATCAATCTCACCCGTTTCAGCAATATTCTGTGACTTAATAATTCCGGTAATCCGCTTGAATGTAATATCCTTGTCTTCAGCTAATCCAAAAATCTTCATATCCACAACAAAATCATCTGTCTGAGCCAGTTGAACTTTATTGGGAGACGTGTCTGTCGTTCTTATTTCATATGAATAATTGACTTTCTGATCAGACAAATCCATGACAAGTGCCATATCGTTTATATCGTAGACAACATCCGTGTTCTGATTACTGGGCACATTGATGGTTTTGGTAAAGGGTTGCGTCCCGGGTTGATTCAAATCCGTATCCAGTGATGAAACCTGCAGATCAATAACAGCATCGACCGGCATATCATTTTGAATCGTAATTCCCAGATTTCCTTCTTCGATAACCGCTCTTTGAATTTTGTTTTCTTCTTCATCTGACAACTCAAGAAAACTTGTTTCCTCAATGAGCTGTTCGGGAACAACGGCTACGGCATCGGACACCAAAAGATTCCTGGCGACTGTTTCAACAACAAAGTAGGAATTTCTCACATTATCATCCACGGTTCCTGTGGCATCTCCGCTTCCGGCCATCTTTCCGGTAATACGGACAGTAATCAGTCCGGGCAGTGTTTCACCGGTCAGATCAATTATTCGGCTGCTGTTAGAACCGGGATTAATTCCTTCATTCCAGATTGCCGACAGTCCTGATCCGATTGGGGAAAGATCTCTTTTGAGGAGTTCTACCTGAACGGGGAAGCCCAGTTCAACGGCAAGATCATTGATAATTTTTACTTCCAGTTCTCCGCTGATAAACGTCGCATTGGAAAAATCAGTAAACTCTATGTCACGATCGACAGGACCAAAATCAGTCCCTTGAGAAATTGTATAGTTCTGGCCGTTGGCCGGCAAACCGGGATATACATCTGTCATTGTAATTTGCGGTGTAACAGCAGGATCCGTATCATCCAGAGAAATTTCTCCCAATTCCGATACAGTACTGTTTTCTATAGGACTTACGCCAACCGTGTCAAATTCAGATGTGAAATTCTTTTCACTTCCGTCTACTTTAACGTCATCCACACTTTGCGTGATCTTCTGAGGACTGACGGCATCAAGCTTTAACTGATCACCAACTTCCTGTTCTTCAATTTCCACCGTATCTTTAAACACATATTGGAATCCATCCTCTCCAGGAACAGCTTCCTTATAGATCAAAGAATCTTCCGGGATAATATCCTCCGCTTTTACGACTACTTTTGTAACGGGAGCATCAATCGCAACCTCCCATTGGGGGAGTTTGGGATTGGTGTTCACCTCCATACAACTATACAGCAACAGGAATGCTGTGAATAGAACTGTCAGCTTTATTATTTTCATGAGACCTCCGATTTTCATTGCTTCATATCAAAAAATACAATTTTTTCTGATATGAAAATGTGATGTGTGTTAAGTGGTCATATATCAATTTCGTTACAATAACGACAATGAATTTAAGACGATCCTATTATTAATCAATTAGTTTTCAATAATAAAAAGGGCAGTTTTTATACTGCCCTAGCGTTTGACATGATTAATTCACATTACTTTTAAAAATACTGAGCCAGGTTATACCGGAGTATAATTCCGATTGTAATAATACTCACCATCGTTGCCAGTTTGATAGCAATATCCAGAGACGGTCCGCTGGTATCCTTCAGGGGATCACCTACGGTATCGCCGGTTACGGCAGCATGGTAACTTTCGATGACCGTTCTGAATTTGGTATTTGTATCCCGCATTGTCAGAAGGAGCGTCTGGTCTTCATTTGCAAGTTTGACAAATTCCCTGAACATGAATTTGTCATCCCTGTTCAGCTTTTCCCAGAGTTCATGCAATGTTTCATCGGCACCCGGACTCACTTTCCGTGAATCATAAGATTCGATCAGCGGAGTAATATCTTTTCCCTTCTTAATATATTCATCCTGGACATACTCAATAATATGCCCCATATAATCAGAGACTTCTTCATCGATGGAAAAAGCCAACGGATTTAAATTAACCAGTTCATAGAGGAAGCGGTTTGTTTCATGTGTCAGATAGAATGGCCATAGTCCCCGGCGTGAAATCGATTTTATACCGTCCTCGATCTGAAATCTGAGTTCAGATTTGGAGCGCTCAATATATTTTTTCGCATTATCCCATGCACCGCCTGCATTGGCCATAAATATCGCCAGGATAATACCCACCAGCAAATTGCCAATCAAAAGTCCTATCACGGCAATGGGCCCCAGAAAGAGTCCGGTGAGAATTGGTGTGAGAATAACAATCATCGCAGGAGAAACCATTTTTTTCTGAGCAGCATAGGTTGAAATACGCACACAACTGCTGTAATCAGGGGTTGTTTCGCCGGTCATGACACCTTTTATTTCATGGAATTGGCGACGCACTTCATCGATCATTTCACCGGCAGCGCGGGAAACGGCATCTATGGTTTTGCTGATAAATGAGGTACAGAGAATTCCCCCGATAAAAAGGCCGATAATAAATCGGATATCCATGATAGACCCGCCCAGATAATCCAGAATCTGGAGAACATTGGCATCTTTGATATGAATCTGGACATTATCAAGAACAATCAGATCAACATTCATACTCATAAGTGCAGTACGGATTGTTTCAATAAAAGCAGCAATGAGAGTAATAGCGGTCAGTGCAGCAGCTCCCACACACAGTCCCTTTCCCCGGGCAGCCGTAGAGTTTCCCAGTTCATCCAGGGCATCTGTCCGTTTCCGGGTTTGACTGGGCATCTCGGCCATCTCAGCCAATCCTCCTGCATTATCGGCAATTGGACCAAAACCATCTGTTGCCAGATTGATACCCAGAGTAGACAACATACCCACGGAAGCCAGTCCGATGGCAAAAAGTCCTGACGGAAAATTCTGAAACCCTCCGCCGGTCCAAAATGCAATAAACATACCGATAAGTATAAAGATAAATGTTGGCGCCGTTGAGATAAAACCAACAGACAAACCGGACGTTATAACCGTTGCATGGCCAGTTCGTGCCTGTTTTGCAATGCGTTTAACCGGAGCAAATGCAGCATTTGTATAGTAATCGGTAGAATAACCGATGGCAACACCTACAATCAAACCGGCTACAATCGGAATAAAAAGCTGCAGGAAATAACCGGGGAGCATAACCTTGATAAGAATTGCACTGAAAACAAGCGTTAAAATTGACGAGAAATTAATACCTCTGTTTATGGCATTTAAAAGCCCGATTTGTTCTGTTTCTTCTTTTGTCCGAACTATATAAATCCCAAGGATGGAGGCCAGTGTTCCTATGGCGGCAATAATCATAGGCAGTGTTACAGCTTTGTAGAGATAATCTGTTCCGGCAAAGGCACTGACTGCCAAAGCGGCTGCTCCCAGAGTTGAACCGACATAAGATTCATAAAGGTCTGCTCCCATACCGGCAACGTCACCTACATTATCCCCCACATTATCGGCAATAACCGCAGGATTCCTGGGGTCATCCTCAGGAATACCCGCTTCCACTTTACCCACAAGATCTGCTCCCATATCGGCGGCTTTGGTAAAAATACCTCCTCCCACACGAGCAAACAGAGCCTGGGCTGAAGCACCAAATCCGAAACTGAGCATTGTCGTTGTAATAATCTGGAGTTTTTCAACCGGATTGGGAATATTGACAGCCCAGTCAAGAATCACAAACCAGACTATAATATCCAGAAGACCTAATCCGACAACAACCAAACCAAGGACTGATCCGCCTCTGAAAGAAATTTTTAATGCATCATTCAAAGATGTGCCTGCAGCATGAGCTGTACGGTTTGATGTTTTTGTTGATGTCATCATACCGATAAAGCCGCTTAGACCGGAAAAGAATGCACCGGTTAAAAAGGCAAAGGGTACAAATCCGGATAAAGCACCAATTCCAAACGAAAAAATCAACAGCAGGACAAACGCAACCAAAAAGAAAATTCCTGATGTACGGTATTGCTGTTTCAGGTATGCAACAGCACCTTCCCGGATATATCCTGCAATCGTCTGTATCCTTTCATTTCCGGGGTTTTGGCGGGATATCCATTGATACATAATAAGGGCAACGATTAGAGCTGCAATAGAGCCCAAAGGTACAATAATCAGGGCATACAAATAAGGCATGAAAAACTCCTTGTTTTTAGACGTTGATTTTAAAGATTCCGGGGGATAATCTCAAGAATAATAGCACAAGAAACGAACTAATAAAGGATTAAGGAGGCGGCTATCGGGAAGTGATCGGAAACGCCGCCATAAACCTTCCTGTCCAGAATAAACGGTTCAGGAAAACCAAATTCATCACGCATGTGAGACGATCTGATTACGTACCCGGAAGAAGGATTTATCCTGGGATATCCCATAAAAAATTTCCCGTTTACCAAAAAATGATCTAGCTGATCTTTTACGCCGCGATAAACGTATGTCCACCCGTTTTCTTCCTGAATCAGTGTATAATAAAACATCCTCAGGATTTGCATGGCCTCTTCACCGGGACCGGCATTGAAATCGCCCATAATGAGGTGCTTTTTATCGGGAAATTCCTTTTGCAGGACTGTGACAAGTTGTCTTGCACAGGCCAGCCTGTCAATTTCCGCTATGTGTGATCCGCCCCGTTTCGAGGGGAAATGGATAACAGCAGCCACAAAGGATTCTCCGGAACCGGCCTTGAATTCGCACATTAGAAAATCCCGGGTAACAGAACCTGACGGAAGTGACGGTTCATAGTTCATAACTCTTAGCGTATCAAGATAATCCTTTCTGTATAGAATGGCCGTGTCAATGCCCCGCCTGTCCCCGCTTTCCCTGTGAACAATTCCCCATGAACCGCTTTTATGCAACGCAACCGTTAAATCTTCCAGAACCTGCCTGTTCTCAACTTCAGCCAATCCGATAAGGATTGGATCCTGTTGCCGGATGAGCCGGGAGATCTGTTCAATTTTATAGGTGTAAACACGGTCATTCCATCGGAGATAACTGTCAGGACTATACTCATCGTCTTCATTAACCGGGTCGTTCTCTATATCAAAAAGATTTTCCACATTCCAAAACATTAGTGTTAAGCCGGACTCCCCGGATTCACATCCTCCCAAAAAACAGATTGCAAGTATAAGTAAAATTATATTACACTAATCAAATTAAATGTTTAAAGAGAATTAAGCAATGATATTTTTTAATTCATGGATTTGCTTTATTAAATAATCGGGGTTGGATTTTCTCAGCACATCCTCCGGGGAATAGCCCCATAAAGCAGCAATGGACAAGGCTCCGGCATTTTGGGCCGTTTTTACATCAACATGACTGTCGCCCACATGGCAGACGGACAGTTCCTTCCCATATTTTTCCCGGACATATTCCATAATGGAAGGATGGGGTTTCCGTTGAGGCAGCGAATCTCCTCCAATCATTAGATCAAAAAATCCATCCAGTTTATAGTGCTCCAGCATTTTCCGTGTTATGGATTCAGTTTTATTGGTTATCAGAATTTGAATTTTTCGGGAGAAATGGAAGAGAATTTCCGGGACACCCGGATAGAGCCTGCTTTTATCTGTACAATGTTCGCCGTACAATATTTTATACCGGTTCAAAACCTGTTGATAATATTGGTTGAAAAGATCTTTCGAATTATTTGAATCCAACGCAGCTTTCAAAGCCCTTTCCACCATTAAAGGGATTCCGTCGCCAACAAATGTTGTCATGTTTTCCTCTGTCACAGATGGGAATCGGTATTCTCCGAGAGTTTTATTCATCGCAACAGTAATATCAGGAATGGAATCGATAAGAGTACCGTCAAAATCATAGCTGATAATGTCAATTGTTTTCACGTTTGGCCTTATCCTTTTGTCTGCATTCATAACAGATCCCATAGATTTGCATAATGTGGGAAGAGGGTAGAAATCGATAGTTTTGACAGATTGTATTCTGACGAAGTTCAATAATATGATCATTGAATTCGATGACTTTGCCGCAGCGAAGACATTTCATATGATCATGATGGGGTTGGCCCAGTTTAAATTCATAGACCGAACGGCCTTCTCCAAAATCCATTTTATTCACAAAGCGTTTACTGACAAGCAGGTCGAGTGTCCGGTAAATCGTAGCCCGGCTGACGCCGGCTTTATTCTTTTTCAGAATTTTGTACAGTTCTTCCGCATCAATATGATCCTGGTGCTCATATACAATCCCGATTATAATGCGTCTTTGTCTGGTAATTTTTATATGCTCTTTCTGCAATCTTTCGATAATATCATTCGGTACCTCAGGATTCATCTCACCTCCTACGGGCTTTTCCGGATATTTTAATCTACCGGATATAGAAACTTTGAGGCAATGGTTTTTACCACACCCCCCTGAAACGCAATTTTAAAAGCGGGTTGGCTGCTTTTAACGGCAGCAAGAACTTTCCCTTTTCCAAAGACTTTATGCATGACCGTATCGCCAATTCGGATGGATTGTTTTTCAGGAACAGGCGTCGAAAATGATTGTATCTTTTTATTTGACCCGGTTTTACGGCTGTCCGTGAGCGTCTTTTTGTAACCTGACGGCTGAGAAAAACGATCAAAATCATCTTCGCTCAGTCCAAAGAGCAGGTCTTTTGTTTTCATTTTTCTTTTTCCGCCGGTTTTTTCCACACAATCATTGGGAATTTCTTCCAGAAAAGGACTGGGATTGGACAAAATCCATCGCCCGTAGCGCATCCGGGTTCGGGCGCAGGTAAGATAACAATTCTCCATAGCTCTGGTTATGCCAACATAGAAAAGGCGGCGTTCCTCTTCAAATTCATCATCATTTTCCCGGGATCGTTCCAGGGGAAAAAGGCCATCTTCCAATCCGGCTATGAAAACAATTGGGAATTCCAATCCTTTAGCACTGTGAAGTGTCATAAGAACCACGGCATTCGATCCGTCTTCCCACTGATCCACATCTGTCATAAGAGAAATATCCTGCAGGAAATCCTCCAGTGAAGCTCCTTCATTCATAAATTCAAATTGACCGGCACTGTTCACAAATTCTTCAATATTTGCCAGCCGGTCCTTGAATTCCTCATTGTTATCATCGGTTTCATATTGTGCTTTATAACCTGACCGTTCCAGTACTTCCTGGACCCCTTCCGTGAGGGTGAGAGTCGATAACCGTTTCTGAAGACCGGTCATCAACGCAAGAAATGCTTGCACACGTTTGGCAGAAGCGCTGCCGAGTCCGGCATCTTCCGGATATTGCAGTGCTTCCCAGAGCGTTCTGTGTGTTTCGGAAGCAAAGGTTTCCAGCCGTTCCAGGCTTGTTTTGCCGATTCCCCGTGCCGGTTCGTTGATAATTCTTTTCAGGCTTACGGCATCACTGGGATTAACCAGTGTTTTCAAATATGCCATGATATCACGGATTTCTTTCCGTTCATAAAAACGGGTTCCGCCAATGATCACATACCGGATCTGGCGATTCAAAAGGGCTTCTTCCAAAAGGCGTGACTGGGCGTTGGTACGGTATAAAATGGCGAAATCTTTGTTTTTTTTCCCTTTTCCCAATGCTTCAAAGATTGTGCCGGCAATGTAATCCGCTTCACCTCTGTCATTTTCCGCTTCAAAAAAAACCAGTTTTTCTCCCTCGCCGGCTTCAGTCCACAGAATTTTTTCCTTTCTGTTTCGATTGTTGGAAACAACCGAAGACGCTGCCTTTAAAATGAGACCGGTTGAGCGGTAATTTTGTTCAAGTTTAATAATTTTAGGCTTTGGAAAAACCGATTCAAAATCAAGAATATTCCGGATATCCGCTCCGCGCCAGCCATAGATGGACTGATCATCATCCCCCACAACACAAATATTGTTATGACGGCCGGTAACGGCTTTCAAAAAAAGGAATTGTACATGGTTTGTATCCTGATATTCATCCACCAATACATAATCCCATCTGTACTGGATGAGTCTTAGCACTTCCGGAAACGCCTCAAATATGATAACCGGCAAAATTAGCAGGTCATCAAAATCCATGGCATTATTGGTTCGAAGTCTGTTTTGATAGGCTGCATAAATCTTTGCTTTCTTTTCACCCAGAAAATCTGACCCGGCAAGCTCAGCCGCCCTGTCCGGAAGAATCATCTGCTGCTTACAGTCACTTATATAATATTTAAGACCGTTAGGTGTAAGAGAAACAGAATTAATCCCATGTTCCTGCATAACATCGCGTATCACCTGAACTGAATCGGCTGTATCATATATAGTAAAATCCCGTGTGTACCCGAGACGATGAGCTTCTTTTCTTAAAAACCGTGCATTGATGCTATGGAATGTCCCCATCGATACGCGGGACGCGTCAGGTCCAAGCATTTGAATCAGTCTGTCTCTCATTTCGCCGGCTGCTTTATTGGTAAATGTAACAGCAAGAATTCTGTCAGGAACCGTCTTTTTCTGCTCGAGCAGATAAGCTATTTTACGAACCAGAACCCGGGTTTTCCCGCTTCCCGCACCTGCAAAGATAAGAAGGGGTCCGTCTGTGGCCAGTACTGCTTCAAGTTGCTTGTTGTTTAAATTTTCAAGGAGTTGTGACATATCAGGGTGTTTGGCTTTGTTTAAGTTTTTGCTGACGGTAGACTTCCCAACGGACCTGCTGAAAATTCTGTTTAGCTTCCAGGTGTTCATGATGGGTCTTTGAAAAAACATGCGACCCGTCTCCCTTGGCAACAAAATAGAGATAATCAGTCGTATCCGGTCTTAATGCGGCAAGGATGGCATCTTTCCCCGGACTGTTAATCGGGCCGGGGGGCAGACCTCTGTATTTGTATGTATTATAAGGAGAATCAATGTCCAGATGTCGTGCTCTCAGCCGAATTTTCGGACCGGGAATAAGATACTGAATAGTCGGGTCCGCCTGCAGACGCATATTCCGTTTTAACCGGTTCTGATAGACAGATGATATAACCGGCATTTCATCATGAATAAGCGCCTCTCCCTGAATAATGGATGCCAGCGTTATGATCGTATGGACTGTATATCCTTTTGCATGTATCTCGTCCCGGATGCTGGTATTAACGACATAAAGAAATTGACGTATCAAGCGGTTTATGATTTCACGGGGGCCGGCATTTTCATAAAAATCATAGGTTTCGGGGAACAAATATCCCTCCAGAGATGCGGCCTGAAAGGGCAGATTAAAAAGATGGACACTGTCTTTCAAGCTTAAAAAATCCTGATGTGCAAACCCAAAGCGTGAACTGAAAATTTCAGCAATTTCTTCAAATTCCAGTCCTTCAGGAATGGTAACCCGAACCTGTAAGGGTTTGGCTGCCGATAAAAGCGTTATCAATTGTTTGTAGCTTAATCCGCCCGGAATCTCAAACGTTCCGGCCTGAAGTCGTTCAACTTTTTTCATAAACCGGGCTGACCAGTAAAACCGCTTATACGAATCTATCAATCCCTGTGATCTGAGAGTATCGGCGATGCCGGTGAACGGCATTCCTCTGGGGATATGTATCGTTGTAATATGCGAAGATTCCAGCCGGTTTGCTGATGATGCAGGTATAAAAAGATATATGGATGCGACGATAATAAAAGCCAGAATTACTGCAAAAACAAATACTGAGAATGCGAATGTCCGAATATTGGATACATTAGGGCGAAAGGGCCTGTTCATTGAAAAATGTCCCCATGATTTCTGATCAATATCTGTAATGATCCGGTTTGTACGGACCATTGGGAGGCGTGCCGATATATTCTGATTGCTTTGGGGTAAGTTTCGTTAGTTTCACACCTAATTTCCCCAGATGCAGACGGGCGACTTTTTCATCAAGAACTTTCGGCAGACGATATACATCAATCTTGTGATCTTTTTTCCATAATTCAATTTGTGCTAAAACCTGATTACTGAAAGAATTGCTCATGACAAAAGAGGGGTGGCCTGTAGCATTTCCCAAATTGACAAGCCTGCCTTCCGAGAGGAGAATGATAGAATGGCCGTCAGAAAAACGCATTTGATCAACCTGCGGTTTCACATGGATTTTCTCAATCCCGGGAAGTTCATACAGGGCATCAACCTGGATTTCGTTGTCAAAATGACCGATATTGCAAACGATGGCCATATCTTTCATAGCCATCATATGATCAGTAGTAATTACATCACAATTTCCGGTTGCAGTTACAAAAATATCGGGATTATCTTCCCGGATTGCATCTTCCACCGGTTTCACTTCGTAGCCTTCCATTGCTGCCTGAAGGGCACAGATGGGATCAATTTCTGAAATGATAACCCGCGCGCCGAAGCCTTTCATTGACTGGGCACACCCTTTCCCCACATCACCATATCCGCAGATCATGACCGTCTTCCCGGCCACCATTACATCGGTTCCCCGTTTGATGCCGTCCGCAAGCGACTCCCGGCATCCGTAAAGATTATCGAATTTGGATTTTGTCACTGAATCATTCACGTTGATGGCAGGGAAAAGAAGTTTTCCCTCTTCCATAAACTGATAAAGCCGGTGAACGCCTGTCGTCGTTTCTTCGCTTACTCCCCGAAGCGTTTTCGCCGCCCGGTGCCAGCGCATGGGATCCTCAGGCATGTCTTTCAGAATGAGTTCATGCATAATCCGCAATTCTTTGTTGGTTGCAGTAATTTCAGGAAGCTTTCCGGTCTTGTGATACATTTCCTCAAGTGCATACCCTTCATGGACAAAAAGGGTTGCATCTCCCCCGTCATCCACGATCAGATGAGGACCTTCAGTCCCATGGAGAAGGGCCATTTTTGTACACCACCAGTATTCCTCAAGCGTCTCGCCCTTCCATGCAAAGACGGGAACTCCTGAATCTGCTATGGCTGCGGCGGCATGATCCTGTGTTGAAAAAATATTACAGCTTGCCCACCGGACATCAGCACCTAATATTTTCAGTGTTTCAATCAGAACGGCCGTCTGAACTGTCATGTGAAGACTTCCGGTAATTCTGGCATTTTTCAGCGGTTTTTCATCTTTAAATTCGTCACGAATGGACATGAGTCCGGGCATCTCTTTTTCTGCCAGTTCTATCTCTTTTCGTCCAAAGCCTGCCAATGCTATATCTGCAATTTTATATTTCATAATTTTCCCACATTTTAAACTCTGTTAAAATCATCCTCATAACGGATAATATCATCTTCACCGAAATAATCTCCAATCTGGACCTCCATAAACACGGCCATTTCTGTTCCCGTGTTTTCAATCCGATGTTTATTCCCGGCCGGAATATATATATGATCCCCGGCTTTATAGGGAGTACCGGTATCATTATTCACAATAACAACCTTTCCCTGAACAATAACCCAATGTTCGCTGCGTCGTTTATGAGACTGGAGTGACAGGCGTTTCCCGGGCAGGACTGTTATACGTTTAACCTTATACCGGTCTTCATCCAACAGAACTTCAAATTTCCCCCAGGGGCGTTCTTCCATATCATACATCATTTTAATCCCTGCAATTTTATGGTCTGGACATATACCAGGATGTAACGGCAAAGACATTAACAATCGACAAAACAGCACTTGCCGTTCCGAGGACATCCGTTACTCTTTTTATAAAGCGGGGCGGGATCATAATGGTATCCCCGGGGCGAATGTCAGGAAGAAGGTTTTTATCCCCAGTTTCAATATACCGTTCAATATCCACAACCATAAGAACATGGGTTTCCTCACCCATGAGTTCATTTCTCAGAAGACGCACATTGGTCAGCTTGGCCATATTGGTCGGTCCGCCGGCATATGATATAATAGCAATAATGTCGCTGGTAAGAGGCACGTCATAAATTCCCGGCCTCACAACTTCTCCCCAGATTTTAACGGGAAACATGAGTTCTTCCTGTTGCTGACGTCCCAGACTGTATCCGGTAACAGAACCGGACATTGTCTGCGAATATACAGTACCCGAAAGAAGGACCAGGGCAATCATTATGAGAATAATCTGTCTTTTCATTTTCAATCCTTAATTTGAAAGGTTATCCATCTGCTTTCACTGCCTTCTATTTCAGAACCGTCAATATTCTGCCGGCCGATGGCATCAATTTTCCACCGGTATGTATTTTGCGGCGAGAGGACTGCTTCGGATGCTTTTCCGTCTGCATTGTATCTCAATGTCTGTCCATGACCGGTATAATCCAAACGGGGTACTCCGTAAAACCAGATTACACTGCGCGTTGTCAAATTTTCAACGCGAATATAATAATAATTGATGCCAAATTGAAAATCATTGGAATATCGCCAGCTGAAATCGGGAATATTTTCAGCCGGTTCTGACAGGTTTGGCAGACAATTACTCGGAGGGGGTGTAAGCGAATATCGAACCGTGTCTGACGGTTCGCTTTTACTTTCCGATATACTCAGAGCACGGACAAAATAATAATACATGGTTCCGAAGTCCACATCTGTATCGACAAATTCCGTATCGGAAAGCATGGGATTCAGGGGATAGGAAAAAACCGTATCCTTTCGTACAAAATCCAGTTTTCCGGTATCGCTTGTATCTGCCGCCCGATAAACAATATAACCATCCATGCCCGGATCCGGATTCCGGTACCACTCAACAAATATTCCCGTAACAATATCATCCGCATCGATTCCCTTTTCCACATATTCCCAGGGCAGGGATTTGGGAACCATGACAGGCCGTTGGGGAGGATTGGGATCTTCAATGTCTTCGCATCCGAAAACCGTAAACATCAGAAGAATCGTTATCGTCAGAACCAACATTTTGTTCATTGTTTTTTCCCGGGCATCAGGGTTAAAGAGACACGATGCCCTACATCAAGAGGATGGTCCTGAAAGGCATAATCCATGACCACAAAATGACGGCCAAAGCGAAATCTGACGCCGGCTCCGGCATTGTAACCCAAGTCATCTTTCCCGAGGCGAAACGCTAATACATCCATGATTTTCCATTCCACTCCCCATCGAAAAGCCGGATCGTCTTCCAGAACATTCTGAAACATGAGAAGTAATCTGGAACGCAAAAAGCTGACGGGCTGGTCAAGAGCCGCCCCCCATAAAACTGTCATCCAGGCCTGATCAACATGACCTGTGGTCCAGTAAATCCCTGTTGAATAAATATTCATTGCCGATGCGGCAAAAATGATATTTCCCAAATTCCGAATATAAAATATCTCATTGCCGGGAATAATAAACCGGAATCCGGCATCGGCTCCGATACCCTGTGCCGATTCACCAAACATTGCCTTATTCAAAACTTTAACGGAGATTCCGACAGGATTTTCAATATAGAATTCTTCATATTGCCATCCCAAATCAATACGATGCCTGAAATGTCTGGCCAGACTGAATGTGAACAGATCTTCCCGGCTTGTAAATGTGGAATACAAACCTGCATTATTGCGGACAAAATCCCTTCGTTCCAATGTCGATAATGAACTGATGTCCGGGTGTTCCTCGATATCATTGACACCTGTGCGGTTCCAAAGAAGTCCCCAGTGCCATTTATTCCCGTACCTGTTTTTAAAACCGGCAGCATATTGAAAACCGAGTCCGTAGAGAGCATTATACTGCAAATAGTATTCCGGTCTGTCTGTAAGAGCAAGTCCGGCAGGATTCATAAGGACTGACCGGAGTCCGGTCAACTGAACTACACCCACATTTCCGACACCGATAGCTGCTGCAGGATGTCCGGCAAACATAAAAGCATCCCCGTATTTCCCTGCATTAAGGAAAGAAACAAGCACAAGAAAAATAAGTGCAGTTTTTCTTATCATCTCAGCTTTACCACCTTTCCCCGGGAGGAATAGGTCTCGGCAGAAATTTTTCCCAGTATTTTGTAAAAATAAACCCCATTTGCAACAAATTCTCCGTCCTGATCCCTGCCGTACCAGGGAATTTCATGATACCCCACATCGTTCAGGGGAAGATCCGTTTCAGCGTTCGTCCTGTCTATACGCAGGATACGACGCCCCGACACCGTAAAAATCTCAATAATCACTTCATCAAATTGCGATGTCAGTTCGTAGATAATATAGGTTCGTGCACCAAAAGGATTGGGAAAACAGCCATAATCAAGAATACGCGCACCGGTTGTCGTAATCAGTTCATACCCGGGACTCTCAGTAAGATTTCCCATTCCGTCAGAAGCACTGACAGACAGAATATGGTTTTTCCCCAAGGTAAACTCAGGATTGAAATTCAATCCCAAACGGCGGCCGTTCTTATCCTGGTTGACATTGATCAAATCTCTGTCCAGCTCTTCGCCGTCAATATAAATGCCCCAGGTTGAAGGATCTGCATGGACAAGAATATTATCTGTGATCAGAGCAGAAAAACGCGCCCCGTCCGACACAAAAGATCCGGACAGGATATTCCGGGAGTTTACCGTTATTTCAATGGACGGGGGCTGGTAATCGGACGGTTTGACAAAGAGCAGATATCCCGGATCAAACCCTCTGTAACCTGATGATGTTTTAACCAGTTTCATCAGCCTTTGATTTTCCGGGTTGAAAACGGCCGGTATACGGGTTGTATCCGTGACACCGGGATTCAGTGTAATACTGTATTGAACATTATCAGAAAATCCGTTCAACAGAATTGCGCTGAATGTATCGGGATAGCCTCCATACGCCGTCAGATCCAATACTGTATCACGAGTAAATATACCGGCAAAGCTCTCTTTGCTGTTGTCCGTTATAACGTTGATATTTGAAAAAAGCTCATGATCAAGATCCAATCCGCCGGGGTATCCTGAAATTCCGGAATGATTTGCCTTAATCCATGTATTGGTCAATGTTCCGGTCCAGGCGTTATTAGACGAATCTGTTTCTATATAATGAATGGGATACATCGACATTTCCAGCGGCACCGTTCCGAAGGGCAAATTAACGGAAGGAAAAAGATACTGTACTCCTTTAATCAGAGTCAGCGTATCCGTAACAACAGTATTGGTATTCAGCGTGCATGTGAGTTTGGCCTGTATTTGATCATTTACCGTTGAACCTGCCGATATTCGGAGTCCTTTTTCCGTTGCCTCAACACTGTAAATTCTCAGATCGGTACCGGGAAGGGGTTTTAGTAAAAACCATTGGGATTCTGTTTGATTCTTATTACCGTCAATGACGCGTATACGAAATCGTTTGCCTGAACCGTTATCCCACAGGATGTCATTTGACGTGTACACATCATTCCCGATAGGATCCAGCAGTTCAATATTGCCATTATTCCATTGAACCATAACGGAATCCACGCCCTGAGAATCTTTAACCTTTACGTAAAAAGGGCTGCGGTTCCCAATCTCCGGAATTCCATCGGGGAAATAGGGTTCGTAAATAAGTGATGCACCAAAACTGAGAGGGGCATGACCGGCACAATATGTCCCGGCATTTTCATTCCAGAAAAAAACCGTAAGATCACCGGTTTCCGCTGTGATTGTATCCGGTATGGTCAGATTTATCCGGGAATCTGCACCCGGTTTAAACGGTATCCGTTGGATTACCGGTTGTTTTTTATCCAGAGATCCTCTGAAGGTTAAATCAAGCATGGCAGATTCTGCAGCATATTCAGGCAGGGTAATCACGATCTGATCTCCGGGTGAGGCATCCGGCGGCTGGATTGCCAGATTTCCTGTTTTGTAATCGAAAGGCAGTACGACAGACGGATCCCCCAGAATATTATATTGATAAAAGCCGGTTTTTGCATGGGTTCGCCAGCCGGTTGTGGTGGCATAAAGGAGTTTACCCAATTGAACTGCTTTGCCGAAGCTTAATCCTTCTTTAAACATATACTGATAAATAGCCTGAAGCATAAGGTAATCATTCACAACCCATCCCAGACCGGAGGAACCTAAAAAAGCCACTGAGCCGCCGGGAAGACGGGTCAAACCTTCACCCAGTCCCTGTTCCGTTTCAAAGGCTGCCGTAAAACATGTAAATGACGTGATGATACAGGGTTTTTCCTCATTTTCAAGCGTTTCAACATCATCCAGCGTAAACAGACTCCGGTCTGCCCAGACTGCTCCGCCTCCGTGTCCTCTGAAGTTTATAACAGGTTTTCCGGCATTAATCATATCGGATAGTGTCGCCGTGGTACCGAAAAAGGGACCGGTTTCAGCACTGGGATTGATGTACAGCCGGTCCACCTGAACACTGGCCGGGATATATTCGCTGATGGCCGTTTCCGTCTGGATTTTAAACTCATCTTCATAACCGGCAATCATAACCATCCGGTTCAGCCATTCACTGATAACCGGTTTTTCGTGCCAGGTTCTGAATTTATTCACAGCATTGTGAACCTGTTCTGCATTCCGTACGGGAAGACGCCCTACAATAATTTCCTGATACATATCATCATTGATATCGCCATACCATGTGTCGGTAACACAGGCACCATACCGGTATGTCTGGAAAAATTGTGTGGGAATAAACATCCCTTCTTTATAGGTTGAGCGCCCTGTTTTACCTGCATCGCCCACCAGGAGTGCATATCGGGGCTGAATGGACCAGTTTTCCCAGGCATCTTTCAAAAAACGCCGGATGGCGTAAGGGGACTGATTCCCCCAGCTGTAATGATCATAAATCCGGGTTACATCAACCACAACAGGCGAGAATCCGCGTGATCTCTGAAGATCAAGAAAATCTGACAATTCCTCGAGAAAATCAGGATGACTAATAATAATATAATCTCCCTGTTCATGGAAAGGACCCATGAGAGCCGGATCCCTGTAAATCACAGTATCTGCAGAGACGATACCGTCTGCTCCTACGGCTGAATAGAATTCTTTCCCGTCGAGAGATTCATCCTGAAATAAAACGGTATATCCCCTGTATTTGGAATCGTAGAAAACCACATAATCCCGGACCCAGAAACGGTTATTCTTAATTATCATCACGTCAGGTCCGGAAAAACCATTCAATTCATAGAGATATGTTCCCGGACCGGTTTCAGAAGGCGGTTTGAATTGTATCCGGTCACCGGCAGCCCGGAAATACCGGTCATATTCAATCTTCACCCAGTCCAGCATCACCATATCGTACAGTCTGTCAATTGTAGGATCGCCGGACATAACCACAGTCAAAACATTATTCCCGTTTTGCAAATGCCCGTGTGAAAAATTCTGTCCTTCACTGCTGATGAATTTCTCTTTCTGTCCGGCCCAACTGTCAACAGAAACAAACCGGTTGTTTAAAAGGATCGTTACCTGGTGGTCTGCCGATCCATACGTAATCCCCTGAAATCTCAGGTTGACTTTAACCTGACGTTCCGAATTTTGTTTTGGGTGGTCAAGACGTATATGAAACGTATCGGATGTTCCGGCAATGATTTGATTTCCAAAAAACCAATGGTCTGTCAATTCCGTCAGCAGGTCCTGATCCACCTGAGACAGTTTATCCCATCGTTCCGCTCTTTCCAGATGAACAACGTCCGTAAAGCTTTCCGGCTGGAAATCCACATTACCGGTTACTTCACCTGATTCTTCTGCATAGCGCAGACCCTTTGCACGGTTCCATACAATTTGCAAAACATCGTAGGGAGAATGGGGGTTGTGGCGATAATTGCCATAGGGATTTGCTAGCGAATCAACCCACACAAGGATTTTATCCTCTTTATACAACCGGGATGGAGATCGTGCATTGATTCGAGCCGGCAATTCTATTCCCTGATGCCAGACCTGGATCATATCGGGTTTCATATTTCTGAGAACGACTCCTGCTTCAGAAAGCATTTCGCCCGTTATACAAATCATGCCCGCCTCGCTGAAGCGGACATTGATATACGGCCCGTCTGTAATTGACCCTGCTGATTTTCTGAGAGCCGGCTTTTTAACCCGCGGACTTTCCCTGTATTCGCCCATTTTTCCAGCCGGATCCGAAAGGGTTACTCTGTATTGGCTCACAAATCGAAATTCATTCTCTGACAGGGGAATAACAGGAATAAATGTCAGCGAAAAACCACCGCCGGGCAGTTTGTTTAATGAAAAGAAAGATGGAATATCCCGTTTTTCCCTGCTTTCGGACACGACTTCCTCAAAGCCGGTTGACTGCTCAAAAGCCGGTCTGAATGTGAGGTTGCCGGTATTTTTGTGTTCTTTGATAAGCTCAGTTTGAACAGTGATATTTTTCAGGTCTCCGGAAAAGATCTGAATATAGGCAGACGTCCAGAAACCGTTAACATCCAAGGATGTCCAGCCGTCCTTAACAAGGTCTTCGCTGAAAGTGCTTACACGGGAAGGATCCAGTTCCCAGTCAAGTGTCATTTTCCCGTTTGAGGATTCAACGGTAAGTTCTGCCTTCAGAAAAATCAGAGGCAGGAATAAAAAGACAATCAATTTTATAATGGGATTTTTAGACATTTCTTCCTGACATATATTTGATCAAACTCGTTCTCAGTGCCGGTTCATCAAGTCCACGTTTGAGAATTCCGCGAAAAGCAGTGGAAATTTTGCCGGTTTCTTCCGATACGACAATAATAAATGCTTCACTCTCTTCTGACAAGCCCAAGGCAGCCAGATGGCGTGTTCCGATTGTTGGATCCACATCCGTGTTTTCGCTGAGGGGAAGAATACACTTGGCAGCCACGATCTGATCCTGATAAATAATGGCAGCTCCGTCATGCAGAGGAGAATCAGGATTGAAAATTGACAAAATAAGCTGAGTAGAAATTGAACCGTTTATAACGATCCCTTTTTCAACAATCGATTGTAGACCCTGATCACGCAACACGACCAGGAGTGCACCAATTCGCCGCCGCTGCAATTCCATAACGGAATAGATCAATTCTTCCGTAAAATCGTACGTTTCCGGTGAGAATATCTTTCTAACCAGGGGATTCTGTCCTACGAGAAGAAGGATACGTCGCAGTTCGGGTTGAAAAACGATAACAAAAAAGATAAGCCATGCTGCCTGAAGACTGCCAAGGATCCATGATAATGCCTGCAGATTTAAAACCTGCGCAAAGGTTCCGAGGAATATGAGTATAACCAGCCCGATAACCATTTGTTTTGCCCGGGAATCCCTGAACAGAATGTAAATCCCGTATATCAGGATCGTCACCAGTGAAATATCAATAATATCCAGAAGGGTTACTTTTATATAACCGATGTTAAAAAGATCGATCATATTCTGTTTCTTTTCATTTCATCAATGACCTTTACAGCCTGAACCGTTTCCTTTATATCATGAACACGAAGAATAGATGCTCCGTTCATTACGGAAGTTACCGCTGCAGCAAGAGATCCGCCAAGCCGATCCGTCACATGTGAATGATCAATTTTTCCGATAAAGGATTTCCGGGAAGCACCTACCAGAACCGGGATTTTTAGGGCTAGAAATTCTTTCAGGTAAAGCAGCACATCCAGATTATGGCGTAAATCCTTCCCAAACCCGATTCCCGGATCGATGATCAAATGATCTTTCGTTATACCCTCGTCTTCAGCAATTTTTACACTTTCTTCCAGAACCTTCAGGATATCGCCTACAACATCGCCGTATTGAGGATTTTTCTGCATGGTTCCCGGTGTGCCCTGAATATGCATGAGAACCGCTCCGGCCCCATTCCTGTAAACGACCTGGGACATACGGAGATTTTTACGAAAACCAAAAATATCATTGATCATATGAGCACCGGCTTTCAGGGCTTCTTCTGCCACATCCGGTTTTGCCGTATCGACCGAAATTACGGGGCAGATCTCAGCAAGTTTTTCCACAACCGGCACAACACGGTCCATTTCCTCACTCACCGACACTTCAGCTGCTCCGGGGCGTGTAGATTCGCCGCCCACGTCAATAATTCCCGCCCCTTCACGAATCATCTCTTCTGCACGTTTCAGGGCGGTTTCAGTTGTCGTATACTTGCCACCGTCACTGAATGAATCGGGCGTAAGATTCAAAATGCCCATGACAACTGTACCTCCGGCTAAATCAAGAGTCTTCCCATGGGCCAGTTTAACGGCGGCATTCACCGGTTCGAAAATTAAAGAATTCAGATTTTTCCCGATTGTGCTTAATCCGAAAGGTTGTCTTTGCAGATGATTGATAATTCGCAGGCACTGATCATCGGTTGCCATGAGGAGAGCATCGGTTGTATCTACGTCATGGGTGACAGTTTGCTGGTGAAGGGCACATTCAGCTCCGACTGCGAGACATTCCTGTTTTAAAATATTGGCCGGAACCGGTTTCAAATCCTTCAGGAGTATGGTTCTGAACCGTCCTCTGGGGATCATAATATTCATACCGCCGGGATTTACACCCATGTGTATAAAAAGTTCTTTTAATTCCCCGGAGGATTTGATATCCAATTCACGGCAACAGGCCATAATTTTTCATAACTCACTGTGTCAAATTATTATTCGTTTTATCCTCTTCGGATGGTGTTTCCGATGATTGATTATCGTCCCGGACTTTTTCTTCAGAAATGCTTTTTTCAACATCATCATGAAGAACAACCACATTTTTTTTCAGCGGTTCAACATCAATTCCGACTGATTTGATTATTTCCAGCAATTCACGACTGTCCAGCATTTCCCGGACCAAAAGTGTATCGGCGAGTTTATGCAACAGATCCAGATGATCCGTAAGGATCTTTGCAGCGTTTTTGTGAGCATTGTTAACGATACTGGAAATTTCCGTATCGATTGTCCGGGCTGTTTCTTCGCTGTAATCAGCTGATCGGCCGAATTCACGGCCAAGAAAAATTTCTTCATTTTGATTGCCGAAGGTCAGAGGTCCCAGTTTTTCACTCATGCCCCACTCACAAACCATTTTACGGGCAAGAGCTGTTGCCCGTTCAAGGTCATTACCTGCGCCGGTTGTTATGTCATCAAAAACAATTTCTTCGGCAGAACGTCCGCCAAGCAAAACCTGCAGTTGAGCAAGGATATAATTTTTGGAATAATTATGTTTATCATCAACAGGCATCATGTGGGTCACTCCCAACGCCCTGCCGCGAGGTATAATGGAAACCTTGTGGACAGGATCTGCTTCCGGAAGAAAGAGTGCAACCAGGGCATGACCCGACTCATGATAGGCCGTAATCCGTTTATCCTTGTCGCTGATAATCATGGAACGCCGTTCTGTTCCCATAAGAACTTTGTCCTTGGCATCTTCCATATCCCGCATTTCAACGGACTTTTTACCTTTTCTTGCCGCCAAAAGCGCTGCTTCATTGACCATATTGGCCAGATCGGCTCCAACCATACCCGGTGTTCCTTTGGCAAGGGTTTTCAGGTCCACATTTGCACTGAGGGGAATATTTTTTGTATGGACTTTCAAAATTCCTTCCCGTCCGTTCACATCGGGGATATCCACAACAATCTGCCGGTCAAATCGGCCGGGACGCAAAAGGGCTTTATCTAAAATATCAGGGCGGTTTGTGGCAGCCAGAACGATTACGCTTGAATCGGAATCAAAGCCATCCATCTGCACCAGCAGCTGGTTCAGCGTCTGTTCCCGTTCGTCGTGTCCCCCTCCCAGGCCGGCACCTCTCTGCCTGCCCACGGCATCAATTTCATCAATAAAAACGATACAGGGTGATGTTTTGACCGCCTGATCAAAAAGACCCCGCACCCGGCTGGCTCCCACGCCAACGAACATTTCCACAAAATCAGCACCTGAAATGCTGTAGAAAGGAACTTTCGCTTCACCGGCGGCAGCCTTTGCCAGAAGGGTTTTACCGGTTCCGGGAGGACCCAGCAGCAGGGCGCCTCGGGGAATTTTACCGCCCAATCGCTGAAACCGATCCGGATCCTTTAAAAATTCTATGATTTCCTGAAGTTCATACTTTGCTTCTTCACATCCGGCCACATCATTGAATGTAACCAGTGTTTTTTCAGGGTTGAACATTTTTGCCGGACTTTTCCCGAAACTAAAAATCCCATTCTGGCCGCCTGCATTTCCCTGTAAGCGCCGCATCCAGAAAATCCAGAGTCCGATAATCAGGACCCATGGAATAATACCGATGAGAATATCAGTCCAGTTGGCCGTTTTTTCCTTGAATGTATATTGAAGGTTGTTCTCATCCCATTTTTCAAGCATTCCGCTGTCAACAAAAGGGAGGGTTAAAACAAAGCGGGTAAATTCATATTCTTTTCCGCTGACAATGACAGTCCTGGGTTCCTTTAAAACGCCATGGAACTGATTACCGATTATTTCGCCTTCCCACACAAATCCTGATTCCAGATAATCGTTGAATTGCGTGAATGTTATTTCCCGTTCACCGATTGTATTGCTGGCAAAAATATTGGCAAGAAAAATTACGGCTATGATAATAAAAATCCAGATAAAGGGAGTCTTTGGCGCTTTTTTCCAGTCGAAGCCCGGTTCGTTGCCGCCCTGTTTTGATCCGGAAGATCGCCGGGGTGGCGGACCTGAAGAGGGTTTGCGCGGGGGCGTATTCCTGCCTGAATTGGTTGTTTTACGTTGACGGGGAGCTGTATCTTTCCTGGTTTCTTTGTTATTCATGGTCTCCTCTTCTTTTTTTTGCAATATCCTTGTCCGGAGCGAACGCATAAATATCTCGCAGTGTCCGGAATTTCTGGTCGAGATCCAACCCATATCCCACAACAAAGCGATTTGGTATAACGAATCCAATGTATTCTGGTTCCTTTTCAAGCTGACTCATCTCTTTTTTATACAGAAATGTGACAACCCGAAGTGAATTCGGTGAATTGGAAAGCATTCGCTTTCTTAAAAAATTGATGGATAATCCTGTATCCACAATATCTTCCACAAGGATCACATCCCTGTCCGTGATTTGCGCACTGATGTCTTTCACCAAACGGACAGTCCCGGTAGATGATGTATGGTGATATGATGAAATTTTAATAAAATCCATCTCCGATTCAATTGACATGGCCCGCATCAGATCTGCCATAAAAAACAGACTGCCGTTTAAAACACCAATCATGATCGGCGGCAGAGGGGACTTTTTAAGATCACGCGAAATTTCATCTGCAATCTCTGAAACTCTCTTCTGAATTTGTTCTTCCGTAAAAAGGCAATCCAGCACCTGGCCTTCAAACGGTCCTTTCAGATCAATGATGAGATTTTTTTCTGATAATGTCATAATACTCCTTCTGAAGTGTGCACCTCAAACGGACACAATTCTTTGTGTTTTGAGACACGGTGTATTTATCGCTGCGCCGAATTCCGGGGATCCAGATAATGTCCTTATCTGTTCTGACAACCGGGTAATGAGAACGGATAACAGCCGGAACACCCGCATCCTTTAAAAGATCGCTGACCAGATGTTTGCTATTACCCATAGGATCCATCCGGTCGCCGGAAGACCATTCTTGAATATACACTTTTATATGAATTAAGTCATCTGTAAAAAATTCCTCAAACGATGATCTGTCCCACCCTGCCGGCGTTCCGGGATAATCCCATTCCAGCGTAATCCAGGGTGTCCACTGAACCGTTGTCCCGGGAACCCAGATAAGATTTTTCCCTTTGTCAATTCCCGATGTAATATGTATGGTTTCATGGTCTACAACCCATGTTAAATTTTCGGTCATTTGATGGATTTGACCTTTTTCCGCTGTGTTCAGAAAATGGACAAGCCGACGGATTGATTCACGGCTTGTATGAGAAACGGCAGGATTATGGATGAGAAAAAATTCCTTCAGCAGCAAAACCTGTGTTTCATAATCGAACGATTTCCAGCGAACACGGTCAATCACGATACCGGATGACGTTTCTGTGACCAATGAATCCAAGTCCTTCTGCAGGTATGTTTCCAGGACTTTTCTGGATATTGCAGCCGATTCGGCAAGCCGTGCCAAATGGTGAGAAACCTGCGGGAACCCGTTTTTTTTCAGATAGGGAATCACAGAATAGCGAATCCGGTTACGGATAAACGTTTCGTCTCTGTTGCTGTGATCATCTGCATAAACCAATCCGTGTGTATGACAATAGGTGCTGATTTCTTCCCGGCTGATGGTCAGAAGAGGTCTTCGGATCTTATCCCGGGAAACATGAATTCCCGTCAGTCCGTACAACCCGGATCCTTTCAGAATCCTGTAAAAAACTGTTTCTGCCTGATCATCCAGGTGATGACCGGTAACAATTGCCCGACATTGTTTTTCAACAGCCCATTTTTCCAGACTGTCATAGCGCATAACCCGGGCTGTTTGTTCAAGATTTCCATTGTGCGGAATTGAGAGTTTTTCCTCAAGCAGCTCCAGTCCCAGATCATGCGCAATATGCCGGCAAAGCAAGGATTCAGACACATCGTCTCCCGGCCTGAGCCCATGGTTCACATGAGCGGCAATAAGTGTCCATTTCCATGCGGCAGATAATTCGTGCAGAACATAGAGAAGTGCAACACTGTCCCTTCCTCCTGACAGGGCTACAAGGATTCTGTCCCCTTTAGCAAGGAGCTTCTCCTCTGTGATATGCTGATGCACTTTCTGTGCAAGGTCTGACCATTCTGTCATAATGGATAATAATAATCCGGAAGGTGTAAAACCATGATTACTCAAAAAGCATTGACGAAGGGATTGAATTTCTTTTCATGGCCAACAGTCGTTTTGGGACCATGACCAGGCCAAAGGATTGTATCATCTTCAAGTGTATAGATTTGTGTACGGATAGATTGCTCCAGCGCTGCGGCATTTCCGCCGGGAAAATCAGACCGTCCTACTGAGCCGGAAAAAATGGTATCCCCGGAAAAAACACCCCCATCCGTCAACAGTGACAATCCTCCGGGTGTATGTCCCGGCGTATGGCGGAACGGGAGATCAAAATGCCCGATTTGAACACGGTCTCCGGTTTTCAGCCATCGGACCGGATCAGGCCGGCCGTAATAGGGCATGTGAAATTGACGGCACATAACCGGCAAACTGTCCAGAACAAAGTTTTCCAGTTCATGGAGAAAAACTGGAATTGAGAATTTTTTCATGAGCGGAAGAGCGGTCACAACGTGATCCATATGAGCATGAGTGCAAAGAATGCCTACTGGCTTGTAATTTTTGTCCCGGATAAACTTTTCAATTTTATTCAATCTGTCGCCGGGATCAATGATAAGCGTTTCATCCGATTCGGTTAAAAAGTAGGTGTTGGTTTGGAAAACACCCGTTATAAGTGTATCAATGCAAATCATAAACTCTCACAAATACGGCGCAATAAAGGTTTCGCGTTCAATCAATTTCTTTTTGAACAGAATCCACGCTCCGATTTCAAGTCCGTACATACCCAGAGAATCACTTTTTCCTTCAGCAGACGCGTGGAAGTCTGATCCGCCTGTAGCCGCTCGATCTGTTTCCTTTGTGATTGTGAGCCATTCGCGGGAAAGGTCGTCACTGTGATTGGGATGCCAGACTTCAATACCGTCCAGATCAGGATTTTGGATAATCTTTTGAATACTGTCCCCGTTACTTTTCCCGGGGTGGGCAAGGACGGCAATTCCCCGGGCCTGATGAATGAGTTCCAATGCTTCGGAAAGTGTCATCTTTGCTTTTGGAACATAAGCCGGTTTATCATAATCAAGGTATTTATCAAAGGCTTCCGTTTCAGATCTGACCCATTTCCGTGCAACAAGCGTTCGTGCTATGTGAGGCCTCCCTGCCGAGGCTCCGGGGGGAATGTTTTTTACCACATCTTCATTTGAAATGGGCATTCCCAGATCCCTCAGACGTTCGATAATATGAAAAACCCGTTTATGCCGAACATCTCGATAATAGGCGAGTTTTTCATTCAGGCAGTTATTATCCGGATCAAACCCATACCCTAAAATATGAATGTCGTGTCCGTCTTGTATCACTGAGAGTTCTACACCGGGTATGGCAATCCCCCGGTAGGATTTGGTGAAAGACTTAAATCCGTTTATGGTGTCGTGATCTGTGAGTGATGCAGCGGCAATCCGTCTGCGGGTCAGATATTTGCCCAGGCTGACCGGGGAGTATTTCCCGTCAGATGCAGAGGAATGAAAATGCAGGTCAGCATATTTTACCGGTTCAGTTCTGATAAATCGAAGCATCATTCATCCTAATTACAGGAGTTCCCGGATTCGATCGGCAAGATGTGTCGCAGACAAACCTGACAATTTCAGGAGTTCAGTCCGTTTCCCATGCGTAATGTAGGAATCAGGAAGAGTCATATTGACAATTTTCAGCTTTTCCGAATCATTGTAAAAAGCCCTGATCTGTTGTCCCAATCCGCCCGGAGCAGCATTCTCTTCAATAGTCAGGATTGTTTTATGGGATTCGGCAATTTGTTTCAGCATCTCTGTATCCATCGGTTTGATAAACCGGGCATTGATGAAAGTTACATCGGGAATGACACCGGCAAGCATACGAAGAGCCAGTTCAGATTCATAAACCATGGATCCTGTAGCGATGATGGCCAGTTTTTTCCCTTTTTGCAGCCACTCCCACGAACCGGGTTTAAGGATCTTCGGTTTCAGGGAGGGATCATACCGGACGGCCTCATCCCGGGGATAACGGATTACCCATGGCATATTGTCAACGTGTAGCGCAGAATGCATGAGATCCCGCAGTTCATTGCCGTCTTTGGGTGCTGATACGATAATATTGGGAAGCATAGACAAGTATGAAAAATCAAAAACCCCGTGATGGGTAGAACCGTCAGGACCGACAAGACCTGCCCTGTCCAGACAGAAAAGAACCGGCAGTTTTTGGAGGGCTACATCATGCATCACTTCATCCAGAGCTCTTTGCATGAATGTAGAATAAACAGAGACGATGGGACGGAGTCCGTTTGCAGCCAGTCCGGCAGCATATGTCACGGCATGTCCTTCTGCAATGCCCACATCGAAAAATCGTTTCGGAAATTTTTTATCAAATTCGAACAGTCCGGTACCTTCCTTCATCGCTGCCGTAATAGCAACAACACGTTTATCGTTTTCAGCCAGTTCAACAGCGGTTTGACCAAAAACACAGGTATACGGCGGCACTTTTGACGGATTTCCGATTTTTCCGCCCTGAATTCCGTGAAATGACGTGGGGTCATCTTCTGCTTCTGTTAATCCTTTGCCTTTTTTGGTCAGGACATGGATCAGAATCGGTGTTTTAATATCTTTGAGCCGGGTAAACGTCTTCACCATGTCATTAATGTCATGCCCGTCAACGGGACCGTAATACCGGACACCCAGTTCATCAAAAAGTATACCCGGAACCAGAAGATTTTTAAGGCTTTCCTCCAGTTTTTTCAACCCGCCGCGAAGCATAAATTTCCCCATAGACAGACGGCTTGTAAGGTCCCAGACTTTGTCGCGGATCCGGTTATAAATGGGATCAGAGACAATTTTATGCAGATATTTTGAAATTGCTCCTACATTGGGGGAAATGGACATTTCATTGTCATTTAATATTGTTATTAGCTGTTTTTTCAGAGTCCCCAGGTTATTCAGACCCTCGTATGCCAGTCCGCCGGTGAGAGAGCCGTCACCGATAACGGCAACAACTCTGTCTTTCCGATTTGTCAGTTCATTGGCAACAGAAAAGCCAAGGGCAGCCGAAATGGACGTGGACGCATGGCCTGCGCCAAAAGCATCATAGTCACTTTCATCCCGTTTCAGAAAACCGCTGATTCCCCCTAATTGCCGGAGCGTATTCAGTTTATCCCGTCTTCCGGTAAGGACTTTAAAAGCGTATGCCTGGTGCCCAACATCCCAGATAATTTTATCACGGGGAAGATCAAACACGTAAAGCATGGCAATCGTCAGTTCCACGACTCCGAGAGACGGCGCCAAATGTCCGCCTGTTTTCCTGACATTTTGAATAATAAAATCCCGGACCTCATCCGCCAGAATTTTCAGTTCATCAAGATTCAATTTTTTCAGGTCATCCGGTGAATTTATATGCGGCAGATATTGATAATCCATATCACCTTCCGGCTATTGTTCACACATTTGAATAAAATATTCATGAATTCTCACATCATCCGTCAATTCGGGATGAAAGGCAGCTCCAAGCAATTTGTCCTGGCGGATCATGACAGGCCGGTTTTTTAATGTGGCAAGAACCTGCACATTTTTTCCCCAGGAGAGGATTTTCGGAGCCCGGATAAACACGGCATGGAAAGGTTTGCTGTCAAAGGAGAGGGCAACATCTTCCGAGAAGGACTCGATTTGTGAACCATAGGCATTTCGTTCAATGGCTGCATCCAGAACACCCAGTTGTCTCACACGGGGATCCGAACCGCCGTTTCCCAGAAGGATCAGGCCGGCACAGGTGCCAAAAACGCCTTTTTCTTTTGAAAACGAATAAAGGTCTTCCCAGCTCAGCCGGAAACCCAACTGTCGTGAAATCACCGTAGATTCCCCTCCCGGAATAATCAGTCCGTCAAGTTTGTCAAGCTGTGCAGCATATTTAACAATGACAGATTGAATGCCAAGTTCCTTTAACACATGTTCATGTTTCAGATAGGCACCCTGAATTCCAAGCACCCCGATTCGCGTCAATCACCACCCCCGTTTGGCAAGTTTTTCATCATCCGGAAGTTCTTTGGCCGGTTTTCCCACCATGGCATCTTTCAATCCTTTTGAAACGTCCAAAAGAACAGCGGGGTCATTGTAGTAAGTTACAGCCTTTACAATTGCTTCAGCACGGGAGGCGGGATCATCAGATTTAAAGATTCCCGAACCTACAAAAACGGCTTCTGCACCCAGCTGCATCATAAGGGATGCATCTGCAGGAGTTGCAACACCTCCGGCAGCAAAATTGGGAACAGGCAGTTTCCCTTTCTGGGCAACGATTTCAACGATAGAGAACGGAGCGCCCAGGCGTTTGGCTTCTGCCATGAGTTCTTCCTTGTCCATCATCTGAAGACGACGGATACCCCGGTTTACGTCCCGCATATGGCGGACGGCTTCCACAATATCACCGGTTCCCGCTTCACCTTTCGTACGCATCATTGCTGCACCTTCGCCGATTCGGCGAAGGGCTTCTCCCAGATCCCGGCAACCACAGACAAAAGGAGCTTTAAAATCATGCTTCCAGATGTGGTTTTCTTCATCAGCCGGAGTGAGTACTTCAGACTCATCAATAAAATCTATTCCCAGTTCTTCAAGGATTTGGGCTTCTGCAAAGTGGCCGATCCTGCATTTTGCCATAACAGGTATAGAGACTGCTTCTTTAATTTTTAAAATCATTTCCGGATTGCTCATCCGGGCAATTCCGCCATAAAGCCGGATATCTGCAGGAATTCTTTCCAGGGCCATAACGGCTGCCGCTCCGGCATCCTCGGCAATTTTGGCCTGATCCACGTTGGTCACGTCCATGATCACGCCGCCTTTAAGCATTTCCGCTAAACCGACTTTAACTTCATAGGAACTTTTTTCCATGTTTCCCCTTCTTTCTTATCCAAATTCCCGAATTTTAAAGATCACTTCACCGATCACATCATCCGGCGTGCTTGCGCCGGCAGTGATCCCTACTGATTGTACGACATTAAACCAGTCTTTTTCAAGTTCATCCGACGATGAAACAAGATAAACATCCGGATTATATTTCTTCACAACCTGATACAGTCTTCGCGTATTGGCAGAGGATCGGCTGCCGATGACAATAATCACATCATTTTCCCGGGCAATACGTTCCGCTTCTTTCTGATTCTGCCGGCTGGGGGCACAAATTGTGTTGATAATCCGCAGATCCTGGACTTTGGTCAACAGTATGGCAACGATTGCATTCAGATTCTGGTGAGTTTGTGTGCTCTGAACCACCACCCCGGCTTTTTTCATAGAAGGCAACTTTTCTGCATCCTGCGGTCCGGACAGAATCAGAGACGTCTTCACCCGGCCTGAAATGCCATCCACTTCTTCATGACCTTTATCCCCGATAATAATGCATGTCCGGTTTTCCTTTTCAAGTTCCCGGACTGCGCTGTGAATTTCTTTGACAAGGGGACACGTGGCATCGATGATAAACAAGCCTTTCTCGCGAAGGAGATTTTCTGTTTCAGGCGGGGTCCCGTGCGCTCTCAGAAGGACCGGTTTATTTGTGATGTCTTCCGGAGAATTCACAACGTGTACACCGTTGCTTTCCAGCATGGAAACCACGTCTTCATTGTGGACAATATCACCCAGCATAGCGACAGATCCGTATTCGTCTGCTGCTTTAAGGGCAATATCCACTGCCCGGCGAACACCCCCGCAGAATCCGCATCCTTTGGCAACGTCAATTTTTATTCGCGGGGAATTCATGCGTATCCTTCCATAACCCGTTTTACTTCCCTCAGGACAGAGGGTATCGCTTCATTCAGTTTCTTTTTAAGGTTGGCACCGCTGGCAAAAGGGTGTCCCCCTCCGCCAAAATGCTGAGCCACTTTGTTGATCACAATCCGACCTTTTGAACGGATATTGATTCGGCAGGTTCCGTCTTCCATCTCTTTAAACATCAGACTAACTTCAACCCCGGCAATTGAACGCATAAAATCACTGAAACCGTCCAGATCATCGTAGGTTGCGCCAAACTTCAGAAAGATGTCCTGTGTGATAATAAACCAGACCAGTTTTCCGTCACAGTCAAAATTCAGATTTTGAAGCGTATATCCAAGCAACTGCATACGGGCCAGACTAAATTGTTCATAGATCTGGCAATACATCTTATAGGGATCAAGACCAAAACGGATCAGATCTCCGGCCATCAGGTGATCGTCAGCCCGTGTATTGCTGAATTTAAAATTACCCGTATCAGTCATAACGGCAATATACAAGTTGCGTGCAACGGATGGGGACAGCGAATCCGGGTGAAATGTTTTAAGATAGTTATAAACCATATAACCGGTGGAAGAAGCATTTGTATCTTCAATAAACAGAAGATACCGGCTGTGATCGGACTGAGGGTGATGGTCGATAGAGACCACATTTTTATTATACTGCAAAGATGCCTGACCCACATAACCTGCTCTGTCAAAATCGCCCACATCAAGGAAAAGGAGTAAATCAGACTGCTGGACTTCCGTATCATGAACTTGTTTAATATAGGTTGTTACATCATTTTTTTCATCCATGAAGCGGAGGGCATCGGGAAGGGGAGACGGATTGAGAATAGTCACATTTTTTCCAAGCCGGCGCAGATGTTCTGCCATGGCCAGTTCCGATCCGATGGCATCCCCGTCCGGGTTCAGATGAGTCGTAATGACAACGGATTTTACATACTTGAGCCGTTGATCAAATTCCCGCCATTTACTGATTGTCTCCATGATTCCCTTCTTTTGCCGAATTTTAAAGTTAATGATTTTTTTCTGGAGAAAGAATGATATTCAGTAGCCGGTAGCCGGTAGACAGTAGCCGGTAGCCGGTAGACAGTCGGCACTTCGTGCCGTTCAATCACTTCGCTGTGCACAGTGTTCAAAGATTCAATCATCTCGCAAGCTCGATGTTCAACATGTTGAACGCTGCGGAGCAGCGATTGAACACCGAACAACGTGAGGTGTTGAAACCCGCAAAGCGGGGATTGAATATCGCCAGTTGACAGTCGGCAGTCGGCAGAACCAGAGGTTCCGCATTTTGAACCCCGCCTGGAATAAGGCAACCGATGGGGCGTATTACCTCTGAACGTCTGAACGTCTAAACTTTTGAACTCTTGAGCCCTTGAGCCCTTTGAACTTCTAAATCTCTCAACCTTAACCTCAACCTCAAAATAAAAATTATTCTATATAATTCCGGGATTTAATGATTATTTTGTTGAATGGGATTTTGGGGAAATGTTTAAATCAGAAATTGAATTTGGTGAAATGTTTATTTATATTAATATTGTGATGATTATTGTATGTGGAATATATATAGCGAGATTAATATTCAGGGATTGGGGGATATAAAAAGAATGATGGGATGGATGGGGGAAACCGTGGGTTTAATATAAACATTTTTGTTGATACACAAACGGGCAGAAATTCAAAAAATTGGTCCAAAATTGAATGGGAATTCGGAATAATGGCAATTGTTTACGTGATCATTTATCCCCCATCGGTAAAATCTCCAGTTAATGTTGGTTGAATATTCCAATCCATTTCCCATTTGCAAAATTGGAAAACCATATCATCGTGCCAAATCATGTACATGGGGTGATTGTGATTGTAGAAAACGCAGGGGCATGGTACACTGGGAAACAGATGAACATTTTAGCACATGATATACACTTTTTTAAGGGCAACCAATCGGTCGCCAAACGAAACCGCCGTTCCATACGATTGAAAAATTACGATTATTCCCAACCAGGAGCCTATTTTGTGACCATGTGTACACAAAACCGATCATGTTTGTTTGGAAATGTTGTGCGCAGGAAAATGGTGTTAAACAACGCCGGACGGATGGTTGAAAAATGGTATTTCGAATTGGAAAATAAATTTCCGGATATTTTATGCGTTAAATATGTCATTATGCCCAATCATTTTCATGCCATCATCATAAACGTAGGGGCAGACCTGTGTGTCTGCCCCTATCATAGAATCGATCACAATAAAATGACCGGCCCCGATAATTTGGGCGAACACAATAATATGGGTGAACATAATAAATGGGGCGAACACAATAATATGGGTGAACATAATAAATGGGGCGAACACACAGGTTCGCCCCTACAACGTGTTGTGCAATGGTTTAAAACAATGACAACCAATGAATATATTCATGGTGTGAAACAAAATGGTTGGCAACCATTTCCCGGAAAATTGTGGCAACGGAATTATTGGGAACGCATTATCCGCAATGGAAATGAATTAAACCGCATTCGGCATTACATTAACAATAACCCTGCACATTGGGAAACGGATAAACATTATGCCGGTTTGTAAAATTATCACCATCATCAAAGACAAATATTTCTTGGAAAAACCGGAAAAACAGGCCGGGGTCAAAGAACTGGAGAGGGAAATTGAGATTAAAAACGTTTTTCTGAAAAAGACATAACATTGCTTCCTTTCATGTGTTTTATACCTGAATATGAAAAACTTTGAGCCTTTTACAGAAAGAAAATTTTTCTACCGTTTATTTATGATTTTTTACTACTTGTCACCGGGCTCTTTAAAATCCACCCTGCTATTCACCCGGCACTTTCCCGGTGCATTTAGTTTATTATAACAATCCATCCTGCATAAACATTAAACTCCTATCAATGAAGAGATTATATCTTATCCGATACTTTTATTTCAAAAGTATCATTTTTCGGGTGACGGTTTTATCGGCCTGACGAAGTACAAACAGGTAGACCCCTGAACTGACAAGCTGACCGTCTGCCGAGGTGCCGTCCCAGTGTAATGAATAGTTCCCGGCGGCCTGATATGTGTCCATCAGACGGATAACCGCTTTTCCGGATATATCAAAAATGGTGAGCGTTGTATGGCCGTCCTGCGGAATAGAATACGAGAGAGAGGTTGACGGATTGAAGGGGTTGGGAAAATTGGGATGTAAAACCGGCGTTCGGGGAATACTATTTTCAGCATGTTCTACATTGACTGGCGACGGGTCGAATATTTCCGCTGCTTCACTCAGAGTTACAAAAGCAAGTCCACGGCCGTAACGATTCATGAGTGAATCCATCAGCTCCGCGGTCCATGCGACAACACGGCCGTTTTCATACCCCTGACGAATGAAGGGATCATGAAGCAACAGACAGTAATAACCGTAAGACTGGCGCATGGATTCAATATCCGAAAGGGCTGACTGCAGTTTTGACATGTAATCCGATTCTGAAAGGGTCCAGGTATATTCACTGTTGGGTGCCAGATTGTACAATTTTTCATAAATGGTATCACGGGTGCTGCCGATTGTTGAAATCACATCAATATCATGATCCAACAGTACCCGGAAAGTCGTTGTATCCGCCTTGTGTCCCGGCGGAACAAAACTCCGGGGGATGACCTGCAAACTATCCCAGAGAATGTCCATTCCCTGCCGGATCATCTCCGCCTGTTTTTCATAGGAATGATGCATTGCCGTGGACGAACAATACATTTCATGACCGGACTGACCGCATATGGAACAAATATGATTATAACCGTGGAGGACGATTTCATGTCCCCGGCTTGCAGACGCTTTCAGATCCCGGATCAATTGACCGTCTGAATTCTGGGTTTCAATCAGCCGGTGAGGGATCACAGCCCACGAGACTTTCCCGCCGCGGCTTTCAACCGCTTCCTGAAAATCTGTAATCCGCCTGGGCTCCCAATTTGTCCGGGACTGGATATCATCCACACGAATGATAAAATAAAATTTTTCAACGGCAAACAGGGATGAATAACTGAAAATAACAAGGAGAAAAAGTAAATGTTTCAAGTAGTTTTGGCCCGGAAATCCGGGATAATTAACAGGACGTGTGATGTGATTTGTCAGCTGCTCATGTTGTGTGATCATATATGCATTTCTCAGAGATAAGAATTTTTTATCCTGATGACCGTCTGCGGCTCATGAGGGAGTGAATTCCATGAACCAGGGTTAAAAGAGGGGATTTATAAACCATCCGGGGGCCTGCATAACCCATCACGGCACGAATCTGCCGCCTCATGTCCGTTCGGTAACAGTGAACAGAACAACGGGCACATACGGGTTTTTGGGGATTAAGAGGGCACGACTCTAGCCGGGCAAGAGTATATTTTTTTACGTCTATGCACTCCGGACATAAGCCGTTACGGGTTTTATGTATACCTCTGCAGTAGATCCGGATCATCCGGCTGATGGTGTGAGGTTCAGAATGAACAAAAACCCGATGAAAAAAGTTCAAAATCTTATCCTGCTTAATATAAAGGAGTGACATTTCGGCCACTCCCTTATTTCATAATCGTACTTATTTTGTGCGGTCATGAATTCAATAGCGTTTATTCATAATAAGCCGCTCCCAGCTCAGTACACAAAATTCAGAATTCAGAATTCAGAATTCAGAATTCAGAATTCCTACGACGGTAAAGCGGTCATACAGAAGACCATGACAAAGAGGGCCACGGTTTCGATGACTCCCAGAACCATAATATAATTCCCGAATCCTTTGCCTGTTTCTCCCAAAGCGTCGGCAGCACGAGCGCCGGCTTTACCCTGCATGTAGGCACTCATACCCATGGCAAAACCGCCCAATGCTCCGATAATCATGGCAAATGTGCTGGTTTCGGCTGTCCACGCAACACCCTGAATGGCATTTCTCAGGATCATACCGTAAATGGTTTGAGAAAGGGGAGCTCCCACAAAGGCAACCAAAATGAACGGAGCAGCCTTATTCGCTGCAAAAGCCTTTTTCCAGGCACCAATTGCAGACATACCCGCCACACCGGTCCCCAGAGCTGAACCGATTGCAGCAAGCGTTAACGAAAAATTCATATCACCCAGCATTGCAAAATCCATATTTATTCTCCTTTATTATTTAGTCGACAGTCGACAGTTGACAGTTGACAGTTGGCAGTTGACAGTTGGCAGTCGACAGTTGGCAGTCGACAGTTGGCAGTCTGTCGGTTGCTGTTAGTTATCTTTAAACGGTTCATATTTGATTCCGGACCATTCCATTCCCAGATGTCCGGAAAATTCCAGCATATTCAAACGCACACCGTGAACAATTATGGACATGGCACCCAGAACAATATTGAGTCCGTGTCCCAGGAAAAGAATCATGGCAGCAATCAGACCTGAGAAAAATCCGCTGATTCCATCCCCGACAGCCATCTGATTGAAGCTGTAGGCCACAACAACAGAAGCGTAACCCACGGCAAAAAGACGCAGATACGACACAACATCGGAAAAACCGCTGATTATATTCAACGGAAGGTTCCCAAGTGAAGCCAATGCTCCTTTTACAAATCCTTTTTCAATGGCTGAAAAGAAGAGAGCCATCAGGAATCCAATTCCTAAAAGCCACCCGCCGGCAGCCGGCATGGGCTTATTTAAAACAAGCTGACCGGCCAGGAAAAACACGCCCCAGATAATCAAAGCCCAGCCAATTTGTCCCAATGTGTTCAGAGAATTTCTCAATTTCCATGCATTGATCAAATGGGCTATGGTCAGATGGACTGCACCGATAACAAAACACATTGCCATCATAAAATTCTGATTATCATTGAACTCAGAAGGATTGTTCAAATCAAAACTGGATACAGGAGCAATAATGAATTGTTTTAAAAACGGTATAGCGGCAATCTGTTCCGACCCAAACCACGTACCGCTGATAACGCCCCAGAAAAATGTTGCCCCTCCCAGGACATACATGAGTCGAAATGGTTCTGCCGGTGCCTTTTTCATTTTCATCCGGGCCCAAGCCGTTAACGATATAAAAATCAAACCATATCCTGCATCGCCGATCAGCATGGCAAAAAAGAGACTGAAAAAAACAAGGAACCATAAACTGATATCATATTCCCTGTAACCGGGAACCGTTCCCATAAATTCGAAAACCGGTTTAATGGTTTCTATCCATTTGGCCGTTTTGACAAGTGTGGGGGGCTGATCTTCATCTGCAGGTTTATCAATGATGTATCCCCAGCCGTTTTGATCAGCTCCTTTTTTGATAACGTCTTTTTCTTCTTCAGGGATATAGCCTTCCAGAAGGACAACCGGTCCCTCTTCAGCCATGGAATCCCTGACTTTTGCCAGAGTCAGCTCTTTTTCAATTTTAACAATCTTCTCTTTTACTTTCTCCCTGTCCCCGGTATATGTGTTGAGCTTTCCGGCAAGTTTACTCAAATCGTGTTCGATCTCTTTTTCCTCATCACGGATTTCATGCCATTCCATATCCGGTAAAATTTCTTCTTTAAACGGGAGCTTCTGATCGTTGTTTGTGGCGATTAACGCCAATTGAACATCATTTTTATCTCCGCCGATAACAAAAATCCATTGATCGTCCTGCAGGGTTTCCAGGGCAGACCGGGAAGCAGTGTATAATTTAATATAAAGAGCTTCTTTAGCAAGAGCGGCTACATCTTCGAGTGAAATCGTGCCCCAGCGGTCATACCACGCCATTTTTTCCCGAAGTTCTTCACGTCGGCGATGCAAATTGGACCTGAGTTCTTCTATTTCCAGGACATTATCTATCACATCTTGGGCTGAATGGGATGTTGCGTCTGCCGGTTTGTCGGTAAAAGGAATGATATTCAGGGCTTTTTCTGCCCGGTTTAATTTTTCTTCAAGACGGGTAACCGTATCACTGATCAGATTTCGCGGAATATTGATATGAACCAATCCCATCTTCCGGAGTGCTTTCAGGGCAATATCCTGATCCGGTCTGTTAACAAGAAGAGTCACTTTAGACATAGGAACGATCATATATATTCTCCGGATCTGACACCGTCACTGGGGTATCAGACCGCTTCCTCCAATTTCTTTTTTTCCAGTTTTGATTTGGCAATTTTCCCTCGGACAACAGATGCTGTTTGTTGATCTCCGAGAAAAATTCGGATTTTCCGGATATTCTCACGGGTCTGTGGAATGAGGATCTTATCAAAAAGATTGATTCTCTGAACTGTAACCCGCAGTTCTTCCTGAATAATTTCCTGTTGCTTTTCAAGGATGTTGATTTCCACGCTCAGGGCAATAAATACTTTGGCTGTTTCGATACCCTTATCCACCCAGAGCGGATAATCCATATAGTTGTATTCCTGATCATCAAAGGTTATCCCTTTAAAGAGCGGAATATCCGATCCGGCAATATTTCCTGTCTCCGTTTCGATGTCTTTCAAGGAAAAGAGCCGGGAAATGTCAATATCTTCGCCAAAAACCGAAACCCATTTCAAAACCTGAGCCCGGAGATTCTCATCCTGCTTTTTAAGCTTGTCAATTTCATCCTGTATGCGGCGGATTTCACTGAGAAGCTGCTGTTTTTTTAACTCAAGAGTAGGCAGATAACGAACATATCGCTTTAATGCATCTTTCTGTTTCTTGAATTCATTTTTTGTCAGTTTTATTTTTGCCATAATTCTTAAGGAGTTATGTGTTATGAGGGCTGAGGGCTGCATTCATTGACCCGTGACCGGCAGTCATGAGACATATCAACAAGAAATGCATAACGCACCACCTCTCAACCTTCTCAACCTTTCAACTTCTCAACCTTTCAACCTCTCAACCCATGAACCCATGAACCCATGCACCGCGAGCCTCAATTAATTACCTTTCGGCCAGAATTCTTTAACCAGTTCGGACCTAAAACCTGTTTCGTCGGGATTAAAGCATTCTGCAAGAATTTTCCAGCCATTATCCAGAGCTTCTTCCAGCGGGATATTTACTTTCAGGCTCATCATCCTCTCTTCGAAGAGTTTGCCGTATTTAAGCAGTTTTTTATCCCATTCGCTCATTCGGAAACCCATGGAACGTTTTTCTTCCGTTTCCTGATATTGGGCATAGAGTTGAATCATTCCGTCCATAATCGCGCGGTGATCTTTACGGGTTTTATCATTCACCTGCTGTTTTAACCGGCTCAGGGAACCAAAGGGTTCGATACGGCCGTTTCTTAAATAGAACTGACCTTCCGTAATGTAGCCGGTATTATCCGGAACAGGGTGTGTAACATCGTCGCCGGGCATGGTGGTCACGGCCAGAACAGTTATGGAACCGGCATCATCAAAATCCACGGCTTTTTCATAGCGTGCGGCGAGCTGGCTGTATAAGTCTCCGGGGTAACCGCGATTTGACGGAACCTGTTCCATGGTTATAGCAATTTCTTTCATTGCATCGGCGAAATTGGTCATATCCGTAAGGAGAACCAGAACGTCTTTTCCATCCAAAGCAAACCGTTCTGCAACGGCAAGCGCCAGGTCAGGCACCATGAGTCCTTCCACAACAGGATCCGAAGCCGTATGGACAAAAAATACCGATCGGTTCAGGGCGCCGCCTTTTTCCAGTTCGTTCCGAAAATACATATATTCATCAAATTTCAGTCCGATCCCGCCCAGAATGATCATGTCAACTTCAGCCTGCAGGGCGATCCGCGCCAATAATTCATTATAGGGCTCACCGGACACAGAAAAAATCGGCAGTTTCTGTGAAACAACCAGAGAATTAAACAAATCAATCATGGGAATATTGGTCCGTATCATACGTTTGGGAATAATTCGTTTGGCAGGATTGACGGACGGACCGGCAATTTCAATCATGTTTTCTGTAAGGGCCGGACCTTTATCGCGTGGCTGACCGCTTCCGTTAAAAATTCGTCCCAGCATATTTTCAGAATAAGCAACTTTCATGGGATGACCTAAAAAACGAATTTCATCATCGGTGGACACCCCTTTACTCCCGGCAAATACCTGAAGGGATACAATATCGTCTTCCATTTTGATGACCTGAGCCAGTGTCTTTCCGCGGGATGTGGTTACTTCTGCCAGTTCTTCGTAGGAAACATCCTCCGCCCGGACCGTAATCACATTACCGACGACACTGAGAATTCTATTGTAAACTTTTTTCATTCGTAATATCTCCTTCTATGCCACTGCTTTTTCTGTAACGGCACTCTTCAGGTGCTTATCAATGAGCTTTTCATGTTCCATAAATTTATCATCCTCCATGGGAATGTAATTCCAGTCCACAATGAGCTGCCGGAGGGCATTAAAGAATTTTCTTGCTTCCTCTTTATTATTGAATGAAAAGGTGTCAAAAAGAATATCGTAAATAACCTTAAACATATATTTCTGACGTTCAACATCACAGGATGCGGCAACAGGATCAAAACCATCCTGTTGGAGATACACTGAATCCAGCAATTCACCTTTCAGATAAACCACAAAATCTTCGAGAGATGTACCTTCTTCACCCACAACCATCATCATCTGGTGGACTTCATTGCCCCGTCGGAGGACATCATGGGCTTCCATGACTTTTTCCACCGGTATTACGCCTGAATATTTACTCCAACTGTCCAGGGGATCGATAGCCGGATAGCGGCGGGCATCGGAGCGGGCCCGCGAGAGACCGTGAAATGCTCCGACGACTTTCAGAGTGGCCTGAGTGACCGGTTCTTCAAAATTACCTCCGGCCGGACTCACGGTTCCCCCGATGGTCATACTTCCGTATGTTCCGTCAGGAAGTTCAACATAGCCGGCACGTTCATAAAATTCGGCAATTCTGGATTCCAGATAGGCAGGAAATGCTTCTTCTCCCGGAATTTCTTCCAACCTGCCTGACACTTCACGCATGGCCTGCGCCCATCGGGACGTGGAATCGGCAAGGAGCAGTACGTCCAGCCCCATTTGGCGGTAATATTCTCCAATGGTTGCGGCTGTATACACAGATGCTTCACGGGCTGCCACGGGCATAGAACTGGTGTTGCAGATGATCACGGTTCTTTCCATTAATGTCTTTCCGGTTCGCGGATCTTCAAGTTTGGGAAATTCACGCAATGTTTCAACAACTTCTCCGGCCCGTTCACCGCAGGCGGCAATAATCACAATATCCACATCCGCATAGCGGCTTGTAAGCTGCTGGAGCACGGTTTTTCCGGCCCCGAAAGGACCGGGGATACAGTAAGTCCCACCCTTATTCACCGGGAAAAAAGTATCCACAATCCGGATCCGTGTGGACATTGGCTTAACAGGAACCAGTTTTTGATTATAGGCGTCAATGGGGATTTTCACCGGCCATTCAAAAAGCATGGTAACGCTGTGTTTATCACCCCTGCTGTCTTTAAGAACAGCTACTTCGTCGGTAACGTTATAGTCGCCGGCTTTTACAACCGATTCAACCGTATATTCATCATACCAGTTAAAAGGAACCATGATTTTATGTTTAAAAATGCCTTCAGGAACCGTTCCGACAGCCATACCGCGGTAAACCACATCTCCTTTTTTCACAACCGGCGTAAACGCCCATGTCTGTTCCAAATCTATCGCATCCAGAACAACCCCCCTCGGCAGAAAAAAGCCATGAGCTTCTGCCAGATCATTCAGAGGATTCTGAAGGCCGTCATAGACGCGGCTTAAAACGCCGGGACCCAACTGAACAGAAAGCATCTCCCGGGTAAATTCCACCGGGTCACCCACTTTAATGCCTTTGGTCAGTTCATAAACCTGCATATAAGCCAGATCACCCTTAATTTTGATCACTTCCGATTTCAGCCGTTCATCACCCAAAACAACGTATCCTACTTCATTTTGGACAATACTGCCTTTAAACCGGACAGAGATCATATTGCCGCTGATGGACGTAATAACACCCTTCACCATATCACTCATTCCAAAACTCCTTATGACATCCTTCTGTCCATCCGGTTAAGCTGCCGGGCAGAAGGACGGACAATTTGTTTTTTAAATTTATTATCAAACCTGATCTTCCTGATTCTCGTTTTCATATTGAGACAATTTTTCTGAAACCACCGCCTCAAACACTTCCTTTCCTTTATCTCTGTCAAAAGCAGACAACCGTTCCAACAACTGAAGTTTCAGAGCTGTTATAACCAAAAAATCCAAATCGGAATAATGGCCGAATTCCAGTTCATTTAAAAAAGTCCAGCGATAGGTTATGAGTTTTTTTTCAATTTCAAGAGGATTACCTTCTTTTACCAGATTCATAGGAATATTTTCCATTCTGTATTCAAAATCTTCTTTTTGGGCTTTACGGTATTTTGCCAGTTCTCTGCGCAAATGATTTTCAAAGTGTGCAAATCCGAGACCGGCAGGGGACATGGATTTGCGTTTCCGGTAATTATCAATATTAATGGAAGCAAGTTTTTTCAAATCATTATCCGTCAGCCATTTCGCAGCTTCAGCCATAAACCACTCATAGGTTGGCGCATCATCCATATCCGGTGATAAATAGGGTATTTGAGCTGCAAGATAATAGTATTTATCCATCACTTACCTGATTTTTCTTCCAACAGTTCTGATAATTTGGGGTTAAGAAAAAAGCGGAGCGATTCCAGAAGGGCATCATCGGTAAAATCGTAGGTCAAATCGTCATCTTTCAATCCAATACGAAAACCTGAAGAGACCTTTTTATCCAATTTGATGTCAATCCCATTTTTCGCGTGTGCTTTCAATTCTTTCATAACAAGGGATGTCAATTTTTCTGCATCTCCTTTTCCGATTACAATACTGACGTCTTTTTCTTTAGCCCAGGATTCCATGAGTTTAAGGATCATATCCCGAAGCAGTTCTTCATCCAGTTCTTCATCGATTTTTTGTTTTAAAAGACGGTCAAAGAGATTTTTCAACTGTTTTTTCAGGGAAAGAATCGTATCGCGGGCAGCCTGACGAATGGATGCATCCGCATTTTCCAGGTGTTTTTTCGCTTCTTTTTCAGCATCTTCACGAATTTTATCCGCTTCTTTCCGGGCCTTTTCCAGAATTGCGTCTGCTTCTTTTCTGGTTTTTTCCAGGATTTCAGCCGCCTTTTTATCAGCAGCGCCAACCCCTTCTTCTTTAATCTTTTTTATCAGGTTTTCCAGTTTTACTTCCATATAATCTCCTTCGTTACCGAATTCTGTCAAATCCGCGTTTCCTTTCAAGCATCAGGAAACATTTATAAAATATATTTAATAACACAGCTTTTAATATAAGATATTCAGACATGTATTCCAATTTTTCAAAGGCATTTCTCAAAGTTAATCCGTTTCGTCCGTTTCCATAGAGCAGATACCGCTGTAGACTGCACCTTCTTCAATGATGAGTTTTGCAGCTTTAAGAGTCCCTTCAAGGCGGGAGTCAGCGCTCAAAACAACCTTCCCAGTAGCAATGACGCCTTTTTTTACCGTTCCATTTATAAAAATATTTCGGGCCGAAATTGTTCCCGTTACAATGCTTCCCGCTGTAATACTTACTGTTTCATCTGCCGTTACATTCCCCTGAACTCGTCCGGCAATGACAAGACTTCCGTGAATGATGATATCTCCATTGATTTCAGTATCATCACCAATAATGGTATATGTTGGTTTTTCTTTCATCGTTCCCGATTCCTTACAGAATATTCCGGAATATACAAAGAAGGGTCCAGGGGCTGGCCATGTTTGATTATCTCAAAATGCAGATGCGGACCCGAGCTGTACCCGCTGTTTCCGGACAGTGCAATTCTATGCCCCCGTTCTACGGATTGACGGGTTCGGACCAGATTTATGCTATTATGCCCATAGACGGTTACATAACCTGAACCATGGGTGATTATGACAGTATTACCAAGTCCCAGCGTCCAGCCGGAAAAAACAACCCAGCCTGATGCAGCCGCAAGAACGGGTGTTCCTTCACGGCATGCAATATCAATCCCTTTATGCTGATCAATAAAAAGCTCGGGAATACCTGCATCGAACCCTTGAGTGATCAGACCTTTGACCGGTGCAACAGAAGGCACATTGTCCAATATAACGATATCTCTTCTGACAGACGGTGTATGTATGGTTAGTGAATCTGCGGCAGAAAGACTGTCCATGGATGCCATCATATCCACGCCCAAAAGGCGTCGAACATACTGGTACATGGATTGCATTTTCCTAAAATCCTCCATCATCTGAATATACCGGGCGCGATCGCTTTCCAGTTCCGTTACTTCCCGGTGAAGGTTTTCATACCGGGTAGCTCTGGGAATGAGAAAAATGTAGGACACAATGACCAGAATAAGCGTTATGACAGATAAGATTGCAACAAAGCGGAGAACTCCCGCATTAACCTCAAACATTTTTTGAGGTCCGTGATCTGAAGGGATAAGACAGATGGTATATTTTTTTTTAATCGCCATGCCTGTTAATAATGAATGGTATCAAAGAGTTCCATAAGTCTTTCCAGGTCTTCAACGGAATAAAAATCAATTTCCAGTTTACCGCCCCGGGCAGCAGCCCGGACACGCACCCGGGTGCCAAGAGTTTGCTGAAGATGCGATTCGATTTTTTTATGATAGGGATTGGGTGGACGTTTACCTTTTTTATCGGTTTGTTGTGCGGGACCGTCATTGATTTTCCGAACCCAATCCTCCACGGATCTTACACTCAGTCCGTCCCTTAAAATCTTATGATAGAGGTTAATCTGCTGACTGCTTTTTTCTAATCCCAGAATTGCCCGGGCATGGCCTGTGCTAATTTTCCTGTCCCTGAGTCCGTTTAAAATCTCTTCAGGCAATTTTAACAAACGAATGCTGTTTGTTATTGTAGTCCGGTTTTTCCCGACTTTGATTGCGACTGCTTCCTGTGATATGCCGTATTTATGAATAAGTAAAGAATACCCGAGTGCTTCGTCTACAGGATTCAGATCTTCCCGTTGAATATTTTCAATGAGTGCCAGTTCCATCATCTCTTCATCGGTAGCCACTTCAATAATATAGGCAGGAATGGTTTCGAGTCCTGCAATTCTGGCAGCCCGGACTCTTCTTTCGCCTGCAATCAGTTCAAATCCGCCATTTTTTCTGTGGACCGTGATCGGTTGGATAATTCCTTTTTCCCGGATAGAACTAATCAGTTCATTCATATCGTTTTCATCAAACATTTTCCGGGGCTGCAAGGGGTTCATTGAAATATCAGACAGATCGATCTCGTTCAGGTTTTCCCTGGCATCTTCCGTCTCAAAATTTGGGATAATTGCACTTAATCCCCGTCCCAGAGCTTTATGCTTTCGGTTTGTCATTCCTAATAAATTCCTTTGCAAGCTCCATATAATTTTTGGCACCGGTGGAATGAATATCAAATGTAATAATTGGTTCTCCGTAACTGGGTGCTTCGCCCAGTTTTACATTCCTGTTAATAACCGTGTGATAAACTTTATCACCAAAATACTGTTCCACTTCACTTTTGACCATATGGCTTAAATTGAGTCTGGAATCATACATTGTAAGTAAAATTCCCTCAACATCCAGTTTTCTGTTCAAACTGCGTTGAATCAGGCGAATTGTATTCAGAAGCTGAGTCAGCCCCTCCAGTGCAAAATATTCACATTGTATCGGGATGAGAACAGAATCAGAAGCCGTAAAACTGTTAACGGTAAGAACATTCGTAGATGGGGGACAATCAATAAAGACATAATCATATAAAGCCACAACGGGCCGGATTGCTTCTTTGAGCCGCGTTTCCCGGGCAAGCATATTGACCATTTCCACTTCAGCTCCGACAAGACGGGGATTTGCCGGCATTACATCCAGATAAGGAATTGCTGTTTTTACCAGTGAATTTTTTGCCGGCTCATTGCCGATAATCACTTCATACGTCGTATTTTTTACGCTGTTAACATCAATTCCCAGGCCGGAAGTTGCATTGGATTGGGGATCAATATCTATAAGAAGAACATTTCGTTCCATAGCTGCAATCGAAGCGGCCAGATTGATCGCCGTTGTCGTTTTTCCAACGCCCCCTTTTTGATTTGCAATTGATACAACTTTGCCCATAATTCATCCCGTTTTTTCCAGCCTGAGAATTTACTCCGTGGGAGTTTTTGAAACAATGATTGTTTTGAAGTTATAAGGGCTGAGTTGGAGCTAAAAGTTTAGCGTTTGATTTTGCAGATTAATTGTATTACAGATGGTTTATTATACTTTTATACGACCCAAAATCTCAAAGGAGCAAAATCTCTGTCTGAAGTTGACAACATTTTTTACACCTATATTCCATCTTTTTAAAACCTGTTTCTGCTACTTGGAGTATTGACATCATCATAACCGTTTAAACGTGCCCAATAAGTCTCATGATGTCCTGTCAGAAACTCTAAACGCCAACTCAGCATTCAGCACGTTTCCTTCATCTTTTTTCTTGTCAACCATTAATAATCAGAATAAATTCACCTGCTTTTTGAGTTATGCCCAGGTGGTGAAACTGGCAGACACGCTAGGTTCAGGGTCTAGTGGGATTACTCTCATGCGAGTTCGAATCTCGCCCTGGGCACAATCAAAGATCATGATGAACATTTAATTGACACATGCATAAGTTTTGCGTTGAAATAAAAAAGGTGCCGTGTTTTCCGGCACCTTTCTATAAGTTCTATGTGAAATGAATCTTACCTGAGAAGAATCATTTTCTGATAGGCAGAGAATTTACCGGCTGTCAGTTTATAAATATAAACACCGGAACTGACTGAATTTCCTCTGGCATTTGTTGCATTCCAGACAAAATTGTATGAACCTGCATTCAAATCGCCTGTGAAGAGTTCATTCACACGATTACCCAGAATATCGTAGATCACAAGAGAAACGTTTTCGGGTTGGGGCAGATCGAAAGATATGGTCGTTACAGGGTTGAAGGGATTGGGATAGTTCTGTTTCAATGCATACTTTTCCGGGATCATGTTGTCAGATACAGATGTGATATGGAAACTTACATTTTCGGAAAGATCCGATTCATTTGCTGCATAGTCGGTAGCCGTAACAGAATAGATGTAGGTATTGCCGGGTGTCATATCTTCATCCGTATATTGCAGTTCAACAGTATGATCAAGCAGTGCAAAATCTCCGCTGTTCACACTTCTGTAGACGGAGTAGTACTGAATCGGTTCCATTTCAACCGGATTCCAGAATATTTGGGGTTTACCATCCAGTTCAACAATACCTAATCCCGTAGGAACAACCGGCGGTAAATTATCATGTGCCATGCCGCTCACGACATTTGAAGTCCAGGCTTGATAATAACTCACACCGACAACCGTATAATACGTTAGAAGATCATTATGCAGAACAGGAACAACGGCCTGATAATCCATCATTTCCGGTATAGCTCTAAAGACATTGCCCGGAAAATGGATCCATCCGGTAAATCCGGGGGCTTCGGGATTTTGTTCTGACATAAGAACCACAAACGCTTCAACTCCCATCATATCCATAGATTCATTGGATTGCCATGAAAGGATGACTTTCCCGCCATGGTCCTCGGGAACATCTGCCACAGAGAGTGCTCTCGGACCATAGATTTCGAACCCTGAATACATGACTATGTTATATGAGTTTTCAGGATCAGGGACAGTCCACATAAAATTCACTGTATTATAATCCCAATGTTCTGCCTGAACCCAATACTCGCCGGGAAGAAGTGCGATCGCATAACTACCGTTTTCATTGCTCTGGGTATGTCCGATATACGTTTCACTTTCCCAATAGATAAAAACATCGTATATACCGGTGCCATTCGGATCTGTCACACGTGCATTCACGGACTGGGTAAGGTTGGCAGGTGTTAGTACAAGTTCAATGTCTGTATCCTGGGTGATATTATAGTTAAAATATCCGGCATTGAAACCGTTGGTTCCGGCTTTCAGTTCCAGTCCGCCGAGGGGTACCCATAAACCGAAACTTCCATTAGAATCGGTCCATATAATATGATCACCATATTCATCATAATGCCACACTAAAGCATTTGGCAGGGGATTTGTACCATCTGTCACAAAACCGTTAATCCATGCCATGTCACTGATTGGATTAAGATAGATAGTGTAATCGACAACCGGCTTATCGTTTATCCAAATATAATCATAATAGGTTGTGTAACCATCAATCTGAACGGTAAGATCGTATTGAGTATATCTTGTCAGATCATCGAATATAAACCAGCCGTCTTCATACGTCACAAAATGCCTGGTAAGACCTGTTTGATCTTTTATCACAACATTAGCTCCCGGCAACGGAGCAGACGTTGCATTATCATAGACATACCCGGAGATAAAGATATGGGGCTGTTCCGGCGGACTCACACTGAAATCATATTGCACATTACCCTGAGGGGGTATATAAAGTGTATCCATACGAGCAGGCATATCCCAATATCCGGGATACCAGGCTTCGAGAATGTATATCTTATCACCGATCAAATCGAACTTATAGTTACCACCATCCCAGGTCCATTTCCAAGCATCAAACGTACCGTCCGATGAACTGACATGGATTTCAACATCATTTAAAGGCCATCCATATTCATTGGTAACGGTTCCATAAAGCACTGCATCCGTGTTAATGATGGTAAAATCAATTCCGGAGGAACCTGAGAAAACCTCACTGTAATGATCGGGAATCGTTACAGGATCATCCCAGCTGTTACTGGCCACCCGCACATAATATCCATAAGAGGTCCAGCCTTCTTCCACATAAAAACTATCGAGTGCAGAAGATACGGGGATGGCATAATTCCCAAATTCATCAACAGGGGCAATAGAATATCCTGCCGGCCATTTATCTGCAATCACAAGAAGATCAGTTAAATTCAATTTTCTGGAAAAACTTACTGTTCCCGTGATGGCATCTTCAAAATAAACCGGATGAAGCTGAATATCGAGAATTTCATTGGTTTCAACAACTTCTACAAAATATTCTCCCCAATATGGGATCAGGTATTGACCGGCCAGGTCGGATTCGCTGAATTCAAATTCATACCAACCCGGCATTACCAGGAATTCATAATATCCGGTTACATCGGTTGTAGCGGCTATTTCCATGAAGCCGTTATATGCATAGAGTGTTATACCGGAAACAGGGACGCCTGATGTGGAAGTAATCACACCGGAAATGGTATGCGTTGCTTCTGCCAGAATAAAATCGGCAACCGAATTGCCCGGAACAAGAACGGTCTGAAAAAATGGATCTGCAAAAAATCCCCCATACAGCATCCAAATATCCAGCGCAATAACTGTCCACGGTCCTGCAAGTTGTTCTTCAAGTTCTTTGGGAACTGCCAGAGAATACTGACCATTCAAATCTGTTTTTGCCAGAAGAATGATATCCATGGGATCTTCTTTTGACTTTACAGGTTCATCCATTGAACCGGGAAATGCAGCGATCAAAACATTTGCCGCTCCCACATCACCATTATAAACAGTACCGGTGATAAATGAGGTCGCTCCAACAGGTCCTGCAGCATATGCTACAGCCATATCCATTAATTCAGTATCAACATCAACGGCCAGGATATAAACAATGGTATTCTGGAGAGACCAGAGGGGGCCGTCGCCTGCAAAATTGGTGGGGACCGTTATTTCCCATTTTCCGTCACCGGGAGGAGACATATCATTTTCATCGCCGTCTTCAACCATAAAATAAAATTCTTCGCCTCCCATTTCCATATGGGCAAAGGCATTCAGATCATCAAAACCAAAAACTTCATCACCATTATCTACATAAATCATCAATGCAAGGGGTCTGTTTGATGTTACGGTAACGGTAACGTCCTGGCCAATAAAAAACATGGCTGAATCCGCCCCATTGATCTGAACGGAGAATTCAAGCAGTAATTTAGGGGAAGAACGGACGCGTGAAATCTCTCCCAATTCTACTGTTTGTTTCCACATATTCTTTTCCCGCATCATTTTCGGGCTATGTGGCTTATTCAGGACTTCTTCCGGTCCGGTTTGAACCTGTTTTTGAACCGGAAATGAGTTTCTGATATTTTGCACGGCCTTTTGCGCCCGTGCCTGCAATTCTGCTTCTGTTAATTCGGCTGACAGAACACTTGTCAGCATCATCAAACATAAGCCGGCAATAAGGATTTTTTTCATTCTAATACCTCCTGATTAGTCTGATTAATAATATAATAATACTTTTCCAATCACCGTTCAATATGGATTTTCAGAACGTGACCTGCATCAATTTTTATATAAGGAGAATATTGCAAATAAAAACTAATCTGCCAGATATTTTTTTGCCATCAGTTCTCCTTCGGCAATATTGACTTTCATGAGGAAATATCCCCCTCCTATAAAAAGAACGAGAATGGAAAGAATCCCGGTCCGCTGACTGCCGGATAAATACCCGATGGTTCCCATCAAAGCCGGTCCTACAACTGCAGCAAATTTTCCCAGCATATTAAAGAAACCGAAAAATTCTGCTGATTTTTTCTTGGGAATAATCCGTGTATACAAACTCCTGCTTAACGCCTGAATACCACCTTGAAAGAGACCGATCGCGATGGCAAGTGCCAGAAAGTGCCAGGACTGATTCATGAAATACCCCAGAACGGTAATCAGGCAGTAGGCGCAAATGGCAACAATAATGGCTTCTTTCACACCAATTTTTTTTGAAAACCAGCTGTAAAAGAGAGATCCGAAAAATGCAACAAATTGCGTAATCAGCAAAGCTGTTATGAGAATACTGCTTTCAAACCCCAGAGAATCTCCGTAACTGACGGCCATTCTGATGATTGTATCCACGCCATCAATATAAAGCCAGTACGCAAAGAGAAAAAGACCCACAATTCTCAAATGACGTATGTGTTTAAATGTATCCATCAATTGTTTCCATCCCAGAACAAAAGCTTTATGCAGCGGTACAGAATCCACAAGCTTTGGTTCTTTTACAAACAAAAAGATTGGAATGGAAAACACAGCCCACCATACAGCCACGCTAAGAAACGAGAGTTTGATTGCAGTGGCACCATCAGGGATGCCGAATAATGATGGTTTGAGAAACATAAGAACGTTCACGGCAAAGAGAAGTCCGCCGCCAATATAGCCCATGGCAAAGCCGAGACTGCTGACAAAATCAACTTTCTTTTCAGAAGCAACACCGGGAAGGAGAGAATCATAAAAGATGTTGCCGCCTGAAAAACCTACGGTTGCCAAAACATAAAGCAAGGCGGCAAATTTCCACATTCCCTGGGCGACAAACCATAATCCTCCAGTCATGACAACACCCAGAAATGCAAAAATTAAAAGAAATTTCTTTTTTGCCGTACCGCGGTCGGCAACCGCGCCCAGGAACGGTGCAATCAGGGCAACAACGATTGACGCCAGGGAGTTGGCCCAACCCAGATACATGACGCTTCGTGTCGGGTTGGAAGGATCTGCCCAGTATTGGTTAAAGAAGAGCGGAAAAAATCCGGCCATAACCGTTGTGGCAAATGCACTGTTTGCCCAGTCATACATAGCCCAGGAATAAATAGATCGTTTTTCGTCCAACATGGATGCCCCCCCCTGATAAAGTTCGCACAATTTACAACAGTCAATTTCTACACACAAAAAAAGGTTTTATACACTATAAAAAAGATTTGCCGGTAACGTTATTTCCGGTTTATCCCAATCAAGTATTGTATTGCATGTCGCTTTAAATTCTTTTATACTTAAACTTAATTTTAAAGGGACTCCCCTATTCTAACAGGAATTCCGGATCCCGCTGCTCATCTTCAAATTAAGCACGAATTTCAGGAAAATGTCTCACTGAAGATATGGATTAAGCCATAATATCATTGAAAACACTTTTTCACCCAATCATATATTAAATAAACAGGAGGACAAAATGGAAAAGCATGAAGTACAGGAAAAAGTAAAAAAGGTTGTTGCCAACGTACTGAAACTCGATCCCGATGAAGTGGTTGATGATGCAAACTTCATTTTTGATCTGGGTGCTGATTCGATGCAGAGCCTTGAACTTGTAGCTGCTTTTGAAGAGGAATTCGACATTGAAATGGATGAAGATAAAGCCCTTGCCATTCAGACTGTTTCAGATGCAGTTACCTTTATAGCATCCTATTTATAACAATCACAAAACAGACTTTAATGTTAACAAAACCAAGGGATGTACTATGAAAGATTTCAAGGCAAATCTGAACAAATTATTTTATCCGGATTCAATTGCGGTTGTTGGAACAAATAAAGTTGTCGGGACTGTCCCGCATGATATTCTTCGCAACATACTGGATGCAGATTTTAACGGTGTCGTTTATCCCGTGAGTCCCAAGGAACGGTTTGTTGCCGGAATAAAAGCATACCGGTATGTTACGGATATCCCGGATCCCGTAGACCTGGCAATCCTCGTATTTCCTTCATCCGTTATCCATTTAGCCCTGGAACAGTGCGGGCAAATTGGGATCAAAGCCGTGATCATTATATCCGCCGGTTTTAAAGAAGTCGGCGGGGACGGCATAGAACGGGAGAAAAAAGTCAAGGAGATTGCCGACAAATACGGGATGTCAATTATTGGTCCCAATTGTCTGGGTGTCATCAACACGGATGCCCGCTCGAAAATTAATGCTTCTTTTGCCCGTCGTATGCCTGAAGAAGGAAGCATCGGATTTCTGTCCCAAAGCGGAGCCCTCTGCACCGCCGTTTTGGACTATGCCTATGCAAAACATATCGGCTTTTCCAAATTCATCAGTTTCGGAAACAAAGCAGATGTAACTGAGATTGACCTGCTATATTACCTGAAAGATGACCCGAAGACCAAGGTCATTCTTATGTATCTTGAAGAAGTAACAGACGGTCCGGGACTAATGAAAGCCGCTCAAGCAGTTATCAAAGCAGGGAAACCCGTTCTGATTTTAAAATCAGGACGAACATCGGAAGGAGCAAGTGCGGCCGCATCCCATACCGGCTCAATGGCCGGAAGCGATGATGTATGTGATGCCGCTTTTCGTCAAGCCCGGATTATTCGCTGCCAGGATATTGATGAAATGTTCAATATTGCAATAGCGTTTGCATATCAACCCATTCCAAAATCCAAAAAAATTGCCATCATAACCAATGCAGGCGGACCCGGTGTTCTTACGACTGATGCAGCTATTCACGACGGACTTGAACTGGCAAAGTTTTCGGAAGAAACAACAGCGGTTCTTAAGAAAAACCTCCCAAAAACCGCAAACATCAACAATCCGGTGGATGTGATCGGAGATGCCCGGGCAGATCGATATAATGTTGCATTATCGGCTGCTTTCAAAGATCCGGATGTCGAGGGCGTTTTTGTGATCCTGACACCGCAATCCATGACTGAAATCGATCTGATTGCCCGTGAAGTGGCAAAAGTGTCACACCATTACCGTAAACCAGTGTATACATCCTTCATGGGTGAAGCAGATGTAGCTCAGGGTATCGACGTTCTGCAACGAAATAAAATTCCTCACTATACGCTGCCGGAGTCGATGTGCCGGGCTTTTGCTACCGTTTATCAGTTCGGATTAGAACAAAAGGAACAACCGAAAAAAGTTAAAATATTTGAGGATGTGGATGATAATATTGTTGCCGAAATAATCAATGACGTAAAATCGTCCGGAAAACAATATCTGACAGAGGATTTGTCTGATAAGCTTCTGAAAGCATACGGGCTTCCTGTAGTCCGCGCTGACGTCGCATCTTCACCGGAAGAAGCCGTCAAAATTGCAGAAACAATCGGTTATCCGGTTGTGATGAAGGTTGTTTCGAACGAAATCATTCACAAGTCGGAGGCCGGAGGCGTTATTCTGAATATTTCATCTGCAGATGACGTAAAAACAAGTTATAAAACCATTTTGAAAAACGCCGGGGTATACGATCCGAATGCACAAATCAAAGGAATTCTGATCGAACAGATGATTCCGGAAGGAGAGGAAGTTATTCTGGGTTTGAAAAGGGATAACAGTTTCGGCCCGGTTATCATGTTCGGCCTTGGCGGCATCTATGTTGAAGTTTTCAAAGATGTCAGCTTCAGGGTTGCTCCCTTGAATGTAACCGACGTTGAACACATGATTGCAGAAACAAAATCCTCCGCCATCCTGCAGGGCATTCGTGGCAAAAAACCAAGAGATATGGAAAAATTGATTGAATGCATACTCCGCCTGTCGCAGCTGGCAGTCAATCATCCTGATATCAAAGAACTGGATATCAATCCTCTGATTGTAAGAGAAAAAGGGCTGGGAGCCTTTGTGGCTGATGCCCGAATTATGTTATAAATAAATTATAAAGAAAGGAAAGACCGATGCGGATACTTATTTATGATAATTATGAACATTTGAGCACGTGGGTAGCCCATTATGTGGCCCATAAAATCAATGAAGCCAAAAAGGCATCCGATAAGCCCTATGTGCTTGGACTTCCAACCGGATCATCCCCGATCGGAACATATGAAGAACTTGTAAAACTTTATAAAGCCGGCAAAGTTTCATTTAAAAATGTCATCACTTTCAACATGGATGAATATGTCGGCATACCGGAAGATCATCCCCAAAGTTATCATTTCTTTATGTGGGACAACCTGTTCAAACACATTGATATTCCAAAAGAAAATGTGAATATACTCAACGGTAACGCCGGGGATTTGGAAAAAGAGTGTCTGGATTACGAAGAAAAAATTCGCAAAGCCGGCGGAATTGATCTCTTTCTTGGGGGAATCGGTCCGGACGGACATATTGCCTTCAATGAACCGGGATCGTCTCTTTCTTCCGTTACGCGGATCAAGACACTTACCTATGATACCATCATGGCAAATTCCCGCTTTTTTGACAATGATATCAACAAGGTCCCGAAAATGGCGCTTACGGTCGGTGTAGGCACTGTTATGAGTGCCCATGAAGTTCTGATTATCGTAAACGGTTATAAGAAAGCCAGAGCCCTACAGAAAGTCGTTGAAGAAGGTGTCAATCACATGTGGACTGTTTCAATGCTTCAGATGCACCGTCACGGAATTATATGCTGTGATGACGAAGCTACCATGGAATTAAAAGTTGGTACCATGAAATATTTCAAAGATATTGAACACGAGGCTCTGACACATTTACCCAACGTATAAAACAGGGGTGATTACATGGCCTATAGAAATTTACAGCATACAGAAATTGAAAAATTAAAGAAACAGGGGTGTACGGCCGAAACATGGGAATCTGTCCGGGTTACGGATCCGTTTGACCCTGAACGAATACAGCATGTCCGATTCTTTGGCAATATATCATTGGGAATCTTCAACGAACATGTAACCGTTAAGGAAAGAGGGACACAGCAAACCGGCATTTACCATTCCACTCTGAGAGAGTGTACGGTTGGAGATAATGCTCTTATCCAGAACGTTCAGAATCTTTACCGGTATGATATTCAACACCATGCGGTTTTGGATAATATCCGGTCCATGAGTGTTACAGGATTAACCTCCTTTGGCAACGGCGTTGAAATCGAGGTTCTGAACGAAGGCGGCGGCCGTGAATTGCCAATTTACAATCATTTGTCTGCCCAAATAGCATACATGCTTGTTCACTTCCGATACCATGATTCTTTGACGAAAAAACTCCTGTCCCTTATTGAGACTTATTGTGAATCCGTAAAGAGTGACCGGGGAACAGTGGGGTCGCATGTAAAAATTACTGACGCAGGCATCATCCGTAATGTGGAGATTGGTCCCGGAACGGAAATATCCGGTGCTGATCTCCTGGAAGAAGGTACTCTTGCCGGAAGTCCTGAAGATCCTGTCAGGATAGGCCAATCCGTTATAGCAAAACATTTTATTGTTCAGTCCGGTTCCCATATCAGCGACGGGGTTTTACTTGATAAATGTTTTGTTGGGCAGGGTGTTCGCCTTGGGAAGCAATTTTCAGCCGAAGGATCAGCATTTTTTGCAAATTCGGAAGGATATCACGGTGAAGCCGTCAGTCTTTTTGCCGGTCCCTATACTGTAACACATCACAAATCCACTCTCCTGATTGCAGGAATGTTCTCCTTTTACAATGCAGGCAGCGGTACCAATCAAAGTAACCACATGTACAAACTTGGTCCTATACATCAGGGGATACTGGAACGGGGTGCAAAAACAGGATCATTGTCCTATATGCTGTGGCCCTGCACGGTGGGTGCTTTCAGTGTGGTTACGGGGAAACACACGACAAACTTTGAAGCAGCTGATTTCCCCTTTTCCTACATCACGGCAGAAGACGGAAAAAGCCAGCTTACTCCGGCTATGAACCTGTTTACGGTAGGAACCCGGAGAGACAGTGAAAAATGGCCGGCCAGAGACAGGCGGAAAGACAGCCGGAAATATGACAGAATTCATTTTGACCTGTTCAATCCACGGACCATTGGAAACGTTTTAAAAGGGATGGAAATTCTTGAAGAACTCTCGGAAAAGAGCCGTCGGGAACAGGAATATGTGAGTTACAAAGGGCTTGTTATCAAACGCTTGCTTTTAAGAAGCGGATTAAAATACTATCGTATTGCCGTAGCAATTTACATTGGAGAAATACTGTTAAAGCTTGCAGAATCCCTTGCACCCGGGCAAACGTTGAAAGAAAAGCTGGCGATCTTGCCCGGCCGGGAACCGGAACCATGGTTTGATCTGGCAGGAATGCTGGTTTCCAAGTCACGCCTGGAGTCTTGTATAAATGCCATCGTACAGTCTTCAACCAATTCTGTAGATGATGTTTTAAATGCTGTTAATGAAGCGGCAGATGCATACGATGACGACAGTCTTCTCTGGTGGGCCGGTCTAATTCGTAAACAATTCAATGTTGAACCGAAAGACCTGAGTGATGAACAAACCCGTGATATCATCGAAAACTGGAAATCAAACGTCTTAAAACTCAACAACATGATTCTGAAAGATGCGGAAAAAGAATTTGATCCGGGCAGCCATATGGGATACGGATTAGATGGTGATGAAGACATCCGCAACAAAGATTTCACGGCAGTCCGCGGCACGTATGACGATAATAAGTTCGTGAAAGGACTCGTGAAAGAAAATTCTGAAATTGAGCAACGGACTGATAATGTGCTGAAACGCCTGAAGCTGCAATAAACGTCATTCAGAAGCTGAAAAAGTATTGAATAAATAAACCGGCAGAGATTCCTGCCGGTTTTTATTTAGGGATACAAAAAAGAGGCAAATCTGCCTCTTTTTAAACAATTTATGCGGCACAATTTTAGAAGTAATTTTCCCTATAATCCTTTATTGTGGCTTTTTCCTTCAGGGCTGTCAGGTATGCTTCAATGGCCGTGTTCTCTTTCTCCCGTTGCAGACGGGTCCGGATTTCTTCTCTTTTCAACCGGTAATCTGCTTCATCAATTGCCGAGCGTTTACGGGGTTGAATCAGCGAATAACCCTGTGCTGTTTTTACCGGTCCGACAATTTCATTCAGTTTTGCCAGTCTGAGCAAATTATTGACAGCAGGATTATTTCGGTAAAGGGCCGGCAGGTTTTTAAGCGTCACATTTTCTTCAGAACCGAAACGAATCTTATCACTTTCGTCTTTTAGCTTGTAAAGATCATCGGTCTTTTGTGCCAGTTCCCGTGCTTTTTCAAGGCTTAGGGCTTCTTTCTTTTCCCGTATCAGCCGGCGTTCTATTGATGTTTTTACTTCGTCAAAGGATTGAAAAGACTCGGGTTTGCTTTCTATAATCTGAGCTACGACAATAAGGTTTTCTGTTTCAAACGGTTGTTCCGTAATCTGACCGGTTTTGTTTCTGAATACCCAGCGCGTAAGGCTTGGCATAAATCCCAGCCCGGGATAAAAATTACTCTCCCGTGAAATTCCGAATGACGTTGTATCCGCTTTGAGTTTATAGAGTTCAAGTGCTCTTTCAAAACCCTGGTCCTCTGCATCATACGTAAAAACGCGAGCTTCACCGGCGACTCTTTCCAGAGTATTGGGGCCGGCCTGAATTTTAACTAAAATATGAGAGGCTTTTATCTGGGTTTCGCCATTTTCAACCTTTTTATCTTCCACCCGGATCAGATGATAACCGAACTGTGACAGAACCGGTCCGACAATCTTGTTTAATGGAGCTGAGAAGGCTGCATCTTCAAAGGGTTTTACCATTTGTCCCCGACCAAAATATCCGAGACTTCCCCCTTCCGAAGCAGAAGGATCCTGAGAAAAAACTCTGGCCAGATCTTCAAAGTTTTCACCTTCATCCAAACGAAGAAGAATTTCTTCGACTTCATTCAAGGCCAGAGTAGTATCTTCGACAGACGGCTCTTTAGACCAGCTTACATATTGAAGAATTTTTGTCTCTGGTGTTTTGAATTCGCTTTTATTTTTTTCATAAAATGTCAGGACTTCTTTTTCATTTACAGAAACCTCATCATCCTGAATCCTGCTTATAAGGACCGTCAGATGTTCAATATCATACCTGACGTTTTCTTCTTCATAAGCCTGGCGAATTTCATTTTCAGTGACAATAACCGAGGAAGAAATATGATCACTTAATTTTTCGTAAGGCAGGATCCGGCGGATTTCCTCTTCAATCGGCACCCAGTTGATACCGTAAGGATTTGAAGGATCCCGAAGGATATCCAGATATTTTTGATGATCAAACACACCGTCTGTGAGAAAAATTTCCGCTTCACGTATATACTGAGGAGGGTTATTTTCTAGATAAAAATAGATTTCCTCATCGGTTGCCTGTAAACCAAGTCGTTTGATATCCTGCTGAATTAAAAAATCCTGAACCAGATTATCAAAAACCTGGTCCTGAATCCTGATTCGTGTCATTTCATCAATATCTTGTCCCAACTGATCACGATAATAGGACAATTGCTGATTTAAAGCCTGATAATATTGTTCCAAGGGAATATCAGTTTTATTGACCTGAGCAATTATATTTTTTTGGCCGCGGGGTCCGTCGACACCCATACCCCAGCTAAAGAAAATTGTAGCGAGAAATGCAACAATGACAATGCCAAGTATGATTGACATTTTATCACGCATTTGATTCATCACACCCATGTAATCTATCTCCTGATCTGTTTTTTTCACAAAGCTGGATAATTTAAACAAAGGTACTTCGATTCGCAAGACGGGAGTTGAAACCGGTAGTCAGTAGGATGGTTGAGAGGGTCAATGTTGGTTTTGTGGTTTGGCGGGTTTGTCGTTGGTTGATTGACTGTTTCGTTCTGATAAAGAATTAGTCCTGTGGTATAGCTTTAACCTTTTTTAATCTCTGTTCGGGCAATTTTCCCATTACTTTTTTATCCCGCTGTTGTAAAATAATAAAGCACTAAATTCGGCAGGATTTATTTGGACGTGTATATCCGTTCATATTATCAGCGGCTCCAATGCCTAATAAATTTTTTTAAAGTTTTAATACGATTTCTAAGAAACGACGTTTTTTACACTCAGTCACTTATGGATTATGTATAAGGGTGAATTAAAAGCATAAACAGAAAATTCAGTCACTCTCGAAACAGCAAAAAACCATTATCGACCATGAAACCACTAAATGAAACAAACACCGTCAACCAAAACAAAATCATATCAACTGAAACNNAAATCAACGCACCCTACTGACTACTGACTACCGGCTACTGACTACCGGACTGGCTACCGGACTGGCTACCGGCTACTGGCTACCGGCTACTGTTAATGCTACTGTTTCATTTCATTCCCGCCGTAAATCTCTTATATTTCAAAGTTATCAAAATAAAAATCATACAATGACAAAAACACAAAAAATACTGATTACGGGTGCTAACGGGCTGCTGGGTTTTCACTTGACCCGGGTCATGAGTGAAAAATATTCGATCCTTGCCACAGATATTCAGGACCATTCATTCACGTCCGGCTTTAATTATCGTCCGTTGGATATTTCCTGCAGAGAAGACATTTTTACAGTTTGTTCTGATTTTAAACCGGATATTATCCTGAATGCAGCGGCATATACAAATGTAGATGATTGTGAAACGAATGTGGAAACAGCTTTTTTGGTCAACGCTCGGGGGCCTCTGTTTCTGGCTGAATGGTGTTTGCAAAATCGTGCCAAACTTATTCATATCAGCACAGATTATATTTTTAACGGACAGAATGGACCATACAAGGAAACAGATACACCTGATCCTGTCAGTGTTTATGGGTTGACAAAGCTGGCCGGAGAAGCTCAGATCCGCCGACTTTTAAGCAATTATCTTATCGTGCGAACCAATGTGCTTTTTGGCAAAGGCCCAACAGAAAAAGCCAGCTTTGTCCGATGGGTTGTAGACAGTTTGAGAGCTCAACGGCTAATCCATATTGTAGATGATCAGTATAATAATCCCACATGGAGCGATGACCTGGCTTCAGCTGTCCGGGTGCTTCTCGAGATAAATCTCACGGGAGTTATCAATTATGGCGGTTTAGATTATATGAACCGTTACGAGTTTGCGCGACTCATTTGCCGCGTATTCGATCTGGATACGGGTTTAATCAATCCAGTATCAACGGAGAGGCTGGCTCTTGCAGCACCAAGACCGTTAAAAGGCGGACTTGATATCAGCAGAATCAAAACCATTCCCGGTATTCCCTTAACACCCCTGGAGAAAATATTAACAATCATAAAGGAAACAGGCTATTGAAACGTATTGTCATTATTCCAACATATAATGAGAAAGCCAATGTGGGCAATCTGATAACCGATATCCGGTCACTGGGACTTAATCCTCTGGATATTCTGATTGTTGATGATAATTCCCCGGATGGTACTGCTGATCTTATAAGAAGTATGCAGAAGAAAGACGAATCCCTCCATTTGATTGTCCGTGAAGGTAAACTGGGACTGGGAACGGCCTATATCAAAGGATTCCATTATGCGCTTGATCACGGTTTTGAACATATTGCTCAAATGGATGCAGATTATTCTCATGATCCCAAAGATCTGATCAAGCTCTTCGATGCCGTTCAAAAATATGACTGGGTAATCGGAAGCCGTTACGTGTCAGGAATTAATGTTGTCAATTGGCCTTTAAACCGTCTCATTCTGAGTTACGGGGCCAATTGGTATACACGTCTGATAACCGGCCTACCCATCAAAGACGGAACTGCAGGTTTCAAGTGCTGGAAAGCAATAGTCCTCAGGGATATTGATATGGACACAATTAAATCCCAGGGCTACTCTTTCCAAATTGAAATGAATTTCAGGGCTTGGGAAAAAGGCTATACATTTCATGAAGAACCTATCGTTTTTGTTGATCGCACGGTGGGACAATCAAAAATGTCTAAAAAAATTATCCGTGAAGCTGTTTTGATGGTCTGGAAACTCAAAATTAACAGTATGCTCAAACGGCACTGATTGTGACAATGCACCAATCCAATAACGTATATTCCTGCGATATTTCTATCATTATTGTTAGTTACAATGTTAAGGATTTCCTCCAACAATGTCTCCGTTCCATCAGGGAAGCATCACAAAATTTAAACGTTGAAATTTTTATTGTGGATAACCGGTCGGTTGACGGTACGCCGGATATGATCAGAAAAACATATCCGGGGGTTCATTTAATTGCCAACTCAGATAACCTGGGTTTCGGCAAAGCGAACAATCAGGCACTAAAAACTGCCCGTGGGAAATATATCCTTTTCCTAAATCCGGACACCATCATTCGTGAAGATACACTGGATATTATGTTCCGGTTTATGGAAGAGAATCCCCATACAGCATTGGCCGGGTGCAAGATTCTAAATGCGGATGGATCCTTGCAGTTGGCTTGCAGACGGAGTTTTCCGCGCCCGTCTGTTGCCATTCCAAAAATGCTGGGACTCAGTGCTCTTTTTCCGGGGAACCGATATCTGGCAAAGTACAATCTGACATATAAAGACCCGGATGAAAGTTATACCGTGGATGCCGTAAGCGGTTCATTCATGTTCTGCCGAAAGGATATCATTCTGGAATTGAACGGATTTGACGAACGGTTTTTTATGTACGGGGAAGATTTGGATTTGTGTTATAGGGTTCAGGAAAAAGGATTCAATGTTTCATATGTCCCTGATACAACCATTGTTCACTATAAAGGAGAAAGCTCCAAATCTGCACCGTTTGACAGCCTTATTACTTTTTATAAAGCCATGGATCAGTTTGTTCGCAAACATTTCAGTCCCGGGAACTGGCTCCTGTCCATTCTCATACTGCGTCTCGGGATAATTCTCCACCTCGTTTTCAAGTTTATCGCCGGAATAATTTATCAGCTCAGAGCTCCCTTGCTGGACACACTGCTTATTGTTTTAGCACATGCCCTGGCACTGGTAATCCGTTTTAGAGATCCGTCATGGTTTTTCAAATACCAACCGATTATTCCCCTTTATCTGACCGTATATCTGGGTTCTATCCTTGCTTTAGGAACTTTGAGGAACAGGAAATTTGATTACACAAGGACATTTGGAGGGATTGTTTTGGGGGGATTGATCAACGGTTCAATCACATTTTTCATCCCTCCTATAGCCCATTCGCGATTGGTTTTTATAATTGCATTTTTCTTTACACTCCTTTTCCTGCCGGGGTGGAGACTTATATACCATATTTTTCTGCGCCGACGAACTGATGATACATCAAATTTGCGCCGTGCTCTGATTGTGGGGACAGAAGAAAAAGGGCAACGCATTGCCCGAATTCTTACTCAGCATCCCGAAACAGGTTATCTTTTCGTAGGATTTGCAGACCGGGATTTTTCCAATCCACAAACGATATGCCTGGTTGAGGATTTACAGGAAATCATTCCCATGAAACATATTGACGATATAATTTTTGCTCCCGGGGAAATTAAAAGCGCCGAAATGATGCTGATCATGGACCGTTTGCAAAACCTTCCTGTAAACATTAAAATCGTTCCGGAAAACCTGGACACCATTTACGGGAAAGCGCATCTGGAATCCATTGAAGACATCTCCTTTGTTGATATGCAATTCAATATTTACCAGCCCGCAGCCAAATTCATAAAACGAACCTTTGATATCGTTGTAAGTCTTTTGCTTCTCCTGTTGTTATTCCTGCCGGCAGGAATAGCCCGGATTTTCAGATCCAAACATCTGAAATGGTACAGGAAACTTATTTACATTTTGAAAGGATCCTGGTCCTTTGTCGGGGATGACAACAGGCTGTCTGATGACAAAACTTATTATAAACCGGGACTGACCGGGCTGATCCAACTAGAAAAATCAAACAGCATCGGTCCGGTCGATCATGAACGTTATATGACATTTTATATGAAAAATTATTCGATTATGATGGATGTGGAACTTCTTGTAAAATCAATAACCGGAACGCATTAATTATGGCAAAAATTATTCTGGATTTCGAAAAGGAACTCTCGGAAATTGAAGCCCAGATTCGGGATCTCAGGGAGAGGGAAAAAATCTACGGTGAAAACCACAATGCTCAAATTCATATTCTAGAACTTGAATTTGACGAACTTGTTAAAAAGACCTATGCCAACCTCAACCGTTGGCAGCGAGTTCAGCTGGCACGTCACCCCGACAGGCCATATACGATGGATTATATCAATAGAATAACAGATTCCTGGACAGAGTTACACGGAGACAGACGCTTTGCAGATGATCCGGCTATCGTGGCCGGAATTGCCCAAATTGCAGAAACGGGCGTTGTGATTATCGGGCATCAAAAAGGCCGGAATGTGAAAGAAAACATGGTGCGAAATTTTGGAATGCCGCAACCTGAAGGGTACCGTAAAGCATTGAGGATTATGATACTGGCAGAGAAATTTCATAAGCCGATCATTACGTTTATTGATACACCCGGGGCTTATCCCGGTTTAGGCGCTGAAGAACGGGGACAGGGAGAGGCAATCGCAAGAAATCTGTTTGAAATGTCCAGGTTACGCGTGCCGATCCTCAATATCGTTATCGGCGAAGGCGCCAGCGGCGGTGCTCTTGGAATCGGGGTCGGAGACCGGCTGATTATGCTGGAACATACATGGTATTCGGTGATCACTCCTGAGGGTTGTGCTTCCATTCTGTTCAGGGATACCGGCCGTGCTTCTCAAGCGGCTGAAGCCATGAAAGTCACAGCAAAAGATCTCTTTGATATGGGAATTGCCGATAAAGTGATTCCTGAACCCCTCGGTGGAGCACACCGGAATCCGGAAGAAATGGCTGCCGTGCTGAAAGACGTAATTCTGGAGGAACTTGCAGGTTTACAGGCCCTCACAATAGAAGAATTGGTGAACCGCCGATTGGATAAATACAGCCAAATTGGCTTTTATGATGAAACAAAAACACAGGGGGAAAAATGAAACACATAAAGTTGTTAACAGGGTTTCTGATGTTAATTCTTGTGGCCGGCCTTTGTCCGGCCGACAGTGAAAACGGACTCAAGGAAACCAAATCAGGCTGGAATGTTGGAGGTGTCCCTGCCGTGGCCTACAGTACAGACAAAGGATTCACATACGGGATTATTGTCAATCTGTTTAATTATGGAGATGGCACGCTCTATCCGGATTACCTGTATACCATCTATACAGAATTATCCCGTACTACAAAAGGAAGCGGTATCAATCAAGTCTTTTTTGATTCAAAGCACATTCTTCCATACGGAATTCGCATTACAGCAGATGTCAGCTATTTAACGGAACAGGCTCTGGATTTTTATGGATTTAACGGTGTTGAATCTGTGTTCAATGAGTCTTATGTGGATGATGACCCGGCAAACAATGATTATATTTCCCGGGTTTATTATCGCCATGAAAGAAATCTGCTCAGGGTAACCAGTGATTTTCAAGGCGATCTTCCGGTTAAAAATTTACGCTGGCTCGCAGGATTCGGACATTTCGGACATGACATCGGTCCGGTTGACATTGCCGCGTTAAATAAAGGCCAGGACGAGGATAATAAACTTCCGGATGTTCCGGGACTCTATGATCAATATGTGGACTGGGGTATCATTTCTGCAGATCAGGCAGACGGCGGACCGGCTAATTTCATCAAACTGGGTGCTATTTATGATACAAGAGATAATGAAGCCAATCCCATGAAAGGCATCTGGACTGAAGGATTTCTATTGACGGCACCTTCATTCATGGGAAATGATAACGGTTCATATACTCAATTGATCTTAACTCATCGACAATACTTTACACTGATCCCGCGGGATCTGGCTTTGGCTGTTCGCCTTGGTTATCAGGGAAAAGTGCAGGGCGATATTCCCTTTTATATGCTCCCTTACTATATCAATTCATACCAAACCCGGGATGCGTTCGGCGGAGCAAAAACAATTCGGGGTATTTACAGAAACCGGATAGTCGGCGATGCAACGGCTTTTGGTAATGCAGAACTGCGGTGGAAATTCACACACTTCAATTTTATCAATCAGAACTTTTACCTGGCACTCAATGCTTTTGCTGACGGCGGAACGGTTTTGAAACGATGGGAATACGATCAGAGCGGAGTACCCGATACCGAGAAAATTGAAATAAAGGACGATAAACTCCATCTGGCTTACGGCGGCGGTTTCCGTATTGCCATGAACCAGAATTTTATCATTGCCGTAGATTACGGTGTAGCAGCCGATAAAAACGATGGTGCCGGCGGTCTCTATATTGGTTTGGGATACTTGTTTTAGATGGATGAAGGATGAATTGAAAGAAGAATTATGGAACATGGGCTCATGGGTTCATGGGCTCAAGAGTTCAAGGGTTCAAAGGTTTAGACGTTCAGAGGTTGAGACGTTGAGACGTTCATGAGTTCATGGGTTCATGAGTTCAAGGGCTCAGAAGTTTAGGGGATAAACACCACGTATGTTGGCTGTTGATTGACCACTGGTTACCGGTTACTTTTAGCTGATTGGGTAATGATCTGATAAGTAAATTATTAGAAAAGAAGGATATAGGATTTTGATTAGATACTCTCCCCCGCCCCGGGGGGAAAGATACACCCGTTTTCAGTATAAAGCAAATTAATATTATAATTTCTATATCCTATAAATAACATGTCTGACGACGTTCAATCCCCAAAGAATGATAAATTCTGAATTGAATGAAGAATAATTGAATATGGCTCATGGGCTCAAGAGTTCATGAGCTCTAGAGTTCATGGGTTCAAGAGTTCATGAGTTCAAGAGTTCATGGGTTCAAAGATTTAGACGTTCAGAGATTGAGAGGTTGAGACGTTCAGACGGTTAGGAATAAAACGCTGCAGATGTT
>NPIE01000293.1_pt2 | contig 157730 bp, 134 predicted proteins | sample 8637661 | NCBI WGS metagenome assembly NPIE01 (sample SAMN07420842, study PRJNA396082) | bioreactor metagenome | isolation source: sample BA12 brine-fed electro-methanogenic bioreactor BA | place: Japan: Kochi | collected 2016-12-09
GATGACACAGAGCCTGATGATGATGATACAGAGCCTGATGATGATGACACAGAGCCTGATGATATAGAACAAATAGATCCGCTTGGAGATGTAAGAGGTAAAATAGCACCGTCAGTCGTTACAGCATATGTAGCTCACGGTGTTAAATTTGAAGAAAAAGTAAGAAACACCTATCCTGCTCATCTTCCAAGCAGTAGAATAGCTTCTCAACAGCAAGAAGCAGTACAAGGCTGGCTATCTAGTCCTCACTCAGCAGATGAAGACCCAATAGAGGAAACTCCAACACTTACAGCACTTATTGGATGGTTTAATACCAGAAGACTCTCCAATGATTGTCCTGAGGAAGAGCGAAAAATACTTCTGAGAGTAATGTCACGAATTCATACCGACCAAAGCGCACTAGAAGCACTCCCTAGAATAGCAATCTTTTACGAAACCACCGGGAATAGAGTATTTGCACAAAATATCCGGAGAGCATATCGATATTACCTAACAAATGATCCATTGGTCAGTAAAACCTCCGTGGAAGAGCATAAAACAAAGCGAGATAAAAAAAAGAAATATCTGATCAATATATTGGAACTGATCCGAACAAGTCCAACAGGTCTGAGTGCCTTAACTGAACAGCAATTGCTAGACTTTGTAATCTTGACAGCAGAAGGGTATGCTGTGAAAATTGATGATATAGAAAAATTAAAAGTGGATCCCGCCATTAATCGGGACTCTATTAGGGCTATTAGAAAGGCGTTTTCTGGCAACAGTTGGGTTGTGTGACAAAGGTATTGACATTATGTGAGATTTATTATATAATTATGTTAATTAAATTCTAATAGTACTATAAAATGAGTAATACAGGTACAATATCTGCTGAATCTATGGCAGCTATACAAACAATGGCAGGAGGTAGCCCAAAAGAAATATTTTCTAACGTTTTATCTAATGAGCCAGCAGAAGAACCAAAACCAGTTGACAGACGAGCATTGGCAAGAGAGCAACTTAGCAGAGAGATGAGTGACGATGCTAGAATAAGATCAGAATCATCGATAGCTAAATCTAACTGTTTTAACGAAGGCTCTCAGGTAACTGGACATGCACAAGAAGCGGAAAGAAAAATCTTAGGTTCAGTTGAATTACAAAAGCAGTTGAAAGCTAATATTGCAGGAAAAAGTGAAACTGAGCAAGAATTACTTAGCAGAGTCGGTTCACTTAGAGGAGCATCGATAGGATATACCGGTGCATTGTCCGCACTTGAACTTTTGATTCAAACACCTATTGAACAAAGAACATCATTAACAGGTTTGCATTTTAACAAAGCCACATTAGATCTTCTTGGGTTTGCTACATCAGAAGAGGTTTTGGAAAAAGACGATACTGCACTAAAAAGAGGAGTGGCTAATCTTAAACGAGCACAAGAATATACAGAACGATCTTACAATAAAGCTGGTGATGGTTTATATATTACAAGACAAGAAATAGCAACCCATAAAGTGGACTTGTCCATACAAAAAGCGGTAGAAGAAGCATTTACTAGTTTACGTGCCGATGCGACAGCTCAAATTAATACCATTTCAGATGCCATTCGAACGGCATCTGAAAGAGAAAAGAACTTTGATGATGCATTGGTTGCTGTTGAGCAACAAAAAACTCGTATACTAAAACAGTATGGTCCTGAAGTCATTGGTGGTCTAGAACCAATTGCACAACTTCTTAAATCATTAGAAATGGATATAGCAAAAGTTGATTCTCAATCTGTTCCTGACAATTTAGAGGAGGAAGCAAGAGCACTAGAAGCTATGTTAAGAGTTTTGACAACTGACGAAAACGGTCAAGAAACAGATGTGGCGGTTGACGCTGAAGAAATTGCAGATATAAAAGCACAGATACATGCTCTTAGAGCTCAGGCAGTAAATATCAGAGAAACTTCCGCATCAGCTGCAACAACAGCACAAGATATTTTAGCAGGTCTTGGCTTTGATGTATCAACGCTTCAGGGCTTAAATGCCGATGAACTTCTGACTGCACTTGATGAATATGCAAATGCATTAGATACAAAAGATGAAGCAAAGAAAGCCCTAGTTGAATCTAACGAAGCTCTCTATCAAATATCTACACAAGTAGCACTATTTAACGCAGAAGTTGAGAAAATAAAAGATGAAACAAAAAGGAAAACCGCAGAACTAGAGAAAGAAAAGGAAGCTGAACTCCAAAAAGTAGAAGATGAAAAGAAAAGGCAATTGCTTGATGATGAACTACAAAGAACTCTTAGCTCAAAAGCTTATACAGCATTACAAAGAGAAAGAGACGATTTAGATGCTGAGAGGAAACAACTATTAGCAAGTAAGACAGCTTTAGAACTGCAAATTGAACAGTTAGAAGAAGCTCAAGCCCAAGCCCAAGCCCAAGCTCAAAAAAGATTGTTTGGTGGCAGGAGGTTATTTGGTAAATAAATAAGACTTGTTGCTTTTAAAAAAGGGAGACACAAGATAATAAACATCTTGGACTCCCTTTTTCTCACCCCAACGGATGCCCCTTCCTATGCTCCTCCTGAGCCAACCTGTCCGACGCATGCACATACCTCGTCGTCGTATTCAGACTCTCATGCCCCAGCAAAACCTGCAAAGCCACTACCGTAGCACCGTTCTCGGCTAGATAAGTCGCAAAACCGTGCCTGAGACTATGAGCACTCGTGGGCACCAGAATACCCACACGACGCCTATACTCTGCGATCTTCTCCTGAAAATAGTTCGTCGACAAAGTGCAGCCACGATCTGAACTGGAGCGACCGCTAAAAGGCACGAAAAGAGCAGGGGAGTGTAGTGCGACAACTAAATCCTCACGACGCATCTGCTCCACCAGCTTCACCATATCAAGCCCGGTGCCGTCATAACCATCCGCAATTTTAACTAATGCATCATCGATAATCTTACTCACCCTCTTATGTTTCACGACCAGACGCTTATTTGTTTCACGACTGGGCTTCAGATTTCGCTCAGCGGCGGATGATTTCCGATCAGCATCTCCTGATTTGTGGTTCGTAACTCGTAATTTATCTAATTCCCATTTAAGCCTTACGACCAGGTATAAATCGAGCCACTGTAAAGCTCTGGGAGTCAAGTAAACAAACCGTTGCTTCTTACCTTTACCAGTAATAAACAGCTTGCCTGCGACATTAATATCATCCAACGAAAGCGACATAAGCTCACTAATCCTCATCCCACTAGCAAAAAGCATCTCCAGCATCGCACGATTGCGAAGAGCCACACGCCGATCTTTCTCATAACTCGTAGGAAACTCGATAAGTTTCACAAGCTCATCAAAATCCGCCAGACGCTTCTTTCGCTTGGTCGTCTTCATAAGCTTCACACTGTCAGGTGCCAACGGATACGGCTTATCCAGATCAATCAGATATCTCAGATACGACCTGAAAGCTGTGAGCATTCGATTGATCGATTTCGCATCGAGTTGACTATCATGATTTGAGTGAGATCTCGCGTGATTGCTTTTTGCCTTTGGACCGGTCCAAACCTTCTTATATATCTCTTCAAGCAGGTGCTGTATATCCACTTTCTCTTTTTCATTGAAATTAGAGGCATCAGAGCGGCTTGTCTCATCTTTGCCTGTTGCGCTAGGCTTTTTCATGGTTTCCTCCACATAATCGGCCGAGATTTCGCTTCTTACCTGTTCGAGATCCTCCAGATGCCTGCAATCACGTAGATATCCCTTATATAAATCAAGCTTTTGCTTATTTAACTGCGAGAACTCGATTTTATGTGTATATAGAAATACGGCCAGGATAGAAAGATCTCGAGCGTAGTTAAGAATAGTCATCTTGCTGTAATTATTGTTGTGCAGGGAAAGTAAAAACTCATTTTGGTAGGGGAGTCTGGGAAAATTTTTCGCCATATTTATTTGTGATATTTTGGTTAATTTATCCCGCCACCAGGTATATACAAGTAATTCGTTAATTAAACAATCGTTACAAGCAGCAGCCAGTAATATTATACACATCGCCACTCCCCAGGTCAAGACCGCATATAAGGATGATTATACTCGGTCGTATCTGTGGCTTTTTATACATATATCTAGTCGAGGGTAGAATAAAATATCATCCCCTACATTTCACACCATCTGATTATAGATTTACGGGAAATACTCTAAATCATTTAATACTGACTATATTTACAATGGCGAGGAGATTAAAGTTATCCACACCGTGCAACATACTATAGGATATTGCGTGTTTCACTGTCGAGTGACACACTATGGGATACTCTGCTCCCCCACCCCTACTACGCCAGGAAAGCCAGTAATATAAGGAAGAAAACAACTCCTTGAAGAAGATTAATCCAACTAAATTTCTTTTCAAGCGACTCATTAAACACATTACAAAGGATAAAACTGCTTACTACGGGCAAAAACGCCAATAGCTCAAGTCGCTCTGATAGCATCATACCACTTACAAAAACCGATAAAACAGCATAAGATATCATTAAACTTACGCTTTTTATCCTCGTCCCCCCTACTTCGAGATCAGTAAAGTACATTGTCAGAACGACAAAAAGCAACGCCCACTCCAGCAAGATTATAAGTCCGACATGCAGATCCATATTCAATAAAGCAAAAGAACCAAAATATATTGTTGCCAAGGAGAATATGTACGCAGTACTCTTAGCGACGTTCACAAGAGGTAAAGGTTTCTCTGTGGAGACGACGAAAATGTTTACCATGGAAAAAAGCACATAGTTGGCAAACACAAAAACGGCTATCACCACAAAGAAAAGTGCAGATTCGTACACACGACCGAAGCTGGCATAAAAGAATAAGAACAGAAACAGTACCTGCAGAAATATCATGAATGCCCCCTGCCCCATAAACAGAAAAGCCCTCTTATTAAAAACAAAATTGGCAATCCAGAGAAGCCCCAGAAAGCTGCCGACACCAAATCCGAGTGCATATAAAACTATTTCGGTTATATCGACGGTATCTCTTTGTAACAGCTTGAATAGAAACATCCCTACTCCGATAAGTATCGCCAACGCGATCATTTTAGCTTTTTTCATAAATTTCCTCTTAAATATTATTGAGAACCTCTCCTAACATGTAGATATTCTCGTACAAACAGTGCATAATCCTGCATATTTATAGTTTCATCAGAATTTAAATCTGATCGCTCATTTAAAACACCTTCCCTTTTATGCTTCAAATAATCCCTCACAAAAACGCTATAATCTTGCATATTTACCTCTCCATCACCATCTAGATCCGCTTGGCTACGGCAACCATCAATCGATTCATCGAGCAAACATGCTCCTGGACCTCCATAAGCCCCTATATCACTTCTACTCCCATCTGGATTTAGTATATCGGGATCACCAGTATTTCTACAGGGAGATGAATCTTGGAGTCTAAAAGTTGCCCAATCTAGAATCGGATCCTCAAAAATATTATCTAATTCCTGATTGTCTAACAATAACTCACTCCTATCTTCCCCACCTATAGAAAGTATGTTCTCACCAGCATTTATCGCATTATATCTAATATTAAAATCATCTGTAATCTCAAATTCTGTGCTAATCCCAGTTCTACCGGCTTGTATGACATTATTGACAAGAGTCACTTTACTAGCTTTTCTTGTTATAGAAAAGGCCTTTTCACCAGATCGAATCAGGTTATTCTCAAAAAGAGCGGTAAACCGTTGATTGGGAGTAACCACAATAGCTATCTCTCTTACATCGAAAATATTATTTTTAAAAGCAAAATTAGATACACTAGTATCATCCTCAATCCAAACTTGGACGGCGTAATTATTATTAACAAGTTCATTTCCATAAATAAGGCCACTGGCCCCATCTATTAGTACGAGAGCATATGTTCTACTACTAGTAATCCTATTGTTTTGCATAGTAAGGTAAGCATTATCGGCGACAATGCCAGTTCCGATACCAGAATCCCCTTCTCCGAAACGGTCAAAGTGTATTTCACTAATACTAACCTTTCCACCCACGACACACAAACCAAATTCGTCAACAAAACCAATTCCATTAATAATGGTATTATTAATTCCTTCCCCTATCAAATTTACGTTCTTATCTTTTGAGAGAAAATTACATTTATGCGTATGCTTTCCTGCAAGTGTAGCCTCAGGAAGCTCCTGTTCATCACTTCTAATATAAGTACCCTCTCGTATAAATATCCGATGGTCCACCAACTCTTCCGCATTCGGAACTGCATCTATTGCCTCTTGTATCCCGGTTGCCTCTTCCCAACAGTCAACTCCAAGCTGTTTACCCCCACTGCTGCAGTCTCCCACATTAGGATATACATATAGATCTACTAGCCCCTTCTGATTTAGAGAAGCCTCCGTTCTATCATCAAAGCTGTTATCCTGATAAGAAAGTACATAAACCAAAATAACTAAAATCACTAGCGATACAGACAATGTAATTATCAGAAAGATCTTCTTTTTCATTACTTTAGAAACCGCCTATTTCATTTTAAACTTATCAACTATTCAAACAGCGACCCAGCACCAATATTCTCTCCACCAAGCAAACCCTTTCCCCTGTCCGTCACTACCCTACCCCTTGGCGTCCTCATAAGCAAACCAGACTGAATAAGAAACGGCTCGTATACATCCTCTATCGTGTCCGATTCCTCTGAAATTGCCGCTGCTATAGTCTTTATCCCGACCGGACCTCCATCGAAGTCCTCAGCTATAACTCTCAATATCCGCCTGTCTATATCCTCAAGCCCCATTCTATCAATCTCAAGAAGTTCCAACGCCTTTCGCAGTGTACTAACAGAAATCTTCTTCTCTTTGCTGCCTCTCTCCTCAGAGTAATCTGCAAAGTCACGTACTCTCTTCAACAATCGCAGAGCAATTCTAGGAGTGCCTCTGGAGCGCTTAGCAAGCTCTTTAAGGGCCCCAGGCTCCATGTCTATATCCCAAAGCTTCACAGCCCTGGCAAGCACAATTTCAAGCTCCTCATTGCCAAGATAATCAAGCCTTTGCACCAACCCGAATCTGTCACGCATAGGATTACTTATCATACCGGCTCTCGTAGTAGCAGCAACCAGCGTAAACGGCTTGAGATCAAGACGAATAGTTTTGGCCGATATTCCCTTTCCAATAAGGATATCCAACTTGCCATCTTCCATGGCAGGATACAGTATCTCCTCGACAGTCTTGCTCAACCGATGAATCTCATCAATAAAGAGAATGTCCCCAGAGTTCAAATTCGTCAGTATTGTAGCCAAATCTCCCTGCTTCTTTATCACTGGTCCAGAGGTGATAACGATGTTGGTGGCCATCTCTCTGGCTATCGCCATAGCAAAAGTGGTCTTGCCAAGCCCTGGCGGACCGTAAAAAAGTATATGGTCTACCGCCTCTTTACGCTTGCGGGCAGACTCAATCATCATCACCAGTCGTTTTTTCTCATTATCACGACCTGCGATCTGATCAAAAGAGTCCGGACGTATAGAGTTTATCTCTACCACATCCTCACCTTGAGTGTCCAGAACGACACTATTCTTATTAACTTTTAAATCGTTTTTATCCTTTATCATTATTTGATAACCTCACCTAAAATTTGCTCAATAGTGGCACCAGGCTTCTCTTTTATTATATCATAAGCCTTCTTGACCTTCGGCTCAATCTCATCAGATCCGTAGCCCAGATTTTTCAGTGCCATCTTAAGCTCTGCGATTATCTTCATCGAGCTCTCATCAGCTGAGGTTCCATCCATTATCTTATCAAATCCACCCTCATCGATCTTTGAGCTAAGCTCTACAATTATCTTCTGTGCTCCTTTTTTACCAAGCCCGGGCACTTTAGCCAAAGCAACAAAATCGTTATCTGCCAAAAGCTCCTGAAGTTCAGAGACAGTATAAACTCCTAGTATCGCCATGGCAATTTTAGGACCCACGCCAGATATTTTAATAAGCTCATTAAACATTCTTTTATCAGAGTGTGAACCAAAACCGTAAAGCTCTTCGAAGCCTTCCCGGATATAATGATATACCAGGATTTCGGCCTGATCACCTTCGGTCAGAGCCCCGAGTGTCCTGTCGCTAACTATAACCTCATAAGTCAAGCCGCCTGCCGTTTGAACTTCAAGCGGTATCTTAGATACTATTTGTCCAGTTACACGTGTAATCATTGGGAACTATTATAGCATAAATTCACTTCTCTGCCAGTCCATACACTAGAGTTGCTCTGCCTGCCCCGTCGAACAGACCAACATACCCACAGCGATAGCATCACATGCGTCATCCTGCACCCTACCCTCAATTCCTGCCATCATAGAGACGCACTCCTGCACCTGTTTTTTACTGGCTCGCCCATATCCTGTAATAAACTTTTTTATCTCAAGTGGAGTAAAATCTCTCCTCTGGATACCAGCTTTTGCCAATACTGTAAGCACAACTCCCCTTGCCTGCCCCACTGCGATAGCTGTCTTTGCATTGTTGCAAAAAAGCAGAGTTTCTACCCCGGCTAATGTGGGTTTATACTGTTCTATTATAGTAGAAAGATCATCATAAATCTCACACAATCTCTGCCCTATCTCGACATCTTTTCTGGTCGTGATAACCCCGTAATTAACGACATCCACGCTCGATTTACTACCCTCATTAAGAACCAAAATAGCCCATCCCGTTGTCGCCAATCCAGGATCTATGCCCAGAAAAAGAGGCTTAGTCTGCATACATAGCATCCATTAATTTAGCCGGCTCACAATCTGTCCAAACTCTTTGTACCTCGTCCATCTCCAAGAGTGAGTCGATAAATTGTACTACCCTCTTAATTTCGCCCTCGGGGCGATCTTTAGGGACCTTACAGATCTTGACGGGTAGTGCCTCCTTAACAATATACCCAGTTGTAACAATCGCATCCCTCACTCGCCCTAAGTCCTCGAATTTCGTATAAACTTCTATATCATTGCTCTCATCTTCGTCTCCAGAGTGCCCAACAAATATACTCCTCTCCTCTTTTATATCAGTAACTCCAACTATATCCAGTAACTCCATAAGGACTATCTCCTTGTCGACAACAACCTCCTTGTCATCCACGCCGTGTTCAGTCGATTTCATCTCTTTTGCACATTTTACTATCACCATCCCTTTGGTATCAAAATTCCAGGAGACAGATCCTGTATCAGTCAAACTCCCACCGGCATCAGTAAACATCTTGCGAAGATCCGCAACACTTCTATTCTTGTTATCGGTAAGCAGGTCAACGATAAAAGAAACATTTGACACCGCCAGACCCTCATAACTAACACTCTCATACATCGTGGCATCTTCCCCTATCCCCGCGCCCTTCTCAATTGCACGATCGATATTAGCAACTGGCATACTCTCTGATTTTGCCTTGCTAACCAAGAGCCTAAGAGTGGGATTACTGTCTACATCTGCCCCGCCCTGCTGTGCAGCCACTGTAATCTGCTGTGCAAGCTTGGAAAAAATCTTCCCCTTTTTAGCATCATTGATTGCTTTCTTATGCCTTATTGTTGACCACTTGCTATGTCCTGACATGATTTTTTGTGACTTGCAACTTATATTCAATCGCTCTCCCAGCCTGATTTTTAGTGGATTATTACCACTATATCACCCGTATTCATAAAATCAGGTCTTTCATCTACAACTTCAATATCTATTATAAATAAACCTTTAACAATATTCAAGCTACTAGCAAACTTCTGCTCATCACTCACAAAAACAGTCGTCTTATCGTAATTTACCGGGCAATTACCATGGCGAATCACGTTGAATCCTAAGTTTTGCAGCAGCCTGCGATAAAACGATGCCATACCAGCACTATCTCCTGCATTATACACCTCCACCCTGGCCTGCTCACGTACTACGTCCTGATCGAAAAAAATGCCTTTTAGAGAGCGTATCTTATTATCAATTTCCTGAGTATCCAACTGATAAACAAACTCGCCCGTATCAGAAAGCTCCTCCCTAGTGTAAAGTCCGGCGACAGACCCGTTTCTCTCTCCGATATTTATGATTGTACCGTTACTAGCCAAGCCTCCTCCCCTGGATAAGAATGAGTAACTATCCTTAAATGACATATTAGTTATTATACCAGCGTAATACCCGTCTAAATCAGTTGAGAGGAACAAGTCCGCGAACTTACTGTTTTTCTGTGTCGTCCAAGCGAGCAAACTTCTCACCTCAGACTCTTCAATAGAGCCCTTCCTCTGTTTTTCTATAAGATCTTCCAGATTAGCAGAGATCTCTCCCTGACCGTCCGAATAGAAAGGAATACCATTCTTATTGCTTAATAAATCTTCTACATCAATAAATATCATATCATCAACACGAATTGCAAAGCCCTTCTCCACTTCTCGCACCAGATCTACATACCCTCTCCCAAATGTGCTGTTCAGTCCAAAGTAGTTCAGGCTGCTAAACCGCCCCCCTCTCAAATATACCCATGGGGGTATATAGAATATTGCCGCACCGCCATCTTGCCTGTTCTCAACTGCAAGGAATCCGTACGCTATTTCATTTGTACCCTTTTCATAATCCCTTTCCTCAACTACGAGCAAAGTAACCGTGTTATCGTAGGCTTTATTAGCATCAAGTGAACCTTCCAGCACTGCCTGCATATCATTATTTATCGCCAGAACGCCAAGAAACCTAAACCCCAAGTAACCACACACTCCTACGACCATGAGAAGAAATAAAAGTTTAAAGAGTCTGGGCACTATTCTTTTTCTCTCTTTCTTTTTCTTCATATTCTCTATTCTCGCCTATCGTGAATGATAAGGCAATGACTTATAACATGAACTGGGGGCCACTCGTGGTGAAAACACATCCCGTGTGCACCTACCGCCGTGTGATAAGAATGTTACGTAAAAAGACCATCGCAGTGAGCCTATTGGGCGGCGAGTTAGCAACAAAATAAAGCATACTTTTAAGCTTGCAGTTGTGCGGTTTTTTGCTGAGCATTTTTATTGCCGTTTCGGAGCATGAGCACAAATGTTCGTCAGTAGTCAAAAATCTTGATTTTATAATCTTTCTGCTTGCTTGCATGATCGCAGGCTGTATAACTTCAATCATTGGTGATTTTTCAACAGATGTCCTATAGGATTTCTGTATTCGGCTGAAAACTTCCTCTTATTGAGGGAAAGTGATAAGTGTACGGACCATAAATCAATCTCCTTGGGCGGTCTGTATCCTTTCCCGTACAAACTATCACCCTCAATGAAAAGTCCTAGTGCTTTAAGAGTTGCACGTATCTGATGATTCCTTCCCGTTATAAGCTTGATAAGAAAGATACCCGTCTGATCAAGCATACTCATCTCCATAACAGCATCCCTATACCCTCTGGGTATAAAACACTCTACTTTCTTGCTTTGACCCCAAACATGCGTAAAATTTTCCGGAGTAATATCCCCTACTTCACGCTTATCGATTTGCGAAATCTTTACAGCTCTACGTAGCCGTTTATTTACATCTCTGATTATGCCGCCACATACTGTATAGATATGCCCTTTCTCAAACTGATTGCCAGCACGTAGCGTCATATTATTCCTTACCTTGGTAATGTAGAATTTTTCCACATTTCGTTGTGAGAAAAGTCGCTGCAGTTTCTGTTGAGCTTCGCTGCTCTTTGCAAAAATCACTACCCCACCGACTGACTTATCCAGGCGATGTACCATGCCTCCACGTTCAAGTTCGCTTACATCGACACCTTTAAGCTCGAGATATCTCTGAACCAGACCTGCGAGAGTATTAATATCCATGCCACGTGCCTTATTAATAAAAATCAGCTCATCATACTCAGATATAATATCAAGCTTAGCCAAAACCTCAGATAGAGAAAGCTTCAAAGCAACGGGTTTATCATCTCTATGAGATCTTGTTAACATATCCGTAAGCATCCTATCGTCAATCGTAAATTCCTGTCCGACCTCAAGACGCAAAGAGGACTTTACTTTTCGACCTTCCAGAAATACCCCCCTGGGTATAAACTTCTGTACAAAGCTTCGGGATACATCTTTGTCTACTGTGCGACAAAGAAATTCCGTTATGGCGACATCAAGTCTGCTGCCCTCCTGTTCTTCCGTTACTAAAAACTGTTTCATAAAAATATATATCTACAATCCAGAAGTGTACTCAATCGACACATCCGGCTTCATCACATCTCTGTAATAGCTCCACAGTGCCAATACTAGTGTCAGAAAGCTAGCCGCTAAATTGAAATAATCTGTCAAGGTTACAAATCCGTTTAAAAATATCAGTAGTATAAATCCAAATATAAACAAAGATGTTAATGCCTCAAAAAGAAATAGTCTCATACTATTCATTACATTAAATCTATCATTCATTCGGCGACCAAGGTAAAATAGTATTAGAAGTATATATATGACAATCAGATATGGCATGACGACATTATCCTCAATAATCACAGAGTAAACAGCAATAAGTGAGCTAATTAAGAAGTACGAGGTACTAACGACTACACGATACATCTCCTCCCAACTCCATTTCTTCATAAATGTTACATATAAGTAGGCAAAAATCAAAATTCCTGCGAGCAACCCCGAGAATAAAAAGGAGCCGTCCCACACCGCGAACGCACGCCAAGGCAGCATTCTAAACCAATAAATGTTATCTCCATATATTTCATAAGGAGAGTAGAACCAGCCAGAAGACATAAACTCGGTCCACGTCGATGTGATAAATGTCAAACGTCCCCACACAAACATAAAAATAGTAGAAAGGATCCAGACATCGAATATAGAATTATTGTCTTTGGCGAGAATTTTGCACTCATGCCAAAAAGTATAAACTGCCACAAGAATTAACAGAACAAACATCCATCCAAAACCTATATTTACAATGATATTTCTAATAAATTCTATCATTTCTTTCTCTTCTTAGCTTTTGGCTTAGACCTGGATTCTTTAGAATTGCTCTTGTTACTCTTCTTGCCCTTTAGTTTCTTATTATCAGCCCGGTCTTTTTCTTTACCGACCTTATCATCGTCCCGACCCTTCTTTTTAATAAACGGGGCCATTATTTTATCAAAAAGTCTGTCTATGCCAGCAAAGAGATTCTCCACCCCGGCTTTACTTGCATATTTAGGACGATCTTTGTTAATAGTGCCCTCAACGGGAGACTCATCTTTTTTCTTATCGGTAGGAAGTTGCTCTACATAGCCAGCTGAATTTGCACCGCAGTAAGGACAATACTTCCAGTTTTTTTCTATAAGAGCACCGCAACTGCATTTAAATTTAATATCGTACCCACAGTTAGGGCAGCTTGTAAAGCCTGGACGCAGCTGATAACCGCACTTATCGCAATCTCCAAGCTCCGCCGTTTCAAAAAGAAGATAGCGTCGCTCCAGGTCAGCCCAAAACGCCTCCTGCAGAGTATCTTTAGGTCGAATAATTAAATATATAAGCAAACCCAAGACATTGAGTAGAAGTACCAAAAGAACAGAAAAGAAGTGGATGTAGCGATTTTTCGTCCTACTAACGATATCGTTGTATATCCACCAGCATACAAAAAGCCAGAAAATTATAAACAGTATCAAAACTGCAGTCGAAAGGTGCGTATAGTTCGCTCCTAGTATCCCCTCGAGAAATTCCCAGATCTTGTCTTCTGTCGTCATATTTCTACCTTATTAATTTAAATTTATAAACATGGTCAAGGAGGGAGTTGAACCCTCACCCCAGCTAGTAGAAAACAGTAATTTATTTCCTATTAGCTGGGACGGGATTTTGAGTCCCGCGTGTCTGCCAGTTCCACCACTTGACCCCTTTAACAGAATATATCCATATTTTACCATTTTGGAGGCGAAGAAACAAGGTGCGGGCGTAGCTTTTTTTTCCTAATATATCCCCTATTTAGCATGGAAAGAGTTCGAGTAAATTTCTCTGTGATAAAGCAGAGCGGCACCATAACTAATGGAACAGATTTTTCAAGCACTTTTTAGTAACGAGACAGTTCAAATTTTCAGCTACATCTTTCTGAAATAAATCGTAGCTGTGTAACGAGATATTGATTGTTTAAATTTCTTATTCCTTCAATTTTAAATTATTCTTATGTCTCTCTCCATCACGTTTCGTTTTCTTATCAAGATTTTTATGCAAAGCCTGCGTAAGGTCAACTCCTGTTTGGTTAGCAATGCAAATCAAAACAAACAGGACATCTGCCAGTTCGTCACCTAAATCGCCCCCCTCGTCTGATTTCTTGAAGCTTTGATCACCATATGTTCTTGTAATAATGCGAGCGACCTCTCCAACCTCCTCAATGAGTTGACCAAGATTTGTCAGTTCAGAAAAATAACGTACTCCTACTGTTTTGATCCAGTGATCCACAATTTCTTGTGATTCTTTAATTGTCAATTCAGACATAAAATAATTTAGCTAATATATAAATTTAATAAACCGAATCTTGACTTAACAAAACGTTTTGGCATGTGCGATGTCCTGCCAATACCTTAACTAATATTATCATATTAGAATCTGTAGCGAAATATTGGAGGGTGAAGTGCAACGAGCAAACCGCATATTGTGCTTCGACTCATCCGAAGTTTACTAAAAAACCGCAGGTTTTGCAAGTAAATTTCGGATAGTCGCTGTTAGACGATGTCGCTTTGCGACGAGTATAACGGCGACACCAGTCGCAGCACATTAGCCAAATGAGCAAAGCGATTTCGGCTAACGTTTGCTTGTATGTCTGAAGTTTCGCAAAAATTACTTTGAAAATCTAATTGTTTTTTGCGAAATTTGGGAGAGGCAGATTTGACATTACTTTTGAATCTAATTGCGTCAAATCTGTCGAACCAGATACACGTTGTTATATGATGTAAAAATTTATTTATTTTGCGGGTTTAGTAAGTTTTTCCAGCCATCTTTCCCCAAAAAGAGGCTTCCGGGGCAGGATGTTTTTTTATTGACTTCTCTGTGACCAAGAAGTTTGCAGCCACGATATTTTTCAATGATATCTTGAGCAGCCTGAACTGCTTCTTTTGTGGGTGCTTTTTCTTTGAGATCATCAAGAAAACAAATCGCGATACTTCTACAATTTACTTTCCAGTTGCCAGCTTGCCAACCGATCTGATCATCTTGCAAGATGTGATGAACAGCACCACTTTGCTCAATTATGTAGTGATACGCAATAAATGTGGGTTTGCCTTTGTAAAAATGGTTTGACCATACTGGCTGACCAAATTGCTCACTGTCTTTTTTGCTATAAACAGGTGTATAGAGACGAATTAAGCCAAGCGCGTTTATTGCTTGTAAATGTGTATCTGGTGGTGTGCTTGAATGATGGATAACAATAGTGTCAACAGGTTTTCTTTCCTCGTCCCAATCTATACCTGAATCACCGAGAGCGATTTGATCAGCTTCTAAGAATTCACAAACCATTTTTACAAATTCCTTTCTTTGTTCTAGCCATTGTTGCGATTTGTTTTCTCGGTTTCCATCATAATCATAAAAATATTCTTGCAATTCAGGCTGTAAATTAAGATACCAGTCCGTGGCTGCAAATTTCTCAACGTAAGCTTGTGGATCTATGTATTTGTAAGACTCTTTGAATTTCATGCAGCAAAATAAATAAATTTTTATTTCGTATAATGTGCTGCGACTCATCCGAAGTTTACTAAAAAACCGCAGGTTTTGCAAGTAAATTTCGGATAGTCGCTGTTAGACGATGTCGCTTTGCGACGAGTATAACGGCGACACCAGTCGCAGCACATTAGCCAAATGAGCAAAGCGATTTTGGCTAACGTTTCGGTATATGCGATGTTCCGCCGATACCTTAGTTTATTTTATCAAATTTCGGCGGAATATGGGTGAGAGCCTACAAGTCTCGAACCGCATATACTGTGTTAGGCGAGGGTGAGCGACTGAAAGGAGCGAAAGTGTAACGTCCCCTTGAGTTGATTTATTTTTCTTCCCTCACCGCTTCTAATATTTTATTTACAAAAGGCTCTCCCCATTGACGCAATGTCAAGGTTTTATCCCACCAAACGTTTTTGTTTCTTTGTGCCCACTCCCAAATAATCATGCGATCTAGCATTACATAAACCGGAAGTCTCTTTTTGAACCCAGGGCGAATTTGTTTCTGGCTAACATAAGTATTCAGGTATTCATCTAAATAATCATAATTTGCGTCATCAACATAACAAGAGGCTGTCCTATACAAGTCTATTTCACTATCACCAAAGTACCATTCTTGCAGATCAAAAATGCCTGATATTCTCCACTCCCCGTCCTTTTTTGTTGCAACAGCATTACCCTGTTTGTAATCCTGCATAATAATTGCCGGAGTAAAATCTAACCTAATTGCTTCTTCCCCATCATTTATTAAGCTCTCAAGCCAAATCTTGTCTTCTTTTGTTGTGCAGTTATTATGCGTTAAAGACTTGTCTATGAAATTAATTAGCCGATTCTTGATAACCATAAAAAAATCTTCTTCAAAAGGCTTAACCGTCTTATTTTGTAAATCATATTGTCCGGGAAAGTCCCATGTAAGTTTATGTAGCTCAAGAAGATTTTTTGCCATGGCAATAGCAATGCCTCTTTTGTCTTCCGCCGACAATCTTTTCTGAACTTCCGCATCGGCTAATTGAATACCAGGCATTTTTGGCATGAGAATATAACTCCAACCAAATATATCAGCAGTATCGTCGTAAAGATAAGGGAATGGTACTTGTACTTTGGTGTTTTGATGGATTTGATCAACTATAAACTTTTCGCTTTCAAACTGTTGAGGATTGTGAGGACAGCCTCTTAAAACAAATTCGCCTTTATCACTATAAACAAAAACGTTTTGTCCAAAGTTTCCAAAAGAGATTTTTTCAGCTCTGATCAGTTTGCCTAAACTGAATCTATTTAGAGCCTTTTGTAATTGTTCATCTTTTATGTCACCCAGTCTTTTTGAATAAATTGCCATAGTTATTTCGAAGAAAAATAAATCAATTTCGCCTAATGTGCTGCGACTCATCCGAAGTTTACTAAAAAACCGCAGGTTTTGCAAGTAAATTTCGGATAGTCGCTGTTAGACGATGTCGCTTTGCGACGAGTATAACGGCGACACCAGTCGCAGCACATTAGCCAAATGAGCAAAGCGATTTTGGCTAACTCGTTATTATCCGAACTGTTTTCGCTTTTTACACTTAAAATGGTATATTATGCGCCCCCCGCCATCCCACACACCATGCTCACATCAACTCGCCCGCGAATCTTCAAACTTCCCTCATACTTCCCCCCTATTCACTACTTATACAAATTCCTAAAACTGGCGATCTCCTTGACAAATGCCACCTCAACCTTGCCAGTCGGACCGTTCCTGTGCTTCGCTACTATAATATCTGCAATCCCCTTCCTCTCAGTGTCCATGTTGTACGTCTCCTCCCTGTCTATAAACATGACAATATCAGCGTCCTGCTCAATAGAGCCGGACTCACGCAGGTCAGAAAGCTGAGGAGTACGAGTATTTCGACTTTCTATAGCTCGAGAGAGCTGTGAGAGCGCTATAACAGGGACATTAAGCTCCCTGGCAAGATTCTTGAGGCCCTGCGATATCTCAGACACCTCTAGCACCCTATTCTCTGTATGCGTGCCGTGCAAAAGCTGCAGGTAGTCTACGAAAATAATGTCTACTCCCTGCTCCAGTGCAAGCCTCCTAGCTTTTGTCCTTATCTCATTGATACTCTGACCAGGCTTATCATCAATAAAAATGTCAGATTCCGAAAGTATCCCCATTGCTTCATTAAATTTTATGAAGTCATCATCTTTTAGCTTTCCAGTGTGTATATTCCAGAACGGAATTCCCGACTGCATGCCGATCAAGCGGTTAATAACCTGCTCATTAGACATCTCGAGCGAGAAAAAGAGCGTCTTCTTCTTCTCAGTGACACCTGCGAATCGCAAAAAGTCCAGAGCCAAAGAGGTTTTACCCACGGAGGGACGTGCAGCCACTATGATCAGGTCTGACTTCTGAAAGCCACCCAGCAAATTATCAAGCCCCTTAAATCCTGACAATACGCCACTTTTACCTATATCCTTATCTGCCACGAGTGCTCTCTCGTACGCATCTTTGAGCAATGTTTTTATATGAACAATTTTCTGCCGAATACCCTGCTGTGCAATTGAGAAAAGATTTTGTTCAGCATTATCGATAAGCTCCTTTATATTGAGATTCTCATCGAAGCTCCAGTTCGTAATACGAGCCGCAGCACTTATAAGATCCCTACGCAACGCATTCTCTCGCACAATCACCGCATACTCTTCAGCATGGGCAGAAGTAGGCACAGATGAAACCAGATCAGAAAGGTATGCTCTACCACCGACTTTCTTCAAGTCCTTGCTCTTTTTAAGCTTATCGGACAGAGTAACAAGATCAATGGGCAATCCCTGTTCAAAAAGCGTAAGTATTGCAGCATATATCTTCCCGTGTCGAGAATCGTAAAAGTGTTCAGGGATTAGAAACTCTGCCACTGCTATGACAGCATCCTTGTCCAGAAGCATAGAGCCCAGTACTGAAACTTCCGCTTCCAAATTTTGTGGTGGTAATCTATCTGCCATATTTATTCTAAAATAGTTATACTCATAGCTTTCTCATCAGCACCCCTGCTGCCGCTGACTTTTACATCAGCACTCTTCTCTGCACCTGAGAAACCGCACTCTTTCATAAACTCATCTACTGTTATAAGCTCATCTCCCTCTTTCAACCCCGGCTCTTTATACCCTGCAGGAATTAGTATCCCTGGATCTATAGTCGATATTACTTTCTCTACTTTGGATGTGCTCATAAAACCGTATACACTATGCACCGACTCTTTGTCCTTGCCATCACTCTTCTTTTTAGCTCCATCTCCAACCGGTATGATAAGCGCATCGACATCACCCATACCCTTAAATGCTGATATCTCCAAGTCGGGCTTAACAAAGCCAATGTATACCAATCGCTCACTACCACTATCTAGGATAATTATTCCATCTTCTCCTTTTCTTACCAGCACTCCACCTATTTCAAACTCCCCTGGATTGATTACCTCAAAAACACTCTCACGCACCTTGGGTACAATTTTTTTCTCTAAGCCCAGCTCTTTGACAAGCTCTGTCTTAGATATATATTTTTTTTCAGACGAGACCACGACGTCGGCAGTAATCTTCTGCGGTTTTTGTACAAATTCATTATATGCGAACGGATCGGTGACAATAGTAACGTCACCCTCTTTTATCTGGAAAGTAGTAAAACCAATTTTCTTAATTTTCATTATATGTGCACCTGGCTAATATTAATTTTAACAAATACTTATTTATTATACATTCAACGCCGTCGCTATGCAAATCTAATCAATAAGTTCTGCTACTACAACAAGTCTTTTATCCGCTGTAAACAAAGGATGACAGGTATATAGAGTCAAAATAGGCTCATCAGTAGCCTGCTCGATCTCGACCTGATCCGGCTTAACAATAAATGTATCACGCACCTCATACTCGTATGTATCTCCCTCCCAGTACACAACGATACTATCCCCTTCCTCGACTTTATCTAAATTGTAAAAGGTCTTATTGCTAGGCGGCGTATATTGATAACGATGTGCTGTTACTACCGTGTTACTACCCTTTTTAGGAGTACTTGAATTCGGTCGTCTCCAAGCCCCTTGGGACAATACTTTATCAGACGAGCCCTCGACAATTTCGACATCGACCCATATAGAAGGGATGTACAATCTATTCTCTTTGACAATCGTATCAGTATATCCTAAAACTTCTGAGCTGTCTTCCTCATCCCGGTTATCATTTTCTACAATCTCCATAGCTGGAGGATTGATATTAAATAGTTTTTTAATTCTATACTCAATTTCAGGCAGAAAAGGATCAACAATAAAGTAAAGACAGACCAATACAATTAGCATCTTCAATATTCTCAACGGCTTAATTGTTTTTATTATCTTCCTCAAAATAATCATAGAATTACATTTGCTTAATAACTGACTCGAGCTCTTGCATTATACTATCTTTCATCTTTTTTTTCAGCAAAACGGTCTTTATTGCCTCTAAACTAGAGACTGAAGCCTTGATCTGCATCACTACCCTCTCTGTAGATTCACCTCTATCTATCATGGCCTCCACAGCCCTAACCTGCCCGACAGCCCTTTTAACTCTATCTGCTATAGTTGATGGTCCTTTCTTTGGCATACTATCTTTGATTAAAAATTTAAATCCTCAACCTTCTACAACCATTATATACCCTCCCCCCGTATATGGCAAGCAGCATGTCCAGGACCACTCCATCAGCGAAAGATGTCTCTCACATTTCCAGTTGTACAACTTTCTCCTATATGCTATAATAGAGCTCGATGAAAAAGAATATACATCCAAAATTTAATACTAACACCGTCGTAATATGCTCTTGTGGCAATAAATTCACGACAGGCTCTACGTTAGACGAGATCAAGACAGAGCTCTGTTCAAACTGCCACCCGTTCTATACAGGTGAGCAAAGAATCGTCGACACAGAAAATCTTCAGGCGAAGTTTCTTAAGAGAGAAGAAAAGGCAAAGAAACTCGGTTCCTTCAAGAGTAAAAGGGAGAAGATGGCACAGAGGAAGGCGAAGAAAAGTATGGCTGCAGAGTCAACGACTCAGACGGATACTCTCAAGGACATGCTTAAAGCATTAAAAGCCAACCAGTAACTGTCTTCAAGCATATTTTATCTCTAACATTTACCCATCATGACGCAACAGGAAAAACTTACACAGCTTGAAAAAGAGAGAGATGAAATAAATCAAAAACTACTAAATCCACAAGAATTGACCGAGCAGGATCGCTCGACACTCTACTCAGATCTTGAATACTACAATGAAATCATCTTCACACTAACGCAGATCAAAAAGCTAAAAGAAGAGCTAAGAGATACAAAATCACTGATCAAGGATGAGTCAACAGACTCAGAACTGCTCGCAGTAGCACAGACGGAGATCGACTCATTAAAAGAAAAGATTGATTTGGCACAACAGAAGTATCAGCAGATCGAGGTAGAGAGAAAGTACGTAGACCCGGACGACAAAAGGTCAGCGATAATTGAAATAAGAGCGGGAGCCGGTGGAGATGAGGCGGGTCTTTTCGCAGGCGACCTGCTCCGTATGTATCAACTTTTCGCAGATAAAATGGGTTGGGCAGTAGAAATAATATCTACAAGCATAAACGAAGCCGGAGGCTACAGAGAGGTAGTCGCAAATATTCAAGGAAAAGATGTTTTCAAGCTCTTAAAATATGAAAGTGGCGTACACAGAGTGCAGCGCATCCCTTCGACAGAATCAAAAGGTCGGATTCACACCTCTACAGCTTCAGTGGCAATATTGCCGGAGGCAAAGGAGATAGATGTAGAAATCAAGCCGGAAGATATAAAGGTAGAAGTCATGCGGGCTACAGGTGCAGGAGGTCAGTGCGTTAACACAACTGACAGTGCAGTCAGAATTACTCACCTTCCAACAGGGCTAGTCGTAAGTTGTCAGGAAACAAAGCATCAATTGCAAAACAGAGAGAAAGCCATGGCAATGCTTAGAGCCAGACTGTACGAACAGAAAAAGCAGGAGCAGATAGATAAAAGAGATGCCATGAGAGCCTCTCAAGTTGGCAAGATGATGCGAGCTGAAAAAATTCGTACATACAACTACCCGCAAAACAGAGTAACTGATCACAGGATCAAAGTCTCCTGGCACAATCTTGAAAACATCTTAGGTGGCGACCTGCACGATGTATTAACTGAGACAAAAGCGGAGATAATCAAACAGCTAATAGAGCAAGATGACTCAAACTAAGATTCCAGTCACAAAGCTAATAAGTTACGCAGAGGCACAGCTCCCGGATAAAGTACCCACCAAATCGCAGTATGCAAAAGAGATTGTAGCCTTCCTCGTCAAAAACAGATCGAAAATTTACACCGCTACCCTACCCCAAGACCGATACGACGATATAAAAAACGAAGTCAACAAAATTATCGATAAAATTAAAAGCGGGACCCCGCTTGAACATATAACCAAAGAGTGCTCTTTTCTTGATACTCAACTACTGATATCCGACAAGACTTTGATCCCAAGAGTGGAAACTGAGCAGCTGGTGGATATAGTACATAAGCATATTAAATTATGGGTCGAAAAGACCAATTTCACGAAAGAGCTCGTCATCATCGATTTAGGAACGGGGTCAGGCAATATAATTGTCGCACTAGGCAAATTGCTGAAAACTAATAAAATAGCAGCACGGTTGATCGGCACAGATATAAGCTCAAAAGCCATAGAAATCGCTTCTCAAAACGCAAAAAGAAATAGCGTAGATGTGAATTTCTACAAATCAAACTTCATTAAAGATATACCGCCCGAATTGATAAAAAAGATAAAGAGTCAGCCTACTTTCATAGTCAGTAATCCACCTTATATAACTCCACGACTTTATAAGCAGCTCCCCCCCGAAGTAAAAGATAGAGAGCCCCGCAGAGCTTTGGTCGGCGGCAAAAGAGGCATCAAATACTACAAAAGAATTCGGAATCAGATTAGATTATTAAAAATTGATCCAAAAGGGATATTTCTTGAAATCGATCCTTCTATCGCAAAAAAGGTCGTTAAAATATTTAAGACCGGCACAGTAGTAAAGGACTGTTTCGGCAGAAAAAGATTTTTCGTAAAAACGAGGAAGATTAAAAGCTTATAGCCGGCTCGTTTTCCTGCTTTCCTCCGATAACCGCGCGCGCCTCGAAAAACTTTTCTTTTAATAACTCTTTACTAGACGCCTCAAGATTAAGCCTGATCAACGGCTGAGTGTTTGATGCCCGCAAATTAAGCCTCCACCCCTCAAACTGAATTGAGAGTCCATCTATCTTGTCCACCTTACCTGCCTCGTCCAGGCTGATAAAATGCCGCTCTACTCGGGACAAAGTATCTTCTACTGAGTCAACGGTAAAATTCACCTCACCTAAGGTCGGATACTTTTCATAAAACTTATCCACCTCTGCAACAATATCCATCCCACTAGCAATTATATTAAGCATTGTAGCTATAGTAATCATCCCCGAATCTGCAAAGTAGAAATCTCTGTAGTAAAAATGGCCGCTCAGCTCAGCGCCAAATAAAGCCCCCTCCTCTTTCATCTTCTGCTTGAAAAAAGAGTGTCCCGATTTGCATAGTTTCGCAACACCACCTCCCCCATTCACGGCGTCCCTTATCGGCCGCACGACCCTGGGATCGTGTAGGACAGTTCCGCCCGATGATTTCTTAAGCAAATGATCAGCTAAGAGTGCTCCAATATACACACCATTAGGATTTCTGCCTTTCTTATCGACGAAAAAGACCCTATCCGCATCACCATCAATTGCAACTCCTAAATCCAGACTTTTTGACACAACTGCCTTTTTAATATCAGCCATATTCTCTTCCTCTATCGGATTCGGGACATGATTTGGGAATGAACTATCGGGCTCAAAATACATCCTTTCAATTTGCACTGGTATATCAGCAAATACATACTCAAAGATTTTACCACCTATCCCGTTGCCCGCATCAACGGCTATCCTCATGTCCATGCCGGCCAATTTTTCATACACATCCTCGTCCAACATGCTCATTATCTTCTCTTTAAATGCAGAATAAACGTCCACTTCTTTTACTACAGATTCAAATTTAGTTAAATCTGCATCCTCAAACATATGCTCTGCTCCCAGAGATAACTCCTGTACGATCCGCTTTATTTCCATCAAACCACTCTCTCCACTTACAGCAGCTGCACCCCTTCCGACAATTTTGCATCCATTGTACTCAGAAGGATTGTGTGAAGCGGTTACTACAGCACCACAATCATAACTTTTATCCTCACCGGCAGCAAAATAGAGCATTTCTGAAGCGATTTCACCTATATCGACAACTTCTGCCCCTTCATCGATAATTCCACATATAAGTGCGCACTGAAATCTCTCACTATCAGCACGAAAATCTCTTCCCACTACTATCTTCTCTGCATTAAAATGCCTGACTAAGGCAATACCAAGCTTGTAAAAAAAATCTTCACTCAACTGATCGCCTATTATACCTCTGATATCATAGGCTCTAAAAATCTTATCTAAATGTTCCAAATTATTCTGTCCTGCCATATAAAAAAACAGATAAATTTAAATTATCCTGACTTCACTTTCCAGCTCCACCCCGTACTCTCTCCTGACTTGATTTTTCATCTCATTAGCGACCTTTAGAATTTCCTCACCAGTTGCCTGCTTGTTCGAGATCACACATAGAGCGTGCCTCGGATCTACGCCGGCATTTCCAATCCATTTACCTCTCCAACCTAACTCATCAAGAAGCCTGCCGGCTGGTATCTTTACATACTCAAGATCATCAACCTTCTGCCAATCTTTCAAATCATAACTTAATTTGTCAACAGGATATGACTGCAGTTCATCGATCTGCTCACTTAGCTGCTTAAATTTCTCAACGGTAACAACAGGATTTCTAAAGAAACTTCCACAACTGCCCACTTTCTCGACATCGGGCAGTTTCCGCTCACGGATATTTATAACTGCCTGAGCGATATCTTTAATTGTATACGGCTCTTTAGCAAATGTAGCCAGCTCATCTTCGAGAGAACCGTATCTGCCTTTTCGCTCATGATAGCTTGTCTCCAAACTATCAGGATCTTTTATCAACCTCATCATAACATGGGTAATAATATATCTATCCTCCGCCTCCATTTTACGAAATATGGGAACTCTATACGTAATATCAAAATCAGACGCATCAAACTTTACCAACTCACCACTCTCCCTGTCAATCGCCTCCAGTCCTACAAAAACATCGCAGAAATTCTGTCCGTAAGCAGCTATGTTTCCAGCACACGCACCCCCGACTGTACCAGGTATCAATGCCATGTTCTCAACTCCGCCCCAGCTATTTTCTACCGCATACATTATAAATTCGTGCCAGTCTTCACCAGCTCCAACTTTTAAGATTACGCTCTCATCATCTTCAGAAATTACTTCCCGATCTTTTATATTGACTTTTATCACAACCCCATTATAATCCTTTGTGAACAGAATATTCGTAGCATCACCGATTATCACCTGTGGAAGATTTTGCAATCTATTATCAGACAGAAGCTCGGTCAACTGATCAGGAGTATCTATTACAGCGAAATATCTGGCTTTGACATCCACACCAAAAGAATTATACTCTTTAAGAGAGAAATCCTTTTTCAGCTCATAGCTTGCCATTTGCATCTCATAATTAAATTATATCTGCCTCACATCCGCACCCAACTTACTAAGCCTGTTAGCGATATCCTCATACCCTCTGGAAATCGAGTACACATTACGCAGAATCGACACCCCATCAGCCGCAAGCATTGACAAAAGTATAATAGCAGCAGGTCTAAGTGCAGGAGGAGAAACAATTTGTGTGTTTTTAAACTCCGTCGGCCCGTTCACATATACCCTATGAGGATCAGCCAATATCATATCGGCACCCAATTTCGCAAGCTCCATGTAATATATAGCACGATTTTCATAAACCCAGTCGTGTATAAGCGTCTGACCCTTCGCCTTTGTAGCTATAGGAACGAAAAATGGCAAGTTGTCGATATTGATCCCGGGATAAGGTCGCGCGTATATCTTTTCATCGAGAGCTTTTAATTCAGATGGATATATCGTGATATCAACTAGATCAGTCGCTCCGTTATAAGACTTGTATGAATCAGAGCGATCAAACTTTAACCCCATGGCTCGCAGCTTCAGAAGCTCCAGCTCTAAAAAGTCGATCGGAATTCTGCGGATAGTAAGCTGTGAATCCGTCATTATCGCGGCTGTAATCCAGAACATCGCCTCAATCGGGTCTTCGCTGTTATAATGCTCCACTTCCTTATTTATATTCGCAACTCCATTTACCTTCAGTGTAGAAGTTCCTATGCCTTCAATCTTAACTCCGCAATTTTGCAAGAAGTGTGAGACATCCTGCACCATATAATTAGCGCTGGCCATCTTTATCACCGTAGTTCCAGGAATCTTTGATGCCAACATAAGCACATTCTCTGTCCCGGTATCGGAAGACTCGTACATTACTATTTCTGCAGCCTTTAGCTTTTTTGCTTGCACAACGTAATCATTTGTAGTCACTTTTATTTTTGCTCCTAAATCACGCATGGCGTAAAGATTAGAAGAGATAGTTCTCTTGCCAAGTGAGCAGCCTTTTGCGTGTGGCAGCTTAAACTCCGGCAACAGATGCATAAGCGGCCCAAGAAACATAAGAATTGTACGTGTACGCTTAGCAGATCTTTCATTTATCGCATCAGGCGTGAGAGAGCCCTTTTTAGGTGGGTTAATATGCAACGACCCATCATCCATCCACTCAGCCTTTACTCCGATACTCTCCATTACCTCCAATATTCTGTAAACCTCTTCAATTTTAGGGATTTTATGTAAAACTGTTTTTCCTTCATTGAGCAAAGAAGCACAAAGTAGCCCCATCGCACCATTTTTCGAGCAGTTCACAGTTACCTCTCCAGAAAGTTTCTTCCCTCCATTGATTACAAAGTCCATGCTAACCGGGCTGTTTTTGGGCAATTTAATAATCCTTTTATTTAACACTCTACTAATTTTAGCGAGTGTGTCAGTTGTAAAATTCTGCTCCCCCTTCTCCATCCTTGCGACAGCACTCTGTGTCGTTTTCAACTTCTTGGCCAGCTCCTCCTGTGTAAGCCCCTGAGCCTCTCGTAAGCCCTTAATCATTCGTCCGATCTGCTTATTGTAAGATATTTTTGCAGTCATAATGTTTTGGATTTGTTAATTTATATTGCGGCATTTATTTCTTGTTGTAGAAACAATAGCACATGTGCTATATGTGTGTCAACAGCTTAAAATCTACTGCAAATCTACTGCCTCTTAATTCGCAGATACTCCCGTATAAATATCTGGTAATCCATCATATTTATAACCTCACCCCCCGCTAAGTTGGATCTCTGCTCCATGATGCCCTGCCTTTTAAATCTCAGGTAATCAGTAATAAATACTTGATAATCCATCATATTAACCACACCATCGCCATTGAGATCAATGTTAACACTGGGGCTAGGTATTGGCGTTGGCTCTGGTGGTGGCGACTCAGGAGTTTCAACCGCCGCCCAACTATCATCAAAGTCAACTCTGTACTGATACACACCGTAGGGCTGCCATGTCGTAGCTAGAAAATGCATACTCTTGCCACCATCCTCCAAAAATGCCGAGGTGGTATACGTCCCGTAATATGTCCAACGGCTCTGATTAGGCAATAAAACCTGCTCCTCCCACGGTCCTTCTGGCACATCTGCTGTATAAATATACACACCCATACCGCTATCCGGACGACCGGTGATAAGCAAGTACTTGCCAAGATAAGGTATGTATTCCACATCAAACTCTGCGATAGTCATAAAGTTTTGTATCTGCGATCCGGAATAATCCTTAGAGTACGTAAAATTAGGATCCTTCGGCGAAATAACCCATCTCGCGCTGTTCCTTATAAAGTTACTATCTTTAGACCTCACCCAGCGGTTTTCATTTGTATAATACTCCCATCCCTCGGCATTATTTACATCTATAAACTTATTAACCTCAATACGAGCGACTTTGAGTCCTCCAAACCTGCCGGAAGGAGAACCAAACATATAAAAATACCCGTCTTTTACGACGAATGAAGACATAGCAAAATCATACCTTTCATGAGGAGCACTGGAATGACTCCATTTATATACACTCGGCTTATAATCTCTGAAAAGCCCCACGCTCCAATCCATATATGCGATATATGATGCATATGTCTTATGATTATGACCATCCACATGTGCTACATCCATATACTGTGCATACATAGCCACACAGGATGACGGATCAACCGGATCAGACAAAAATGAAAACATAGCATTTGGAATTGAATAGCACTTATCATGCCCTCCACCATAGGTATTTCTTATATTCCTACAGTCAAGCAGAGCTCTCTTAGGTCTACTCCCTCCATGCAAGTATCCCTGAAATCTGAGACCCTGAGCAAGTGTGTTTTTACCAGCGTGAGCCACTAAAAAGTTTTCACCGCTCCAGGGACCTGACGGATTTGTCCCGCTATAATTAATATTCCCGAAAATCGTGTCTCCAAAATTAATGTAGAAGTTATCTCCACACAAAGTGACAGCACCCAGATCAGTCCCCGCAACGTCCTGATATTTATCATTAAGGACAGTTATACCCTCATCTGCATCCCAGCCGTATCTACTTCCGGCAACTTTAGCTATACGGTAAACCTTATATCCTTCACCAGTATATATAAGTTGCCCCGCTTCGCTTGCATCACTCTCAGTGGCCACATACTCCTTCTCCTCGTCAGTTAAAGATGGAAGAATAACAAATAGCAGTATTGCCAAGAACAGTAGTGTAAACAACGCTCCTATTATCAAAACTTTCTTTTTATGCTTAGCCATATTAATGAAATCTTAAAGAAAGGCAACCCAAAGTCCAACAATTACAGCTATAGCCGACCAAAGCCAAAACCTCATAACGATCTTCTCCTCTGACCAACCGATCACCTCGAAGTGATAATGCAAAGGAGCCATTTTAAACAACCGCCTACCAGCGATACGTCTATAAAAGCCTTGGAGAACAGAAGAGAGTATTTCCAACACAACTACACTCATCACTATCGGCAAAATAAACACCCTATCTAAAAGCGCATAAAAAAGAAAAATTATAACTCCCAGCGCCAAAGCACCTACATCACCCATCTGGACTCTTGCCGGCTTAATGTTGAAGTACAGATAGGTAATAAGTCCCCCAGCCAAGATTGAGCTCATAACCAAGACCTCTTCATTGCCAAGAGACACAGCCAGTACAGAAGCAGCCAGCACAGCCGGTAAAGTAACTCCAGCAGCAAGTCCATCCATGCCATCAGTAATATTTACTCCATTTGCAAAAAACCCAAGTAAAAATGTAAATAAAGGCACAATCAACCACCCTAGATACAAACTCCCCCCCGGATACCAGATCGAATCAACCCCCATCACAGAATAGATCCAGAAGGAAACCCCAGAAAACAAGATTAATTGTATAAGTACTTTCTCCCCGGCATGCAATCCATTACCCGGATAAGATCCCAAAGCATACCACAAGTTTTTATAAGCCGATATTGGTGTTCCAAGCCAGTACAGTACTCTTTTCCATTTATATTTATGTATCTTGGCAATGCGAATATGCTTTTTAAGAGGCATAACCTTGCGAGCTTTTCCAAAAATAACAAGCAGGTCATCGATACCACCCCAAATCGCAGTCACTAAAAATGCACCCGTAACAAAGAATATCGTGTCCCAATACAGTCGCCTGCTAGTTATATAAAGCACCAGAAGCAGTACACAGTAAGATACTATGAATATTAGACCTCCCATTATCGGGGTGCCATGTTTTTTTCGTGCCTCAGGTAGAATCGTCGCAAAATCATTATCAATCTGTCGCACTACCCGCTTTTTATACAGTACGTTTATGACAAATGGGGCAATAGCAAAAGATATTACTATAGATAATATTATTAAAAAAAGTGATTGCTCCATATTCTCCGATTTATAATTTAATTCGCCTCAACCCTCCATCTTCCCCGGCCTTTTCCAGCTGCTGCCTCGTCCAACAGTTACCCTTTGTATCAAGCTCCAGCCAATTCTGTGCCAACAACTCTTTGCCTTCATCTATTACGTCGATCTCCCCTATTCTTACACCATCAGCCTTGTTATAATGCTGAGTAGAGTGAGCATATTTGATACGAGCTACATGACCATCATCATCTCTATGAACTTCTGTCACTATAGCTATATGATCTCCTCTATACACTCCCTTAAGTCTGAGTAAATCCGCCGGCATAACTTTCTTTATAGTAACAGGATATGTATTAATCTCACTGGTTAGTAGGTCTGCCCCAATGTGCTCGATAGGCCTCAATCTAGTTGCGATGCGCTGATACACTGATCGACCTGCTGGAAATTTAATATTACGCAGAAGTGAGCCCCTATCATTTTCATTGAAATAGCAATCAAGTAAATGTGCCACAAATCCAGAGCAGTCCACGCCAAGCCCCTGAGACCGCATAAACTCCCTTATATCGACCTGCGATTTCCCCTCCAAATCAAAGCCCCGAAGCTTTGCATAGATTCTTGTTTCCTGCTCTATTTCTTCAGGCAAGCCTTTTCCGACCTTTGAACGAAGCTCTGCACGCACCCGCTTAACGTTCCTGTAGTAAGGGGTAGCAACTTTCCGCCCTCCCAGATTAAGAGTAAAATAATCATTGAGTAGCCTGCTTGTTTTAGGGGGTAACGAATTGATCTCCATAAATCCTGCTGTACAAATTATTAACTAAATTATCATACTTTTGCTCTATTCCACCATCATATTTTACCATATTTTGCAGAGCCTGTATCCTCACTATTTCGTTTCCTTTATTGACAAGATGTCCATCCGCCACAGCGAGCATGAATACTTGATTGTCTGGATCAGTTATATCGGCTACGCTCCAGCCTTCGTGAGCGAACTTAAAATCGCCATCCGAATCGACCGTATATACCCCCGAGGGTATGTGGGTGTTGGCTTTCAGCGGCTTGGGAAGTAAGTTGCGCATTAATATTTGTGCTGCCTGTATCGGCTTGATCGCTGCCATGTTTTGATTTAAATCGTACCCGTCAAAAACTTCCGAGTATTCTTTTATAAATTCGCTTAGATGCATCGCTTTAAGCGGAGTAAGCTCATGTCGCTGCATCAGTTTCGTGTGCATCGATGTAGAAGCTGGCTGCCTTGCATTGATCTCAATGAGGAACACCTCCCCATAACTGTCTATCACGAAGTCCAGGCCAAACAGTCCTCTAAAACCACTATCACGCATCACTTCTCCACTCCGCTTGGTGATAGTCATAATCTGTTCCAAACTTCTGGATGAAAGTGTAGAGGCGACTGACCAATCATTGCCAACTGTACCACCCGCAAGTGAGGTGCACTTAGGAATTCCAGTAATCTGATACGAAAGCCCGCCGTAAGTAACTCCTTTACCTGTCACGCAGGCATTTATCGTCCATGCATCGCCGTTTATAAACCTTGATAAGCGTGCCTTCCGCTTTGGGAACTTCTCTTTCTGTCGCAAAAACTCTCTCTCATCATGCACAAATACTGTACTTGTGCCAGTATGTCCCCTATCGTACTGAATCACAAACTTATCAGCACCAAGCTCCTGTACTACCATGTCAAATTCAGCATTTCCCATTCTAGAAATTACTGTTTTCGGGAAGTTTACCCCGGCATCTTTTAGTTTCTCATATTGCGATAGCTTTAACTCAAACTTCTTATTGAGTGCCGAGCTGGTATTAACAAGCCTATACCCAAGCTTTTCGGCGGTAACCTCTATATTAGAAGCTATCTTAAAAACCCAGATATATGGAGGAGTTTCTTTGCCTTTATTTGTCTTAGCGATATACTCCTGCACCAGTTTGTGCTGCAATAAGCGGTTTGAGTTCCTAAACATAGCATTAAGCTCACCCGTTTCTCTTTCGAGACAGAATATATTTACTCCTGCTTGTCGCATGTAATCAATAATAGGGTTATCGTCGATGCAGATTATATGATAATTTTGCAGCGTATCCTCAAGTCCAAGCGCACGTTCAGCATCGTTGCATATGTAATATATGTTTGGTAACTGATTTTTCATGGCAATCTATTGACCCCGCTTCAATCTTAAATATTCTCTTATAAATATCTGATAATCAACCATGTTGATAGCCTCCCCACCAGACAAATTTGATCTCTGCTCTATTATACCCTGTCTCTTAAATTTTAAGTAATCAGTTATGAATATGTGATAATCCATCATGTTTACTTCACCATCTACGTTTAGATCGATGTTTACATCAAGATCAGGAGGAGAAATGCAATTCCCGACAACATCACAAATCAAATCACTCTCGCACACGCCGCAAACTCCACCACAACCATCAGACCCACACTGGCGACCGTCACAATCAGGCACACAATTTCCAGAGATTAACTTCCTCCTGTACAGACGAGCCGGCCAGTTTCCATTGGACGCAGCAGGCAGACCTCTGCGAAAAAAATAGTAAAAATATCCTTCTTGGGTTTTGACTAATTTGCCGTACACACCAGGCCCAGGTTTAACACCGTCCCTCAAAGTATCAAATGTAAATATAAGCTCATCGAAACTATCTGTAAATCTCTCCCAATTGATAAGATCTCTGCTTCTAACGATATTCACACCAGCGTAGCGGGCAATTGACGGTTCTGCATCATCATAGCCATGATATAGCATATAATAGTAATCCCCTTCTTTGATAACCGACATGCCATCAATATTTTTGCTCTCCCATTGATTCTGTGGGTTAATTCCTAGATTAGGATTAGATATAAACTGCTCATCCGGTGTAAAGTAACAGTGCATCAGATCGGTACAGTCAGCGTTACTTGAGCCTGGAGATGAAGAAAAGTGACCCCTATAAGTATCAACTCTCTGCCAATTATCCCCAAGCGGATATATACCGACCCAGAAAACATACACTCCCCTCTCTGGAGTCACCGCAAAAAATGGCGTAGAAGTGGAGGTCTCCTGTATACCAGGGGTATCAGGAGTGCCATCATAAGAGAATAGTAGAGGATGTTTGCGAAAGTTTTCTTGAAATCTTATTTGCTGTGGCTGAGAAAAATTCAGATCAGAAAACTTCGCCAAAGCAATCCCCCCAACCACACCTTTTTCAGGATTACGAGCCCACGCCTCAAACACTACATAATAATGTCCTTCATGATATATAACATCTGGCTCACGGAGCTGAAATATACAGTACTGCTCATTTGGCTCGATGTTGCCATTCCCATTATGATCCACCTCCCAGTAAGCGTAATCTGTATTGACTGAAGTACAATTCTTAGAGTGAACATTAAATATTACAGTCTGCAACTCAAATGTAAGACCGCCGTCTGTCGATTTGTAAAGAACTGGCTCCAAATTATCAAACCCGCTCTTCCAATGTTCGGCAAAATAGTACACTACCCCAGGCTCAGAAGGATCTTCTATCAAAGCCATTCCGGAATCATGTACATTGTAATAAAAATCCAGCTCCGAGTTATACGGTACCCCGCTAAAGCCAAGCCTCTCCTCTGTCCCAAAATAAGCCTCTTTTAACCAGAAGTCGGACAGCTTGGCGTTTGAAGTGACCTCACTTGCATCGCTCTCCGTTGTTGAATAATCATTTTCCTCCGTATTTAATTGCATGAGATAGTAAAATGATACGCTGGCGATAAAGATCAGAACAAGTAAAGCGATTATTTTCCCCTTCCTCCCGGCTTTTTTCATAATTCTCCGACGCCAGTTAAAAGTATAACAGGCTTAGCCACCTTTAAGCCCTCTCCCCTAGCCATCTCTAAGCCTCCAGCCGCCAATCCCCCTTCATAAGAGCATCTATATCCAAGTTTGTGCAATAGTTTAGTCTTGGAGATAATTAGCTCATCAGGAATAATCCACCCTCGGCCACCATTCTCCTTCTGCAGGCTCAAAAGCTGCTTTTTTCTATGGCCGACAGTGTCAACTATTGCTTCTGCAACGCTTTTCCCCTCTTTCTTCTGACCACCCTCCACCAGCTTATTTACATACTCAGTCTGTACGACATGGACCCTCGGAGCATCAACATCAAGATCGTTATACCCCATAATCACACCGCACGCCGTCGTCCCGCTAGAGGTTGGTATAAAGATATCTGTACAACCTGGAAGCTGCTCTTTTAGCTCCCTCGCTATCTGCTTGAATCCGACTACCGCATTATCATCAATTGAACCTCGCAAATGCACTGCATCAGTTTTGTAAGCAAACTGGACACTACTCTTTAAAGGTCTGTCGTCATAAATAATTTTGGTGTTTTTACCAGAAAATTTAGACAGACGATCCTTTTTCTCTTGACTCATATGAGGTGATAAAAACAGTGTTAATTTACCCCCCATCTTCTGGCAGTAGTACGATGCACTTATGCCAGCATTCCCTGAGGATGATAAAACAAACTCTCGCTTGCCTTGGTCAATATAACGTTTAATTTGATGCGACAAGCCTCTATCCTTATGAGAGCCGGTAGGATTCTCATACTCCAACTTTACCCATGCATCTAATTCTTTTACAAATTCACATCTTGTCATTCGTCATCCGTCATTCGTAATTTAACCTCATCGATTCCTCCCGCACTCATTATCACGATAATTGTTTCCTCATCAGAATTCTCAAGCACATACTCAATCATGCTCTCCTCTATAGGCATATATTTAACATTTGGGTTGCTCTTCCCGATCGCTTCGACAATATCTTTTCCATAGACCCTATCCTCTCTCGGTGTGTCCTTTTTAGCTATTATCCTGGGGACAATGACCTCGTCAGCCGCATCAAAACAGCCTGGATACCACTTCAAAGTCTCCCTGTTCTGATTGAGAGACAGTCGGGGATAGTAGATAGCCAAAATTTTCTTATCTGGATACCGCTGACGAAGAGCAGTCAGCGTTGCCTTCGCCTTAACTGGCGAGTGAGCGAAATCATCTACTAGTAAGGCACCTTTGAGCGTTTTTCCCACAATCTCAAGCCTCCTGGAAACTCCGGAGAAACTTTGCACCGCATTCTGCAGCTGCACTATATCAAGATCGCTCTCGCAAGTCTGATGAACCATCGCCACAGCAGCAAGCATATTTTCAATATTGTGAATCCCTATCAGCCGAGTCTTAAATTTACCAAGAGAGCGACATTTTCCGCACTCCTTAATAAGTACTGTAAACCCTCCATCAGTACTAATATCGGTAGCGATATATCCACGCTGTGCATAGGCAATCTCAACATCTTCCATTGAGTAAAAGCTTTTGGGCAGATTATACTTATCAAGCTGGAGTTTATCCATATTCTCCCCATTAGCATTAAAGAGAATAGCTCCTTGATTCTGCTCAGTATACAGCACAAGCTTGCGAAAAGCTTCTACATAATCATCCAGAGTCCTGTACAGATCAGCATGATCCCACTTTAGCGAGGTTATCAATGTATATTTAGGCTCGTAATAAAGAAACTTCGCTTTCATATCGAAGTTCATAGCAGATATATACTCATCACCTTCGACTACGGAATATTGAGTATCCAAGCCAGCCCTCACGCCCTCAGAAAAATCAAGCGGCTTCCCACCAAGCATAAATGCCGGTTTTTTACCCAGTTTATCAAGAATATAAGCAACAGCACTGGTTATACTACTTTTACCGTAGCTGCCCGTTATCACTATAGATTTATCCTTGGTAATAAACTTTCCCACTAAATAAGGAAAAGGTTGGATTTCTTTATTTAATTTTTGCGCCTCAATAAATTCCGGATGATCAGTATCACTCAAAAGCGCCGAGTTACCGATGATTACGAGATCAGCATTGCGGACTAGAGATAAATCATACTCCATCTCTGTATATTTAATCTCATTTCTCGCTAGCAAAGATTTGGCTGGCTCCCAAACACGATTGTGCTCAGAACCAGTTACTCTCCAGCCCAAATTTCCCATCATTACAGCCAGAGGTGCTATAGCAGAGCCTGCTATCCCTATGAAGTGGACATTTTTACTCATATATTTTCTCCTTTAACTCATCCATATCACCATTCCAACTCTGTCCGTCAAAATACTCAAGTCCGGCAAACTGCAGTTTATACAAAGATTCCTTTGTGTATACAGTACCCAGATACACATGCCCAAATCCCCTATTTTTTGCATCAACTATCGCTGCCAACATCATTCCCATGCCTGCATTTTTCTCTTTATATTCAAAGTCATAAAAAGGATATGCATAATGTAAAGAGTTATCCCCCTCTAGAGCTATGCAGTAACCAACTGTATTGTCATTGTCGCTATCTTTATATACCAGAAGCTTGTTAAAAAAACCCTCGGTTAAGAGTTTTTTTATTGTCTGAGGGCGAAAGATTTTTGTCCCCCCAGCTCCTACGCCCTGATTATAATACGTTACAGCAAGCTTACCAATAGTGTAATCAAAATCTTGTACAGGTAAATGCACTGAGTCAAGCACGAGATACTCCGTCTTACGCTGTATCCTGCGATTTTCACTGCTTAGCTCAAAGTTCTCAAGATCAATACGTAATCCCCTCGCTAAGTAGAATCTGCCGGGCCCAATTCGTGATGCCAAAAAGCCTCTCGTGAGAATATCGTCTACACTGTCACCCTCCTCCATTTGACCGTAAACTGAATACGGATAGATGTAATTTTTAGGATCAGCCGCTGTATATTCCTTAAAAATAAGACGCACTTTAAAACCCGCTGTCAAAATTTATTTTCCGCTCTACTTCTCCTCTTCTATAACTATCACAGTAAGCTCGCCGGCATCCGTAATCTCAGCCACCTCCAGGTCAGATCCGCAGAAAGAGCACATTATGATATCCCCTACTTCATAATCGCCCTCGGTTAGCTCTATGTCGTTAGCACATTCCGGACACTCTAACTTTTTTACCTTAACTTCCATAATAATGTTTTATTATAAATTAAATAACATATTTTTTACGATTCTCTTTTGATTCGCAGATACTCAATTACAAACAGATGGTAATCATGCATGTTTATTTCGTCATCAGAATTGAAGTCCGAGCTCACATTCAGGATGCCCTCTCTTTTATATTTGAGATAATCTCTCACGAATATAGCATAGTCAGACATATTAACAAGCCCATCACAGTTCAAGTCAATGAAGCTGGCACAGCCCTCTTCAATACAGGAGCCGTCTTCACTACATATATAGCCATCATCACAATCAGAGTCTTGGAGACACATCGGGTCTGGAGGCTCAGGAACACATCCCTCTAAACTACTGTCTAGCAAACAGGCCCCTGGTCCACCGTATGCTCCCATATCACTTCTACTTCCATCTGGGTTTACTATTTCAGCATCTCCAGCATTTTTAGAGGGGGAAGTGGACTGCAATAGGAAATTGTTGTTTGCTCTGTCTATAAATAGCGGGTCAATGGATATACTGTTAGCACCTCTCTGTCCCTCGGAAACTCCTACATAATCGCCATTTACATTTTGATACACATTATTATAATCTAATGTGAGCGTACCTGTATGCTTATGCTGAACATTACCCGTACTTCTATATATTCCTCTTTCATTATTAAAAGCGATTATATTGTTTTTTGCTGTAACATTGCATGATCTATACATAGTTATTCCTCCTGGTCGCCCTTCTCCGCCACCATTAGCAACTAGTGTGTTGTTTGTGATACTAACTGTTGTGCAGTTTAGTAGAAAAATTGCTTCATGTTGATTTTGACTTACTATATTATTTCTTACTGTCCCTGTTGAGCTATCAAACATAGTAATACCAGTCTCCCCATTTCCACTTATCGTGTTGCCACTTATTGTCCCTGTTGAACTATTCCACATATTAATACCATCCACAGCATTATTTTTCACAGTAGTATTGTACAGTTCTACAACAGAACTACCGTCGAAAATCATACCATTCCCCCTGCCACAACCCGTCACTGTCGTTTTCGCATCACAACTACTCGTCCCTATATCTTTAAAATACTGAACCGTTAAACTGGATATGTCAACTGTCCCGTTCTGCACACATATTCCTGTCGACTCTTTTGATGCCTCTCCATTAAATATCACGCTCTCTTTACTCTCACCTATAAGTTGCAAACTCTTACCCTCATTATATACAAAACATTTGTAATATAAATTAGTTTCATCTGGCAATATCGAATGCATCACCTTCATCCCATCATCCATCCTGCTATAACTACCATTCTTAATATTTATCACATAATCCTTATCTGTACCATCGCCAGGAATTGCGTCAACAGCCCCCTGTATGCCAATACCCCCCTCCCAGCAATCCTTGCCCAGCTCCATACCAGTTCTAACACAATCACCTACCTCAGGATAAACGTACCAGTTAACAGTATCTAACTCTACCGCTGCCCGCCCCCTATCATCCATACTCGTATCACCCCTGGCCAGCATAAAGATCACACCTGCAAGACTGCCTGTCAGCAGTACAACTGCAAACATCGCAGTAACAGTAGCCTTCTTGCGGCCCATCTTCTTTGAAAGCTTCTTTGCAAACAAACGGACAAAAACAATTATTATTATCAAACTTACAGTAAATGCCGACAACGCAATTATCGATCCTTCAGTGATGTCAGGGACTAACGTCTTAGCTTCTGTGACTTTTGCTTCCCCTTCAGTAAGGGCTCCAACAGCTCCATCATTAAAAACATACAGCTCCCTTTCTGTTCCTTCGCCAAACGATGATACGACTTCAATCTTCAGCTCGCCTTCACCAATGACCTCCCATTTAAAAGCATGTGACTCACCCTCTAATGAGAACTCACCTTCAGCATCACCAAAGCAAATAATATTAAAAGAGCTATCAGTCTTTATATCGTTAAACTTGCAGCCAACGTCGTCAACAACTTCGTCACTTACAAGCTCTAGATTCTCACTCCAACTCAGGGATATGTCAGCTCCTACGGCATCAGTACCTTGCGTACTTACCCATAGGTTTGCCTCAAAACTATCGCCAACCGAGTACTTGTCATGCGTCGTTAAAAATCTCAAAGCGACCTCCTGAGAGTAAACCGGTGAAATAGTAAAGAAGCCTAGAGCAGAAATCAGGGTTACAAGACTAACAATTCTTTTAAACATTCTTCATATAATATAAAGTTTATTTATTCCTCCCCCAAGGTTGCATTCAAATCAATCATCTCCCCATCTCTGTATATTTTCAACTCTATTTCATCACCCACGTCATATCCTTGAATCAGTTGACTCAAAGAAGCATCAACTTTCTCTCCCTCCACCTCCACGATGATGTCTCCTCTGCGGACACCTGCTTTATCAGCACCAGTATCAGGAACAACTCTCTCTACTAGAGCTCCTGGCATAACACCATAGTAGTAAGCCTCAAATTCGTTCACGATTCTCCTGATCTCAACTCCCAGCACAGGCTTTATAAATTTTCCATGCCTTCTATATTCAGTGAGTCTTTTCTTCACAATATTAACCGGCAGCGCAAATGATATATTGTCAGCTCCAGCAGTAGTAGCAAAGTTCACCCCGACAACCTGTCCTGATGAATTTAAAAGCGGACCTCCAGAGTTACCAGGATTTATTGACGCATCAGTCTGAATTACGTTTTCATAATTTTTCACGTTACCCCAGAAAGAGCCTGAACGAGTAGTTATTGATCGATCCAGTCCACTAATCACTCCCGTAGTAACACTACCTGCAAACTCCCCTAAGGGTGTCCCAATTGCAACCACCATCTGCCCTTGCACTAAGCTATCACTTTCCCCCAGCTCCAAAGGGAGCAAGTCACTATTTTCACATTCGAGAAGCTCCTCTCCTGCGACATCCTGTTTCATACACTGCCCAAGCCTCAAAAGCGCTATATCGTTAAGCTCATCCACAAGTATATCCTCAACTTCAAACTGCCTGCGGTCATTCGTAATTACAGCATACTCTCTGTCTAAATTGCCTACTACATGGCTGTTAGTAATTACATATCCCTCCGAATCGACCACAAATCCGCTGCCGATTTTCATGCTTTCAGAAACTACACCACCCTGCCCTAATGTAACATCACTAACCGCCACGCTCACTACAGAATCCTTCGATCTAGCAACAACATCTATTACCGCACTCTCCTCTCGAAGGAGCACTGTTCGCTGCTCATCATCTTTAACCTCCTCCTTCTCCTGTTCAATAAAATTATGATCTGCCAACCAATCCTTTACAGCAGGATAGACGCCCGCCCCCATCCAGAAACCGACAGCCAAAACAATCAGTGTCAAAATAAGGTAGGTCAGCAATTTAGCGTATTTCATTATATTATCAATTTTTCCGAGCCCCTTTTGCTCACTTTTTTTATCTTCCATATATCTTTATCTTAACAAGTTATCTATAGCCTCAGCGATATAAAGATCGTTTTCTCCATCATATTCGTCATAATCTATCTCCAACTCTACATCTGGCACAACCGGATGATCGGGACTGATCCATTGCCCATCTGGCAGCAACCATTTAATTGTAGTAATATGCAACGAAGAGTTATCAGAAAATGGGATTACCACTTGCGCGGTACCTTTACCATAAGTAGACTCACCCAACACATCAGCTATGTCATAATGCTGTATGGCTCCGGCAAAAATTTCAGAGGCCGAGGCAGATCCCCCGTTCACAATCACTACCATATCAACATCGAGAAGCCGCCCTTTACGTGTCGATACGAATCGTTCACTGTTTCCGTGACGATCCGACTGCATCGCAAGCAGCTCGCCTCTATCAGTAAATTCATCAAGAGCATATATAGCGCTACTAAAAAAACCACCTGGATTGTTACGTAGATCGACAATTACCTTGTCATAACCTCCTGCCACAACTTGATCTACCACGCTACTCCATACAGACTCCCATTTTGCCGGCGATTCGTCCGTAAATCTCGAAACACTAATTATTGCAATATTATTATCATGTTGACCATAATCATCTCCGTAATCAGACGGCTTCTTGAGTACAACACTAGGGACTACAATCTTCCCTCTTACGATAGGGATATCCAGCAAACCACTTTCACCAGCTCTTAGAACAGTTAAAGTGACAGTAGTTCCTGCCTCCCCTCTGATCCTTGTGACAACCTCATATATTGTATCTGTACTCTTAACCTCTTCCCCGTCTATCTGGTATATTGCATCACCTGCCCTAAGACCAGCCTCCTCGGCTGGAGAGCCCTTGATAGGTGTAACAACACGTATCAAACCATTCCGCTTACCAAGTTCGGCGCCAATACCCTCATATAAACGACCAGCACTTTGCTCGTCAAACTCCTTTGTTTCTTCAGGATCAAGATAAATAGTTGCTGGATCATCATAAGAATTTACAAGTCCCTTTATAGATCCGTAGAGCATTTCTTCGGAGTCATATTTTTCTGCATCCACATACTCATCCCTTAATGTATTCCAAACCTCCCAATACAGTGACATATCAGCTCGGGGGGTATCATCATGAATCCGCATCAGGTTATTAGGTAAGCGAGCCACGCTTCCGGGAATAACTCCTCTTAATGCATAACCAGACGAAAATGCCACCATTACAAATACAATGGTCCATATCACGCCAAATATTCTGTTATTACCCTTATCCTCCATGGTTTTATAAAATCAAATAGTTAATTACTGAGCTGTCTTCTTCTATTTTTTCATCATCAACGACAACGACTACACTTCCTCCATCCTTATCTACCTGCTCAACTTCACCTATATTACCAAAATTATCACTATTATTCAACAGAACCCTGTCCCCGGCAGCAAGCTCATGTTTAAAGAGGAGATCTTCGCTACTATCTTGAAGCTGAGATTTTGAGGCTTCATCCACGCCTAGAAAGGAAATGTTGTGTGGATCTGTGCCGAAATAAACAGTGCTACCTTTCAATGATTGCACCAACTCCGTTCTCGCACTGTCTAACTTTACATGCCCGAACCCTCCCAGAACAGCCAAATTTCCAGAATAATCTATATAGTCAGCATATTCCATCGAGTGAGTAACAACAGCAACAGCACCATTCTCAGTTAGATAGTTAAGCAGTTTCTTATAGAGAAACCTTCCCCCGTACACAATCTTCCCTGCAATATCAACCCCTTTTAGCTCTTTGGGTGAATAAATGCCATCTCCATCAGCTATCACAATAAACTCTCCAAGCTGACCTGCATTATCACCTTGCTTCTTCGCAAAGGTCCGAACTAATTGAGCGTCCACATCTATACTTACATGCAAACCATTTTTTACAGTGGAAATCTGTCCGGTAAAATTTGAAACAACAACTTCATCCTCAGGAGTATCCACTATCAAAATAATTCCTTCATCTATCTTACTAAAATCTACAATCCCGCTCTTTTCACAATATACTAGTTTAACCGCAAGTGCATTCTTGTCTGTTTTTTGAGCGACAACAGTATCCTCAACAACGAACTGCCCATCCATTACTTGAGCAATATCTTTGACCTCACCCCGGGCTAAGCCCAGTTCTAAAGCAATATCCAGACGTTCAACAACTTTACTCTGTTTCTGTCGGTAAAGTATGTCTCCTCTTTGCACAACATCTCCCTCTTTGACATATATATCAGCGGACCCCGTCACATCTACATCAACTTTTTTTATCTCCCTTTTTTTTAAGCTTATAGAACGGATCATTATTCGATATTCCACAACTTAAATCTCTTACGATTCGCGGTACTGTTTGGACCGTAAACCACTGGCTTGTACCTGCAATCAAATAAAACCTCATCAAAAAGTGGTTTTAGAGGATCAAATAAAAAACAGAACTTACTCCCCAGGCTATCCGACCACGCTCTGTCTGTATAAGAGATATGAAAAAATCTTCTGCGTTTATAACTATCTGGTATATTTACTACGTTTATCTCTGGTGAATAGAAGTAATCGTACTGAGATGACTCGTTGTGCTCAGCTGAATCCGTGATCTTATATCTCCCCACAACTTTTCGCTTGCCGGCGTCGCCCCTTCCAGGTTGGACACTTGGCACGACGACACGTTTAAGAGGAGAGATAATTTGGCGACTACTGACTAGTATATCCTTAGCATTTGAGCCAAAAAAGTAGTTCTCCCCCCACATAAGTATATTTTTCTTATCATCAACCAGCAAATCAAACTGGTTTTTCAAGTCCAAACCGTCAATCAGAAGTATGCTTAACAATCTAACAGCTAAAACACGTGTAATCTCACCCGACAATACTACCAGTGTGTCAGCCGCAAAATTACGCAGATTTATATTTTTCTTATAGACATCCAAGGAAGAGTCAGCATACTTACTTATAAAGTTATCAGTAAAGCAATCAGACCTTCTCGAAAAATCAAGCAGATTTTTCAAAGCAAACCCAAAGAAATACTCCTGAAAAAGCTTGCCTTGAACCGGAAGTGTGGATGAATAAATTGTATTCGCCCAACTGTTCAAGTCAAATTTTGCAGATCGCCAAAGGAATTTATTGATATCACCATCCCCACTACCTTCAACCAGCTCTTCATTATCAATCAGCAGTTCAAAATGACCAGCAAGTCCCATTTCTTTACTTGTAGAATCTGTATCAAAAGCGGCTACAGTGAACTTATGCCTATTTATGTCGACAAAAACAGCCTTCTTATAACCCATCTTAATGGCAATTTTTCTGTAAATATCTTGCGATAGAGTGGTTGTAACCGATTTCAAAAATTGCTCTGGAATATATTCAGATAATGTCGAAGCCAAATCCTCCAACCTACTGTCAAATGCAATTTCATAAGAAGACACCCCTATCCTCTCAGCAGAAAACTCATTAAATTTGATAATATCCTGACTATTTGAATCGATAAGATCCCAGGCAAACTTTTCTCCCAGGGCAGAAATATAATTTATAAGAACAGATACACCCTTAGATTTAAGTAAATGAACAAACTCATTTGCGTCTATAACAGAGTGATCGTGCAATATATAGCTCTGACCTTGTGCGACATCACTGTAAGCCAAGGATGCGTATATACCACCATAATCAATATAGAGTTTTAAAACTGTCTTAGGCCCGCTTTTCATACTCATGATACATATAAATCTTCTTTTGCATGTTAACACAAGTATAGAATAAAATCAATCTTGCAGAAAGATGACTTGAGCGACCACTCAACCAAATTAAGAGATCAAATGATCTGACTAAATATCCTTTGCAACATAAGGCATAAGAGCAAGCTGCCTGGCTCTCTTTATTTCTCTGGTCAGCTGTCGCTGATGTCTCGAGCAAACACCCGTTTTTACAGTAGGGATAATCTTTCCCTTTACAGTTACATATTTCTTAAGCTGATAGATATCTTTATAGCTGACCTCCTTAATTCCTGCTGTACACAAAGGACATTTCAACTGCCCTCTACGTATAGGTCTCCTCCTCCTTCTCCGTTGATTATCATCATTGGTCTCTACCTCTTCGTCTTCTCTTTTCTCTAATTCTTCCTTACTCATTTCTTATAGTTTTCAAAATTTATTAATTATTAGATAATCTAAAATGGCAAATCATCAATCGCACTGTCCTTAGAGCCATCTTTATTTTCACCTTCGGAACCAGAATCAATCTCTTCCAAAAGCTCCTCCGGTGTTTTCCCAGCAGAAGCTGGCATAGAACTATCGCCGGTATTTGCCGAGCTGTCTCCCCGTCCCCGATCGTTCAGTATCTTCATCTCATTAACTCGTATTTCTGTTCGATAATTTTTCTTTCCGTCATTATCTTCCCAACTTCGAGTGTTCAGCCATCCCTCTACAAATATAAGCATCCCTTTCTTCAGAAGAGAACCGCATATTTCGGCAAGCTTATCCCAGGCAACGAGGTTGTGATACTCTACTGCCTGCTGCAATTCACCTGATTGATCTTTCCAAGACCTATCAGTAGCAATGCTGAAATTACAAACAGCTGTACCGGAAGGCGTGTGCTTCACCTCAGGATCCCGAGTCAAATTCCCTATAAGCATAACCTTATTTAAAGATTTAAAAGACATATAATTTTTCCCTAAAAAGTTAAATCAGTTTAATTTTAACAGATCTTTATTAAATAATCCTGAATTATTATTAATTATATGATCTTAATCTCTTTCTTCTTGATCCTTTTCTTAACCCTGTCTTTCTCTAGTTTCACCACCATAGATCTGAGCAGTTCAGGCTTTAACTTTAAAACCCTCTTTAGCTCACCAATCTCGCTACTGTCCAACGAAAAAGAGTAAACCATATAGTAGCCCTCAGTGTGACCCGCTATCGGGTATGCAAGATACTTCTTACCCCAGACATCAACGTCTGTTACTTCTCCGCCCTTATCATTTATCATGCTGGAGATGTTTTTATGTATTGCTTTACGCACATCGTCCGGCAGCAGGGGCTTTAAAACAACGACTAATTCGTAGTTTGACTGCATACTTTTCCCTTACCATAAATTTAAGTTTTTAGATACTTCGTAGGAACACCTATGAAATATTATAGCATATTTCATATCACAATCATATACTCTCCATCCTTTACAACATAATCTTTGCCCACATTCCTTACTATACCAAACTGCTTCGCTCTCGACATACCTCCGAGATCGATCATTTTTTCAACGTCTACTATGTCTGCAGTAATAAATCTTTTTGCCAACTCTGTATGTATCACTCCGGCACACTGTACCGCAGTACTTCCACGCTGTATACTCCATGCATTACACTCCTTGCTACTTCCTGTGTAAAAAGTTATAAGATCAAGCCTGCGAGAAATTAGCTCCACTACCCCATCTGAGAAAATTATATCATCAGTAGCGATATCCCCATCCATCAGCTGTTTGTACTCATCTATCTCTTCATCTTTAAGCTCGCTAATGTCATCAAGCATTTTGACATCTACACCTATTGCAAACTGCCTGTCAGCAGGACTTATACCCGCCAAAAAAGCCTCCTTCCATAAAGCAAAGTCGTCATAATCAATTCCCAGCCTTCTATTAAGTATATACGCTCTTCGTTTGTTGGTTAAAAGAAAAAGCTCTCTAAGAATCTCCTGCTCCCCCTCTGTTAAATCCATCTCTATAACAGAGTGCCCATCTCCCAGCCATTCCAATACCCTGCCTAGCAGAGCGACCTCTTTTTGAGCTTTGTCATCTCCTGCTCTTGCTATTCTCTCACTTTCGGAAAGCCTTTTTTGTACTGTCTCGATATCTTTAAGCAACAGTTCGGACTGCACTATTTGCAAATCCTCAAGTGGATCTACTCTATTATACACATGTGTTATACCATCGCCCCCAAACGCACGAAGGACAAAAAGTATCACATCAACCTCTCTTATATGCGACAAAAATTTGTTACCCAGCCCTTCACCCTTCGAAGCTCCTTTTACAAGCCCGGCGATATCAACCAGCTTCAATACTGAGGGCACTTTTTTCTCTGTATTGAAAAAGCCCGATAGTTTATCAAGCCTTCTATCAGGAATAGGGACCACACCAGTATTTTTATCAATAGTGCAAAAGGGATAATTTTCTGCTGGCACGCCACACTTTGTCAATGCATTAAAAAGGGTGGATTTTCCTGAATTAGGTAACCCGACAATTCCTACAGAGAGGTTGTGTGATTGCACGGCTAATGTTGACATAAACAATCGGCTTGATAAAAATTTAGCTTGATATTTTGTAAGAATTAACTTACAATCTAGATTATGAAATTTATCACAAAAACCAAAAAAGAGCAAGAAAAAAAGAAACCGAAGCTCTTACTCATTGCCCTATTCACGGTCGTATTAATAGGTGGTTTACTGAGTGCGGGAATTTTTTTCGTATATCGAGACATAGCCAAACCTCTAATAGAAGTGAAGGATTCAGCCAAAGTAATTATGAAAGATCTCTCTGCCTTAAAAGAGAATCTTTATCAAGCACGATCGGACGAAGCGAGTAAGAATTTAGACAGTGCAATAAAAAACATCAACTCACTCAATAAAAAGCTACAGGATCTTGAGCGTTTGGAGCAGTTTGACAAGGAGAGCAGATATTCTAAGTATATGAAAAGTGCTGGAACAATTCTGGTCAACACAGAAATAATCCTCAACCGTTCTCAAGAAGACATCATTACTGTAATAGAAACCCTGACCGCCCCAGGGCCAAAGATAAATGAGGAGTATGGAAAAATCCCAGAAGTAGTAAACGATGAGGAGATCGAAGAACCAATAAATATCTGCGCTACAGAAGACGAGGACGACGGCATGCTCCTTGGTATATTAAAATCCACCGACGCAGAAATCAAGGCTGTTCGCCATGAGGACAATCTCTACTTACGCCCCTTCGGAGTTAAAGAGATCGTAAAAGCTCTACCTACACTCTCCAAAATATATATAGAAAACGAAACTGAAATACTCAGTATCGTCTACGAGATAAACTCAATTGACCTAGATACACTACGCAGCGATATTGCCCCTATCAAACCTCTACTTAAACGTACGGACTACGATTTCGCAGACCTCGAGGAATATCTAGACGAATTTGAAAACATACAGGAGCTAGCAATGCAGTACGAAGAGGCAAGCCCGCAAATCAAGACCGCCGTAGAGATGCTCCCTGAGCTTCTTGGTGCAAATGGACCCGTAACCTATCTGCTAGTACCACAAAATGAGAAAGAGATAAGGGCCTCTGGAGGACTTTTAACGGCGTGGGGTCTACTCACTGTGGAAAACGGGGAGATCGTGGGAGATATGACAACGGTAGATATGTGGGATTTAGAAAACTACACTAAGTATGAGCTCCGAAAAACACCGGGCTACAAAAATATCGGTGGTCAGCTTGCGCTTATGCTTCGGGGCTGTGGAGAATACTCATTAAGAGCTCAGGATAGCGGCATTTACCCTGACAACTATATCTCTATGGATATTTTTAAGGACTATTATGATATAGCGAGAGCTAATAACCCAAGCAAATATAAAGCTTATGACCATGTAATCACGTTCAACACATACCTGCCTACAGACCTCATACGAGCCGTAGAACCGTTAGAACTGGAGGACGGAACAATGCTATGTGCCAATGATACCGCTAAGACAATTTTCGAGAATACATCAATAAACTACTCAAGCTTCAAAAACAGAAAAAGCTATATAGGACAGGTTGGTGATGCGCTACAGGATGAGCTATACGATCTTCCAGCGAGAGAGTTACTCAAAGTAGGACAGCTAGTACTACACTCCGTGAACGCGAAGCACCTCTCATTCTACTCAAAGGATGAAAAGATGCAGGCAAACTTTGATGATCTGAATATGACTGCCAGAACAGTAAAAGATTTTGACGGGGATTATTTCCAATTTAATGAGGCTCAAAACTGCGCTCTCAAAGCAAATTTCTACATATATGACCAGGTCACTCAAAATATTAATATCGATCCGACTACAGGTCGGGTGAAGAAAGACGTCACAGTGAAATGGACGAATGAACAGGTAGTAACGCATGACAAAAAAGAGGGCAACATACTATCCCCTTCCTCGGCATTTAGATACAGAGCATGGATACGTTATTTCTCACCAGAAGGGACTGTTTACACAAACAAAAAAATCGAAGGGATGGATAGAATATTTATCAACGACAGCCTAGTTTATCTGACAAATGACAATTTTTATAAACCGAAGCAGTTTTTTGACGCAGGGAAGATGGACATGCAAACTTATGATGATATAATCTGGTTTGACCACAGAAGATTCAGCCTCCAGGATTCAATAAAAACAGCCTCCCACTCGATCTCTATTATATCTCCAGAAAACATCAGATACACCGAAGAGGATGGATATCAGCTATTGATTCAGAAACATCCTGGAAAAAGAGCCGAAGAGTACAATATAACTATCTCACATGGTGAAATAACAGAGAGTGTAGATTTCAAGCTTTACAGAGACGTGATAATAAGATACAAAGAGGGCGAAGTAATCGTGGAGGATTATCCATCCAGGCTCGACCCGATATTCAACATGATTGATAATGTAAGAAATTTATAAGATTTTATCCTGTCTATCTTGCATAGCATAAAGAAGAACAAATTACTGCTGACATTTATCTGGCTTATTATCATTGTGTCGCCTCTTAGTGCATTGGCTCAAACTGCCGATTTTATTACCGACTACCAAACAAAATTTTTCTTTGAGGATATGTCCTCAAAAACAGTAATCGTAGAGGCCAGTATAGTGAATAAAGTTAACAGTCGCCGCTACTACCTTCCAAAGTCTTCAAATAAAGACACATTCTTCATCCCCTACTCCGAAGAGATCGAAGAAAGCAAGGAGATAATTAAAAACAGTCTAGAAGTGTACAGACAGAAAGATAGCAGGTGGGGATCAGGGCAAGCGGTAATTACAACAAACTACACAATAGAAGAAGATCCTGACAGCAGTAGTTTCATCGTCAAAGTCCCTCTATCAAGTGACGTAGAAACAGGTCAATCCCACACGACAACCATAAAGTACAAGACTGACTCTTATATCCGTAAGATTGGTGAGATAGTACAAATAAGCTTCCCAACATACGGTGACGCAGAAGAAGAGCAATTGGCACTGCTTGAGACTGATAAAAGCACAGGTAACACAACATCTATAAATCTGACCCACCAAATCCTGATCAATAAATCTATCGATACGGTCCCCAAGCTCTCAAACGAAACGATAAGTGTCACAGAAAATGATCAGTACAATATTTACTCATTGTCAAATGACCAGCTTTATACCAGATCAAACTCTTACGTAATGCTCGGAGACAGACAATTTGTGAGATTCAAAATCCGCCAGGATGCTATTAAATCAGATAAGCTGACCCCGGAACAGATCTCTCGATTCTACTCCATGCTGTCGACGAACATATACAAAGTCGCAATCCCCCGGGATAGCACACAGATATCACAGCAACTACTATTTAAAAATATTTCTCCCGAACCCAGAAGGCACGAAATAACAGAAGATGGCAATCAAACTGTGCATATAGAAACAAGAGCCAATCAGACAGAGGCAATAGAGATCGAAGGGTCCGTAGACATGCAACTAAATGACTTTGACACAAACATTATAAACGGCATGAGCCTTGAGGATTATGAAAAATCCATAAAAGCCGATCCGTCAATAAGTGTCTATCTTACAGGCAACTCCGATTACTGGCAAATCAACGATCCCGAGATCAGGCAAATCACGGACTCCTTAAGAGAACAGAGTGAAACCGTTGGAGACCTCATATACAAAACATACGATTATGTAACCGAGAATCTAACTTATAGTCATGAAAAAGCTAAAGAGAAGATCCCCAATGAACGACAGGGAGCCTATGCCGTCCTATTCCAGAATGCCCCTGCCGTATGCATGGAATACTCGGATCTCGCCACTACACTACTTAGAGCCAACGGTGTAGCAACAAGAACAGTAATGGGATACACACTTGATGAAAATGAGTTTTCCTACACAGATGATGGATACAGAGTTGGTCATGAATGGCTGGAGGCATGGATCCCTGGGCTGGGCTGGCTATCCATAGACCCGACTTGGGGCAGCAAACATAACAGAAATATCGGATACAATCTTGACAGAGTAATATTTTATGTGACAAGCGACATTCAGAGCAAGCCTACAAGTTTGATAGGGGCGTACACAGCAGACCTCGGCTTTGAATATGGAGAGTACGATATTGAAATAGAAGCAATAACGGCCCAGGAGTACTATGAAGGGAAAGACAACTTGGAAAGCTTGGATGATATATTGGAAAGAGATCAAGCCTTGCTAAATAACGAAAGATATAAAAAGCTTACAGAGTCAGGTCACAAGAACACAGCTGAGTGGCTTTTATACTTTGAAATAATGCTAAAAACTTCGCTCGTAGGCAGAGGAATACTTGTTTCACTTCCCCTCTGTGGTCTCGTAGTTGTACTTACAACTATAGTAGCAATAGTCAAGCGTATTTTCTCAAAAAAACTTGCAAGACAGTAGTCACTACTTGCTAATATAAATTACCTCAGGATACACATCGTTGACTATAGCAGGTTTAGTATAAATCTCAGAACTCCCCCATTTCCCAGCCTCTACCCAGATAGCAATATCATCAAGGGTATCGCCCTCTATAAACTGCTCCTGCTTCAAGTCGGACAATCTCCTAGTACTCGAAAAATCTACGCTCCAATTCCCACTCTCATTTACGGGGACACTCATCAAAGCATAGCCATCAAGCTGAATAAAAACATGAGCATCATCAAAACAGCTATCATCCTGACATGAAACTTGGCCCATCAAAAACGCCGGAAAAAGAAGATCCTCGCTCAAAGGGTATAAGGCTAACTTTATACTATCAAAAAGAAATAAACCGTTACCAATCTTGCAGTCATAATGTGAACCTACAAGATCACTTATTTCCACATAATGCATAGTCGTCAATCCATTGTCACTAACAACATGAGTACTCCCATCGCCCCCCCGACAAATCAGTCTTGACGGCACAGGGTACTTGCTATGCCAACTAAATATAGCACCCGAGCTCGTGACATTTGATATACGGACGTTACTCGGAGCAGCAAGGAAATACATGTAAGCGAACAGCATTATTAATAATACACCGATAAAACAGACAGGATAAACGATTTTCTTTCTCATATTCTTTCTCTAAATTATATTATATTATATTAATCTTATATCAAGCAGCTTCTCTAGATTGATAACACTCTTTCCTAGCTCTAGACGCTTCTTACTCTCCGCATGTATAGTAAAAATTACCTCATCAAACATTACCTTTTCGCCAACATTCTTGTGAAAATAAAGTCCTGCTCCCTTATTGAGAGGAGCCCCCAGCGACTTGGCTATTTTAACGATCTCTTTGTTATCAACAAACTTAACCACACCAGATTTATGGGCCTTTATGTCAGCCGTATATTCACCCGGTACAAGCTCTTTAGAGCTTGGAACTTTTTCTGCCCCCTGTGCTTTTGCAATGGCCTTAAACTTCTCAAAGGCCTTCCCACTATCGAGGATTGCTTTTGCCATTTCCTTCCCCTTCTCCTTTTTCGCCTTTCCTCCCATTTCGAGTAGCTTTCCAGCCATGTCTAGGGCGTCATTTTCAAGCTGCATAGATCTACCCTCATCCCTCTCAAATATCTTCATTATCTCAATCATTTCTAGTATAGGACCAACACCATCGCCATCAGGACCAGATATAAACCTCATAGCAGAGAAACACTCAATCCCCACCTTTTCAAAAATCTCTTCAAATCTTCTGCCGAGAAGTTCAGCTTCATCAGCAGTTGCGACCTTAGCCCCTTTCCCGTAAGGAATATCGATAATAACTTTATCTATTCCCATGGCTATTTTCTTAGCAACAATACTGGCGATAAGTTTATTGTACGATTGCACGTGCATACCCTTTTCAACAGAGATCATCACATCGTCAGCAGGAGCCAGTTTAAGTCCTCCACCCCATATCATACAACCGTTAGTCTCATTAACTATTGACAGCACCTGTTCATTTGTAAAAGTCATAGGCATAATACTCTCGAGGACATCTGTAGTGCCCGCTGGCGAAGTTATCGATCTAGTTGAAGTGTTAGGAATTACGAGTCCGGCAGATGCTATTATAGGAACCAAAACAGGAGTAACCCCCTTCCCAGCGATCCCCCCTATTGAGTGTTTATCAACAACAATTTTCCCATTTCCCTTATAATCATGAAAGTTTAGAGTATCACCAGCCCGGGCCATCCCCTTGGCGATATTTATAACCTCCTCATCATTAAAACCAGGGTTGAAAAAGCAGCTCATGAAATAAGCGACCTCTATATCACGTATTTTTCTTTCTGCTATATCGCGTGTAATTGCAAAAATCTCCTCCTGAGTAAGCACCTCTCCAAAGATTTTCTTGCTAATATAATCTATGGAATCGGGCCGGCTGAGCAGATCGATCACAACGACCTCATCATTGGATATACTATACTGACTCCATATCTCTTCTGTTAAACCGACATAACCTGCCTCTACTTTAGTATTGGTCTGAACAACGTCGGCATAAAGCTCGACATCCCTGTACCCGAAAAAAACCTTCTGCCCTTCTTTTACACCAAACTCTTCAGATTGCTTATCATTTAGAACTACTGCCAGCTTATCACCAAGCTCCAGATCAATTTTTTTTGCCTTTAAGTATAAAGCCATAAAACTCTTATTAATAATTTAAGTCTCAAACAACCATTTGTAATTCTCTTTCAGGACGGGTAGTATTTCAGATGGACTCAACACCCCGTGCTCAGTTATAAAACCTGTGATGAAACGGGCATCTACAAGCTCAAATGCGGGATTGACTATTTTAAGGCCGTGAGGGGCATCCTCCCAAATCTCCGTACCTTCACGCATCTCTATTTTGAAACTCTCCTTAGTGCTATCAATATTAGTCTTTAGTATCGATCCTACCACATAGAGCGGGTCATTGTCGAATTTTGAGGCAAGTGCTACACCAAAGCTACCGATTTTATTTATCATGCAGCCATCAGAGGTTATCTGATCTACGCCAATAAATGTCATATCAATATCAAAGGTCCCCCTATCAATGATAAACGATTCCGCAGAGCTATCCGCCACCATGGTCGTGTCTATCCCGTATTCTACAAGCTTTTTAGCAGTTTTTCTCCCCTGGTAAAGCGGCCTCGTTTCAGTACAGGCGACTTCAACTGCACCACCAACCCGATCTGAGTATGCCTTTATAACATTCACCGCTGTACTCGAGTGGCAATGAGTAAAGATGCCGTGTACCGGCCGATTATTCTCCTCCTCAAAAACTTTAAACACCTCTTCTGAGTTTTCTATAATCGCACGCTTCCCCCTATCAATGAGCAATAAGTACTCATTGCATAGTGAGATCACTATAGGGGCATAATCCCCTGCCTCAGAACTCTCCTTAATACCGCCAGCTACAAACCTAACTCCGTTGGTGGCAAGCGGTTCGTTTGGCCTAGCCTCCGCTAAGTAATTACCTTTTTCTATTATTATATCGATCACCTGCTCCTTGGATAGCCCCTTGAAACCTTTTGTAGACGCATACAGCCTCAGCCCTTTAAACGTTGCGATCGCAACATTAGTGGCTCCTTGTATCTTTATCGCTACAATATCTTCGTAAATCTGCTCTATCGTCTCATATTTATCAAAATCTTCCATGCTACATAGACAAACTTAACTTATTTAACCATATCATATATATATGTATCATCTCTATCATCGCCCTCAGACTTATACTCCCCCCACTTCTGCAAGGCAGTTTTTAGTGCTTTATTTTTAGCTTTACGGGCATACTGCTCAAGAGGGATGTTTTGCAAACTGGCCTCGACTGACTGAATTGCAGCTTTAGCACCTTCATATGTGCCGTCTGGATGACCATGAATCCCTCCTCCGTAGTTGACAATAAAATCTTTTCCCAATATACGCATGAGTTCCCGAGTATGTCCAGGATGTAATCCGCCAGATGCTATAGGTAGAGTACTTTTCACACTTCCCCACTCTTCTCTCATAGATTCATTAACTAGAGTAACCGTGTCCTTGCCCCCCTCCATCTTTCCTATAACCGTCCCTGTATGTAGCTGATCTACACCAGCCAATCTCGCCGCTTTAGCTACGACCATCATAGATATCCCATGCCTTGGATTATTTGTGAAGGCCGCATGCATTGCTCTGTGACCATGTATCACCATGCCGAGATTTTTACTTCTCACATGCTGTACACCTGCAAAACCAGCCGTAAGTATGTCTACCATGACGCACTCGGCTCCTTCCGACTTAGCAAACTTCGCTCTCTCAATCATTTCATCGGATGAAGCAGTTATATTTATCACATACATCTTTCTCCTTCCACTCTTCTCCTCTGCCTTTCTCTTTAGTTTCAATGTCTCTCGCACCCTGCTCTCAAACGGATTAAATGCCTGGTCAGTCAAATTTTCATCATCCTTGACAACATCCACCCCACCCAGCCACGCCTGATAAGCCACCTCTGCATGCACTGCCGTTGGCAGTCCACACTTAGGTTTTATAATTGTCCCGATAAGCGGCCGATCATAAATATCCATAAGCTGTCGTACCCCATCTATCCCAAAAGCAGGACCGGCAAAGGAATCAATAAAAGCCTGTGGAAAATGAAGATCCAACAAGCGAAGATTCTTGACTGCACGCATACCAAAAATATTTCCAGCCACAGCAGAGAGAAGCTGAGGTATACTACCCATCTCCCATAGCGCAATAGGATACGCTATCTTTATTATAGCTTCGTTCGTAGTAAGGTCATCATCAGTATTTAACTCTTTAATCTCATAGATCTTGGGGGCAAGCGAACTAAATATGTTGTTTGTCATAGTAGACAGAGACGTCCATGTACCAATAGAAGATTCGCCAGCGATTGCCTCCGCAATATCCATAATCTTTTCATCTGTCTCAAGATAGAACTCAGCCAAAATGTAATTTTGCGGATTTATATTTGCCCCTATGGCAAGATAGCTCTGTCCTTTCATATCTTTTATCTTATATTTTAATTAAATTTACTCCAAGTCAACGATCTCACCCATTTTGGGGACATGACTATTCATATTCAAATCATATCTTATTTTTCGTGCAAAGCCGATCGACACCTCCTCCATACCGTGCGTAGCATACACCATCCTCGGACTCCTGCCAAATGCTCTAAGCCAGTAGATCAGATCCCTCTGATCCGCATGTGCTGAGAAAGCGCCCAGAGTGTGTATCTTTGCATTAACCTTATAATTTTTCCCCATTATCCTGACCTGCCGCTCACCATCTACAAGTCGCCGGCCCAAAGTCCCCTTAACCTGATAGCCTACTATAATCACATGGTTATTCGGATCCTCGATATTGTTTACCAAGTGATGTAGTACTCTACCTCCGGTGCACATACCACTGCCAGCCATAACTATGAAGCCCTTTTTATTAGCCAATTCTCTAGATTCCAGATGATCACGGACGTAAAACAGCTCATCAAAGTAGAACGGGTCATCATTTTTCTCAATCAATCGCCTCGCATCCTCGTCATAATAATCCCTGTATTTCAAAAAAACATCCGTAACCTTTATCGCCATAGGGCTGTCCAAATAAACCGGATATTTATCAATAAGGCCCTTTTCGTACATAAGATTAAGCTCATAAACGATCTCCTGCGTTCTTTCAACCGCGAAGACAGGAATTATTACATTTCCCCGAGTTTTTTCAGCATCTTTTAGTAAAGCCAGAAATTCCAGTATAGTCTCCTGTTTATCCCGATGTAAACGATCGCCGTATGTAGACTCTACGATTACATAATCCGCCTCACGTATCATATCAGGATCCTTGATGATCCTCTGACCCGGCTGCCCTATATCTCCAGAGAAAACAAGTTTACGAATCTGCCCGGACTGTTTTGTCACCCAGAACTCAAACATCGCTGAGCCGAGTATATGGCCGGCATCACGCATCATAAACTCTAGGTTGTCAGTAAGATTCACCGCTTTACCATATTTATAAGTCTCTACTAGACCAACCACTCCATGCACATCATCCTCTGTAAAATAGTACATATTGGAAGGATAATCGTTTTCATCAGTTAGCATACCATCTCTTTTTAGCTGCTCAGCAAGGAGTTTAGCACTATCAAGAAGAACAATCTTCATTATATCTCTGGTTGGAGGAGTACAGATTATCTTACCCCGGAAGCCATCTCTATACAGTTTGGGTAGACGACCGCAGTGATCAAAATGACCATGTGTCAAAAAAACGTAATCAAGCTGTTTGGGATCGAATGGAAACTCGTGCAAATTGTAGCCGGCCTGCTCATCAGGTCCCTGAAAAGCGCCACAATCAACAAGAAATTTCTCTTTCCCATTATCTAAATAGTAGCACGATCCTGTGACCGTTCGTGCAGCACCCAGAAATTGCAATCTCATCTTCTACCTCCTTAGCTATAATTTATCTTACGGCTTCAGTATGAGCCCCTTGATCATCTTCGGTTGCAGCCAATTCTTTTACCTTCATCTTCAGTTTCTCTTTGTCATTAAGCCTTGGCTCCTCGATAACAATCTCCAGAAGCTTGTTTAAAATATAACCTATTTGTGGCCCCTTTTCAACGCCCATCTCCATAAGATCGTTCCCATCAATATCCAGATCACCAACTTTTAAAGCCATATCTTTCTTCCTTACATCAGAAATTCGCCTTTGCAGAGCCTCAATTTCCTCCGGGTCAAAGGCTGTCTTAGGATTGGCGGTGGCATCAGCAATCCTCAGTAAGAATAAATCTTCAATGTTTTCCTCCCCCACACGAGCTAAAAACCTTCTTACCGCACTGTCAGACCAAAACTTGTGCTCTTTATCCGCCTCCCCTCCATCAGATTTTTCTGAAAAGCTATCCTCCTCCTTATGCGGATAAAAAAACATGTGATTTTTTACCAGTGCGACATTTCTCTCAATCTCGCTTTTAGGAAATTTAAGTCGCTTAAGAATATCTCTTGTCATACTGGCACTCTCCATATCATGACCGTAAAAATGCCCGTTACCCATATCTTTTCTAGGCTTACCAATATCATGAAAAAGTGCCGCTATTTTTACTCGATCATGAGCCATGTCGCAAGTACGAAGCAAATGATGATACACATCTTCTCCATGATACAGTTTCTGTTCTACACCGTAAGCCTCAAGAAGCTCCGGCAGAAAAATCTTCATTAAGCCTGATTTCCTCATAAGCTCAAGACCCACCGAGGGTTTCGGGGAATGCATGAGAGTCTTAATAAATTCATCCCGAACTCTTTCTGCGGATATCATTTTAGCTACCGGTAGGCACTCCTCGATAGCAGCAAATGTCTCATCCTCTATTGAAAATTGTAGCTGAGAAGAGAGCCTGCAAGCCCTAAACATGCGAAGCCCGTCCTCACTGAATCGCTCGATCGGATCACCCACTGCACGGGTGACCTTCAAGCCGATATCGACAAGACCATTAAACGGATCGTATATCTCCCACTCTTTCTCATTTTCTACATCATCAAGCCCAGGAGAATCAAGATTCAGCGCCATAGCATTCCAGGTAAAATCCCGCCGAGATAAATCCTCATCAATATCAGTTATAAATTTGACCTCACTTGGCCAACGCCCCTCTACATACTTTTGCTCCGAGCGAAAGGTCGTTACTTGCACCTCCTGATGCTCATTGTCATTATCACGTGTAAGCACAGTAACCATACCAAATTTCACTCCAGTGGAAACCGATTTAGGGAATATTTGAAGCATCTGCTCTGGCAGTGCATCAGTGGCCAAATCGTAATCGTCTGGTTCAATACCAAGTACTACATCCCTTAACGCTCCTCCGACAAGATAAGCCTGGAAACCTTCCTTTATAAGCATTCTTGCGGTTTTCTGTACGTATGATGGGATTACTATTTTCTGCCTGTGAATATTCTTCTGCATAAGATCATTTTATACTGTCCTACACAAAAAGTAAAGGCAGCACATACTTTAGCTCCTATCCTTTTTTGAGATCGATTTATCGACCAGGGAAATAAGCTGCTCTCTTCTTCTCTTAATCAGAAATGCCAGCAATACAATAAAAGGTATCACAAGTGCAAGCAGTAAAATATAAATCCGCCAATCGGCCATGCTCTCCTCAATATGATCATATACCGCCGCAATCTCCATCCCAAACTCATAAAAACCTCTAATCTCAAGCTCAAATTGTACGCTATGAACATTATCTGCAGAATCAGTGAAGCTAATACTGACCAAGTAAACCCCCACTCCCAGCTCCTCATCAGATTTCCAGCTCCAATACCCATCCTCATTCGCCTCTGTCTCACCGATAACTTCGCCCTCCCCTATGTCGATGGCAACACCAAGACCGACCTCACCTGTCCCGCTAAACTCTGGTTTATTTCTGTAAGATATGTATCTCCCACTCTCAGTGTCGTACTGTAAATCCATACCATCAAAATCCAGTTCAAAGTCAACTGCGGTATCAAGAATTATAGAGCCAATGTAGATCTGACTCTCATTCCCTGCCTGATCTATGTACTTTACATACACAAACTTAATACCATCACCATCAGTGAGAGTCCAGTTTCTCTCTGTCTTGTATGTCTCCCAGCTTGAGTTTGTAAAACCGATATCGTGCCCTATGATCATGCTGGCAACTGGAGCGGTCTGAGATCGTATATTCATGTTTAAGATTACCTCACGATCGTTTGTGTATTTCTCTCCGCCATTTATTGTCACACCTCCCTTTACAGCCTCAGATGTAAGGAGAAGACGCAAAGTACTCACACCCGATACGTTTCCAGCCTCATCTTTAAATTTAACATATATTAACTTCTCTCCTTCGCCCTCTGTAAGGCTCCACTCTTTGGTCTGGGAGTACGACTCCCAGACTGCCGATTCAAAATCCTCATAATTACTTATCATCATGCTCTCCACATCCAGCAGCTCATCCTCTGCATCCAGCTGCAAACTAACTGTCTGACTATTTACATATTCCGCATCTCCCACAATTGACACTGCCCCGACAGGTCCAGAGCTATCTACCAGTATCTGTAACTCCTCTTCACTCTTTTTATTATAGTTGTCGTACACCCTTAGATTGATTGTGTAATAACCATCGGCTAGCTGCGTAAGTGCAGGACAGCTAAACTGCTCCAGCTTTCCTGTGAATTCCCCACTGTCAGCAACGCAAGAGAACCAGCTTCCAGGCTCTGTGCTAAGTGCATACTCTACTTTTTTGATTCCTACCAGATCATCCGCTGCAATGCCTGTATGTGGGTTTATAAGGATGTTCTCTTTATTTTTGGGGGATGATAAGGTAACTGAAGGCGGGTATTTATCGAATGAGAATACTTCTATACTATGATTATAGCTGTCTACTAAATATATATATCCCCTTCTATCTATCGATATATCTACAAGTCTTGAGGATTCCCAGTCACCACTGCCACTACTGCTAAACTTCATTAAGAAATTGCCCTCATTATCAAAAATCTGTACTCTTCGATTAAAAGTATCCGCCACATATATCCTTCCATTACCATCTACTGATAAGCTCGATGGCCTACTAAACTGACCGTCGCCGCTCCCGCTACTGCCAAACTTCATTAAAAAATCGCCCTCATTATCAAATGTTTGTACTCTATTATTATATTGATCTGCTACATATATATTACCATTATCATCTACTGCTATGCCATTTAGAGAACTGAACTGACCGTCGCCGCTCCCGCTACTGCCAAACTTCATTAAAAAATCGCCCTCATTATCAAATGTTTGTACTCTATTATTATATTGATCTGCTACATATATTTTCCCGTCGCGATCTAACGCTACGCCTCTTGGAAACATAAACTGCCCATCTCCGCTGCCATAGCTGCCAAACTTCATTAAAAAATTGCCCTCATTGTCAAATATCTGCACTCTACGATTAGAAGTATCAGCCACGTATATCTTACCATTCCCGTCTACTGCTACGCCCTTAGGATTATTAAACTGACCTTCACCACTACCGTAGCCGCCGAACTTCATTAAAAAATTGCCCTCATTATCAAAAGCTTGTACCCTATGATTATATGTATCTGCTACATATATTTTTCCATTATCATCTACTGCCACCGAATCTGGCTCACTAAGCTTGCCCGCAGAATCCCCGTAACCGCCAAGCTTTGCTAAGAAATTGCCCTCATTATCAAATAGCTGTATTCTATAATTAAAAGTATCTGCCACATATATCTTTCCATCATCATCTACTGATACCCCATATGCATAATTAAACTGACCACTATCGCCAAACTCCATTAAAAAAATGCCATCGCTATCAAACACTTCTATTCTATTATCAGCAGCATATGTTACATATATCTTTCCATTACCATCCACTGATATGCCGTATGGGTAACCGATGACGAATAAACCACTATGATGACTGTTAAATTTCATTAAAAAATCACCTTCATTACCAAAAACTTGTACTCTTCGGTTAGTAGTATCTGCCACATATATCTTTCCATTACCATCTACTGCTATTCCATTAGGATCATTAAACTGCCCATCTCCGCTGCCATAGCTGCCAAACTTCATTAAAAAATTGCCCTCATTGTCAAATATCTGCACTCTACGATTAGAAGTATCAGCCACGTATATCTTACCATTCCCGTCTACTGCTACGCCCTTAGGATTATTAAACTGACCTTCACCACTACCGTAGCTGCCGAACTTCATTAAAAAATTGCCCTCATTATCAAAAGCTTGTACTCTGTGATTAACAGTGTCTGCTACATATATCTTACCACTGCCGTCTACTGCCACTCCATTAGGATTATTAAACTGTCCGTCCCCACTGCCATAACTACCAAACATAATTAAAAATTTGCCTTCACTATCGAAAACCTGTATCCTATGATTCTCGGTATCAACCACATACATCTTCCCACTACCATCAGCATAGATCCCCCTGGGTCGATTAAATTCACCCGCCCCCCTGTACCCCCCAATAGTCATCACATGATACGGGACGCCTAAAACAACATCCCCTCCTTTTACATCATACACATCGCCTAACTCACTCGTACTACCATTCACGTTCGTAGCCAGACCAACTAAAATATAATCTTCCTCCCCACTACTTCCACCAATAGTCACGGTCACTTCCCAGTCAGTGCTTAAATCTATGCTCACACTTCCCAGGCTCTGAACACACTCTCCACTCTCGTTGGAAAGACATACCTCTACATCAAACGGTGCCCGGTCAAGCTTACTATCCAGCGTTCCCTTGACCCTGTACTGGCTCTCTCCTAAATATACAATCTCTGTAATCTCAGGATAGTTTTGCAGGTCATTAATTCCACTGTCTAAATCTCCCGAGTCATTTGTTGTTCTGCCATCAGCACCAAGATCAATCGCAAGATCCGCATTCGTATGAATAGCATTGCTGCGCATAGCCACGCCAGCACCACATGTTACTGTTACCCCCTTGCCGTTACCCGTTATAGTATTGCCTGTTATTGCCGTTCCACTATCTGTGCACACCTCTAATCCCGATATCACCCCCCCACTTATTCTGTTGTTAAGCAAAGTAGAGCCTTTATCATTTAGTAGATGTATCTGCGATCCGCTGGCTGTCCTGAGCGCCACTAAGTCTTTGTTAAGCCCGATAATATTCCCCCTTACAGTCGATGTAGTGCCATCAAGCTTAATAGTAGAAATAGCAGATGAGTTAATTACATTCCTATTAGAGGCTGTGTCCCCACCTAAGGCAACCGTACCAATAGAGCTTGTGCTTTTTAGATTAATAAGCTGATTAGGAGTGCCCTTGCTAAGCAAACCACTAATATCGGTCCCCAGATAGCTCCCCGTTACAGTTAGATTGCCTGTAAAATCTGTCGCCTCCTCAATTATAGTAGAGCTTGAATTGAGAACTACGTTTTGCAACTGCAAGTTAATAGGCGAGCTACCCGTCCTGAAGCTGCCAACGATCTCGATTACCGGATTGCCGTTAATGGTAGCGGGATACGACTGCGTATTAGCACTATAGCCTGTCTGAGTTGATCCGTTGATAATCAAGTTGTCAGCTGAAAAGTCAGACAGTGAACTGGTCGGAGCTATCCGCCAAAATTTAAAGTATGGGTCAGCAGCTACGTCCAGGCAGTGTATCTCTCCCGCAGAGGGATCGTAAGTCCCAGACACCCCGTTATCCCTAAATGAGAGGCAGTTAACATCAGATGTAAGTATATCAAATGTAATAGTATCTGCCCCGGCTAATGCCGCAGCCTCCTCCATTGCAGCTCGTAGCGTACACTGGTTCCCAGCTGTGATCGGATCTATATCACAGAGTCCATCTCCTGGATTAGCATCACTTTGATCTCCTGTCTGAGTAACACTGAATGTAGAGTTTTCAACTGGCCTTGAAAGCTGGCTCACTCTCTGCTTGATTAGCCGAGTGCTCTCTTCATCCTCACTTTCCCTCACTAGTTCAGCAGTTATGTATCCCCCAGGCTGTCCGTTTGTAATTAGTGTGAATACATACTCTGTTTGCCCATTTATCGCTATCTGCTCAATCGAGCTCCTCCCTATATACTCTCCTCTGTTTTGCGAAGGGGCTGATATATCTCTCGAGCCAGTATAGTACACATATACATAATCACTGTCCAGGTCTATGTCGACTTCGTTGACATATTTCACCCTGCCACCCACTATTTTCTGCCCATCTACATATGATGCATTTAGTATAGTGACTTGTGCCTTGTCCACAACTTCATCTGACCAGCTATCGATATACTTCTCCTGTGGCAGCACAACAGTACCCGAGCTTTCTATCACCTCTTCTACTAGAGCTAATTCTCTCTCCACAGCCAGACTACTCAAAAAAAGCATAGTATCGCCATCGCTGTTTAAATACGCCCTTAAATAGAGTTGGCTTGCATCTACAAGCTGCTCATACTGCTCAAGCCTGAAGTTTACCTCTTGCACTATGTTCGACTCGATCGCTCCCTCCTCTGTGATCATCCACTGCTCATCCTCCTTGCTGTAATAGTACCACTCCTCACCATCAGGAGATAGCTGGTATGTTATCCTGTTTGACTCCCATCCCTTCTCTGGCTCCTCCTTCGAGCTGTCATGATTCTCGCTATTGCTATCTTCTAGTATATGGAGCAATCTTGCGTAAGGAATTGGCTCAGAGGAGCTAATCATCGGGCTGTGCTGTGAAAATGGCTTTGAAGCGACCTCTTTTATGGCCTCAGCCTCTTGTTCTTCTACAGGCTCCACGGCTACTCCCAGCACCTCCTCTTCAGGTGGGTCGGCTAATGTAACCGTATCAGGCTCTGCCAAGATCAATTCATCCTCCATAAGCTCCTCTTCGTTTACCTCGTCGGGTGAGCTCTCATCTTCCACAACCGGATCTAAGCCCTCATCTTCCAAGACTTCTATATGTGTCGCCTCTGCGACTTCTTCCGCTTCTGGCTCTATCACTTCTTGCACATTAGGCTCCTCCTCTATATCCACAAGCCTTTTTAGCCTCAGGCCACCGTTTACAAACTCGATCAAATTCTCATCATAGATACTCTTATCAAGTTCAACCTCATACTTCCTCTGCTCTGTTGCATAAGTAAGCAAACTCTTAACTCGATAGCCGTACAGATATACTCCGGGCGTCAAAGAAAGTATGATTTGCATCATAAAGAGAAAAGTCAACCCTACAAAAACTGCCGCTGCTGGATACATCTTTGCGCGATACAGTGCAAGATCCCCTTTTTCCTGCTCCACATTTGCATCTACACCACGACCGATTAGCAAATAGAGGAAAGTTAAAGAAACCGTTGAAAAAAGCCGTGAAAGGAGACTTATGCCAAGCTGTAAAAATTTAGTAAATTTCTTCTTACTATCCCTAGCCTTCTCCTTCCATCGTTCATATCTGTTATCCCATTTGACCGCACACTGAGCGACTTTAAAAACGAATCTGTTGAATTTGCTCGAATGCGCGATATCAGAATACAGTTCTAAATCAATACTGTTCAACAATTCTGTCAGAAACTCCTTTCTCTTCTTGTTAAGCAACACATAATTGTGCGGAAGCTTGACAGAAACTCCATCAAAATGCATCACGATTATTGAGCTAGGAGCATCCTCGCCTGAGTATCTGGGATTTGTAGAAAGGAACTCTACAAGTTCACGCCCACTGTATCTGGGCAGCGTAGAATCAAGTATTATCACATCGGGCTTTGAGACCATCGCAAGCCCCAGCCCCTCAAGCCCGTTTGAAGAGCTTAGTACTCTAACGTTTTTGCCATTTAGCTTAGTCCGGCCAAGCAGTGCCTTAATAACTTGACGAACTACAAATGAATCATCGATCAGGACAAACTCGGGTATCTTGTTTTTGGGCATTTTAAGCATGGCTATTATACTTTATCAGTATTCGCTGATATTGTAAAGCTTTATTTGGTAAATAGAAAAATGTATTAATACTGAAGAAACGGAGAGGGTGGGATTCGAACCCACGGTACCGTAAAACGGTACAACGGTTTTCAAGACCGTCGCATTCGACCACTCTGCCACCTCTCCCGCCATTAGGGCTGATATGTCCGCCCTAGTGGCGGAAGAGCTACATCTTTCCTAATGAATTTAATAAATTATACCATCTAAACATGCAAATCATCAACAAAACCAACAATTAAAAATTTATTTTACAAACTACAGATACCAGTATATAATAATCGTCTTATTGAGATGTTATGAATTAATATTAACAAGTTGCCGCTATGAAAGAGCACCACTTGCACATTGAGGGAGCAGTAATCGACGTCGAGATAAAAAGAAAGCTGGCTCTAAGAGCTGCCGTAACAGTCGATTCTAATTATGAGAGTAAACAGAACTTCGTCAAATTAACCAGCATAAATCCAAGGGAGGCATTACTAACTCTAGATAGACAAACCACAACTCCATTCTCTTTCGAGCAGTTTCTACAGAAATTATACCTCACAAAATTACTCCTGTGCTCAAGCAGCGAAATAGCTTCAGCTTTTGTAAGAGAGGTTCTGAAAAATGAAATTGATAAGGCAGGTGGAAGCTTTACAGCTGGACTTACCCCGACAATACCGAGCGACTTTCCGCATCTTAACAGAAAAGAATGGAACTCATCTATAGTCAATGCAATACACGATGCCGTCAAAAAGACCAGCTCTAAGCCGACGATTGTACTTGAAACAAAAAGACAACATCTACTAAACGGCTACTACAAACAAACCCTTGAGTTTTTAACGACACTGACCAAGGAGATCGGCCAAAAGGCAAATATCGCAATAGGACTTGGAGATAATGCAGCAAAAACACCCCTTACAAATCGGCATATTTTAGAACAGTACTCAAGCTACATAAGAGAGGCAAAAGAAATACACTCCGGGGTCCAGATACAAATCCATCAGCTAGAACAATCGTCCTGTCCAACAAAATGCCTTAAGGATGAGTTCGAAAAAGTGCTTAGCCTGTTCCGGGAGAATAATTACAGAAATATTACATGGATACACATGGGAAACTTGCACAAGATTGCATCACCAATGGAAAACCTAAAACAAATAGCAGATCGAGGAGACAAAATAGTAATATGCTATTCAAGCAATAAGTACCTTCAGAACGACTTCCTGCTCGATGACAAGGATGTTTTCTCATATATAACTAAGAATCAACCTACCAACATCATGCTTGGAACAGACGATCCTCTCGTATTTAACACAACTTCAGTACAAACAGAGCTTAAAAAAATAGAAGCTCATCTGCTAAAAATCGGCCGTAACAAGGAGGATGTTAAAACAGTGACGAAACTACTTGAGAATAACTCTTGAAAAATCTTTTAGATATTCTATTAAACTCCTCTCTCCCATACCGCTTGACGAATTCTTTCCCATATTCAGTCAATCCGTTATATCCCCTAAGGAGCTTGAACTCGTCCAGATTAAACTTGCTCAAAAAATACCGCTCTGTCTCCTCTATCCATCGTAGATAATTAGCCCTGGCCAGTATAGAGGCACACGCAACGGACAAATATTTCTCTCCCCTTTCCTCCTGCACAATCTGCACATTTTTATTATTGCTAATCCTGCGAAAATCCCCAGTTAGCCTATTTGTTACAGAGCTAAACTTATCTACAACAACTGTGACTTCTTCCAAATCTGACCGATCAGTCATTTTTTTTATCATCTTTGCAAACTCGCTCGACATAATCTTACTGAGGTTCTCAGTTTCATTCCACAGGGCACAAAGCTCATCGGGTACTATTCTTCTAACTTCATAATCAGACAACCCACGGACTATGGGGTCGAGGGTTATTATCCTGTTGTCAGCAATTTTCTTTGAGTCTTGCACTCCAGCAGCCAACAGCTTCTCATAGCTCTCCGGTCTCGGATAGCAGCCTGCCAACACCAATGGTCCAAAAAACTCACCCTTTCCAGCTTCATCAAAGCCAATGGAGCCAACATACTTCTCGTCGGAAATTGACTGATTAGTCACTTTTTCAAAAAACTGAGAAACCTCTTCTACACACTGTGCGGCTCCCTGCACAACTGCTTTTTTACTCTTATAGAAAACAACAACACATCCTTGCCCAATCCATCTACCCTGCTCATACTCACTTTTTGGCAGGTGAAATTGACCATTTAGTCGCTCCAGTAGTTTAAACTGATCAGTATCTATTTTGTAACTGCGGGTAACCTGTGCCACCATCTTAATTGTCAAAAATTATCTTTTTATTCTAAGCTTGTACTGATCACCGCTGTCCTGGATTTCCCAGCCAGCCTTCTCGATCTTATCTCTAAGTGAGTCAGCGAGTTCATAATTTTTTGCCTTCTTGGCTTCAACTCTTTTATCGGCAAGCTGCTTAATCTCACCTGGTACGACAACGCTCTTATCAGCAGCCTCCACCAATCCAAGACCGAGGACTGTATCAATCTGCTCCACAGCTTTTCTGCTATACTTTACATCCGATAGTATCTCATTGAGAAGTGCTAATGCCCCTGCAGTATTAAGATTATCATCCATATAAGCCTCAAACCTCCCCAACAGTTGAGTATCAGCAGCATCAAGCTCGGCAATACCGTCCTTTAGCCTCTCTATCAATCGTAATCTGGAATTTCTTGCCCCCCTGAGCCCATCAAAAGTAAACCCCATCGGCTTACGATAATTCACAGTCAGGAAGTAGTATCGAAGATCCATCGGCTCAAAGCCCTTTTCCAAAAGCTCACTTAAAAAGTAAACGTTCTTCTTGCTTTTAGAGGCTTTACTTCCCTCTTTATCTACAACCATCTCATTGTGAAGCCAATAAGAAGCTCCAAAGTGTCCGAATGCCCCCCAGCTTTGTGCAATTTCATTGGTGTGATGGACCGGTATATGATCAGTGCCACCAGTGTGAATATCAAATCTCTTACCAAGCAGCTCGCCAGACATTGCCGTACACTCTATATGCCAACCAGGAAATCCTTCTCCCCAACTACATTCTAAAGGTGCCTCCTGCGTGCCGCCTCCCCACCTCATTATATGATCCTCATATTTACCCACAGCTTTCATCCAGAGCACGAAATCTGCAGGATTCCTTTTCGCCGGATCCGCAGTGACTTCCTCACGCATCGCCACATCTTTTTCGGAGAGCTTCTGGCCAGACATCTTCCAGTAGTCAGGGAACTTTGTCGTATCAAAGTAAACTGCCTGATCAGTCTCGTATGCGAAACCATTGTCATAGATCTTTTCGATAACTTCAATCATCTCCTTTATGTATGCCGTAGCTGGTGCAAAACCGTACTTAGCCCAGTCATCACGATCAAACGTCTCAATCTCTTTTAATTCTGAAATATTATGACCGCTCGGTGTCTCAATATTCATAAGGGCGAAGTCCTCTAGTATTCTTGCTATATATTCCAGTGCTATCGTCTGCGGGGAGAGCTCCCTCTCACGGGCTCTCTTCTCTATCTTGTCATCACCAAAGTCGTCATCATCCGTCATATGCCCTATATCAGTGAAGTTCATTATACGATTGAGCTCGTATCCTTTCCAGCGCAGATACCTAGCCAGAACATCCCATGCAGTATATGCACGCAAATTGCCCGTGTGTACATCCCAGTATACAGTAGGACCACAATTGTACATACTGATCCTGCCTTTTTCCAGCGGCTTAAAAGTTTCTTTTTGCCTTGTCAAAGTATTAAAAAGCTTCATTCTTTATTTGCAATTATTTTATTTTCTTGACTCAAAAGCATTACTTAAAGTAAATTTATCTGCATACTCCAAATCAGCTCCGGTAGGCAGACCTATCGCCAGTTTGGTAAGATTAACACGACTGTTTGAAATTTCTTTATCAAAAAGCCGCACCATATATTCATAAGTTGCCTCACCTTCAACAGAAGGATTTACTGCGACAATTATCTCTATTGTGCTGTCTGTGCTAAACTTTCCTAAAAGTTGTTTAACCCTCTCAGTTAGCTTATCAAACCGCAGTTCATGCTCAGATATACCATCCGCCGGAGATATTACTCCCCCGAGTACAAAATACAGACCATCATATACTCCAGCAGTCTCGATGGCAACGATATCAAGAGACTCTTCTACTACACACAGTTTGGTGCTATCTCTAGAACTACTCTTCTGTGAGTATATGCTTTTTTTTAGCTTCTTTGCCTGTACATTGTCCTCGTCGGATCTATCACAAATCTCACAAATCTCGCTTTCGCTGACATTAAAACAGTGCTTGCACAAAACAATTTTCTTCTGCATCTCAAGCAAAGCCTTGGCTAGATCAAGCGCTCGCTCGTTCTTATCACGCAAATAGTAATAAGCCATCCTTGATGCGCTCTTTGGCCCAACACCAGGTAGCTTTCCAAACTCGTCTATAACTTGCTGTACTGACTGAGGAAGTGCATTCATCTAACTCCCAAGCATAGATTTAACATCATCTACATTGAAAGATTCCTGCATACTCTTCTGCAACTTTTTCTGATAATCTTTAAAAGCCTCTTCCATATCCGTCTTAAAGAGATCTTTCATATCAGGGTCAAGAAGCATGTCATCAATCTCAATTCCCTCATACTCCTGAGCACCGTTCATAAAAACCGTTATACGCCCATCCTTAGACTCACCGGAAATCTTTTTTTCACGGAGCTTCTTTTGCATCTCCTTTGCTTCTTTCTGCACCTTGTACAAATCTTTCATGTTACCAAAAACATTTGCCATAAATACTTGGATAAAAATTTAACTAATGATATTTTATTACAATTGGAGATGTTTAGCAACTACATGCCAGCGAAGAGCTCATCAACTTTCTTCCCTGTCAATGTGGCTCTTTTCACAGAAGTTGCTTCAATAGCTACCGAGTCTTCCTTATTGGTGTCGCCCTTTTCATTTTCTTCCTTACTAAAGACTATACCCATCTCAAGAGGATCTTTAGGCATCTTTTTAACCGTAGATTGAACTACCTTGCAACTGTACTTGATTTTACTGCCGCATATCTCGAGCATGCAGTCCGTAACAATCTGTCTTGTTTTAGGCGCTTCTAGAAGATCCTTCGCAAAAGCGTACCCAACCTCTATCTCAAGCTCACCATCTACTATCCCGCTTACCTTCGCACCCTCAAGTATAGCCCCCAAATGAGCATTCTCCTTCTTTATGTTTTTTTTCAACTGCTTCCAGCTCTCCTCCACCCTCTCTTTTTTAATAACAGCGGCACTATCTTCATGCGGTGATGACTTCTTTCTGCTTTTAACTTTGGTTACGACCTTAGATGAGCTATCCCTTACAAGACAATCAACTTTCTTGATCACTGATCTCTTTTCTTTTTTCTCGACTCGCTGAGGCTTTTCTTCCCTTATCTCCTCTGCTAAAATCTCTCTGACTCTAAATACAAGAAGCTCCATAACAAGCACTGATATCGGAGATCTCTTAAGTTCAGCATCAGCTTCGAGAAATATCGAAATAATAGCTATCAGGTCATGCTTTGTAACTGATTTGGCTACCTGCCGTACAAACTCACTACTCTCTTTTACTTTACCGCCGATGTTGCTGTATACAAAAGCCTCCCTGAGAAGCTCAAGGCAAGACTTGATAAACTGAGGAAAATTCACTCCGTCTCTCTCTATCTCATACAGAAACTCGAACAGCTCTGCGTCTTCCTTCGCAAAGAGAAGTTTCTGCAAAAAGGACTCAACAACAGAATGCATCGGAATACCAAGAGCCCCAAGAAGCATATCCTGATCAATCTCGACTTTCGCTCCATCAGCGTCTGGCACACTTTTTAGCACAGCCTCCAGCAAAGACAGAACATCTCTATAGCTACCTGCTGCGTTCTTTATCAAAACCCGTAAAGCCCCTTCAGTAAGAGTATAGTCTGTGTCCTGTAGAACGGATGTCACCCTTTCTTGAATATCCTTTTCAGTACCAAGCTTAAAATCGTGTCGCTGACACCTGGATAGAATGGTAGCCGGTAGCTTGTGCGGCTCAGTCGTTGCAAGTATAAATATGACATGAGCAGGAGGCTCCTCCAATGTTTTTAACAGAGCGTTAAAAGCCTCTGTCGTCATCATGTGAACCTCATCTATTATATAGACTTTGTATTTACCCATAACAGGAGAGAATTCAATACGCTCTTTTAGCTCACGTACCTGATCAATTCCCCGGTTGGAAGCTGCATCTATCTCTACGAGATCTAGAAAGGTGCCTGTCTCTATAGACTTGCAATTTTCGCACTCCCCGCATGGATTGCCATCCTTCTTGAGCTCAAGGCAGTTGATAGCCTTGGCCATTATTCTCGCAGTGCTTGTTTTACCAGTGCCTCTGGATCCCACAAAGAGATAGCTGTGGGAAAGCTGTCCCGTACGAACAGAATTCTGTAGTATCCTTACAATAATGTCTTGCCCTATTAGTTCGGTAAAATCAGATGGCCGATATGCCCTATAAATAACCTGTTTTTGCTTATTATTTTTCTTACTCATCGCTACCCCCCATTATACATATTTTTGAAGCAATGTGAACCAACAACAAAATTTCTGCTTTTCAAAGCAACAGTTTCAATCTTAGAATTTCCTCCACACAAAATAGAACTTACAGCTGATTTATGAAATCCTTTAAGACCTCCTGTGCATTGTAACTCCTCCCACCAAATTCTATATGCACCGTAACAGCATACTCGGGATCATCATAAGGGAAAAACCCCATAACCCAGGAGTGACTGCTCTCATATCCTCCACTCTCTAATCGTTTGCCCGCCTCAGAGGTTCCCGTTTTGACAGCCATCGGATATTTTGCATCTCTAAGAGAGTAGCTGCTTCCCTCTGTAACGACAGCACGCATAGATTCCTTTATAGCATTAACGGCATCCGTACTTATAACCTGCTCTCTTCTCGGCTCGAACTCCAGATAGTTAAACTCGCCTCCTGTATCAACAGTGGCCATAGCTATATGCGGAGTATGTAAAGTCCCACCGTTAGCGAACAATGAGGCCCAGTTTACAACCTGAATAGGCGTCACCATAACAATACCCTGCCCTATTACCGTATAACACGAATCCGCCGGCTCATACCAGCGCTCATCCAGCCAGTAAAAACCATTCTGAGCGAGCCACTTTTTCTGCTCAGGAGAAGGCATCATTCCTTTCTCTTCGCCGGGCAAATCTATTCCTGTTTTCTTACCAACCTCGAACTCCTCTAAATAACTTACTAATTCGTCAATATCCCAATTTCTAATAGTCTCACAAGGGTAAATGTTCGAGGAAACTGCTATTGCTCTTTTTAGATCTATACTCCCGTGACTTACCCTGTTAAACTCGTAAAAATATGTATTGCTCGCAAGCCGGTAATTATTACTACTCACAAATCTTGTATTCTGCTTTATTACACCACTGTCCAGTGCCGAGCCAAGTACCAATGTCTTAAAAACAGAGCCAGGAGATTGTTGTCCTGAAACGGCACGATTTAAAAAGATCTTCCTTGGATCCTCAACAAGCTTAGTGTACTCATCAGAAGATATTCCTCCTATAAACTTGTTGTTGTCATAATTTGGATAGCTCGCCATAACGATAATTTCACCATTGTGAACATTCTGTACTATCAAAGCACCTGCATCTCCACCACTGCTCTCTACCCCCTTTGACAGGGCTTCGTAAGCAATCTTTTGCCAATTGGAATCAATCGTTAAGTAAAGGCCCTGACCGTTTACAGTCTCTTGCTTAACTATTTTCCCGTTACCGACAGTTCTTCCCATAGAATCTACTTCAATTACGACCTCTCCAGCCCTACCGACAAGGATTTGATCGTACTGTCTTTCAATTCCGGCCTTACCCACAAAATCATTTCTGACGGCATAGCTGAGCCTTTCCAAATCAACTTCACTTGCTTTACCCACATACCCCAACAGGTGCCCAAACGGCTCGCCGAAAGTATACTCTCTCTTACTTCTTTCTTGTACAAAAAAGCCAGGAAGCTTTTCACTGTTTGCGATTATATCTATCGCAAACCTGTTTGTAGCATCCTGCATTACGAGCACACTCTTTGCGCCATCATTTTGACTTATCTCAGCAAGCAGCTTGTCATATAGTGAGTAATATTGTTGTCCACCCATATGAGCTGAGTTTATACTATCCAATACATATGTTTCATTAATACTTTGGAATGTTTCACAGACGTTCTTAAGCTTGCCTAAATCAAATTCATCATTTTCAGTACAGCTTATACTATCTCCGGTGCATAAAAATTCCTCCAAATCGAGGAGTATACTGTTCACGGGAACATTCTGCGCTAACTTTACCCCATTCCGATCGTATATAATACCCCTACTCGGCTGCTCTCTCACAGTTCTAAGTCGATTGTCTGTTGACCTTTTCTTCAAATTATCTGCTTCTATGACCTGAAGATTTATTAGGCTTCCAAAGAGAACTGTAAATATCGTAAACAATCCAACAAACCCGTAGAAATAATTCCATTTTTTAACACCCTCGTCCGGGCAGCAATTCTCTTTAAACGAGTCTATTTTTATCTTATCATTCCGTACAAAGGGAACATGTCTAACAGGCTCGTTAGCTATTTTCTTATCAATCTTTATCTTTCTCATCGTATCTTTATCTCCCTGTTCTCAGATAAAATACCTGTCAGTCCGTCAAAAAGCAGTACCAGAAATATTGAGAAAACAGTATTTACAGCTATGCTTCTCCATACAAAATAACCATAAACTACCCTTTGGTATGAGAGGTGGGCAACAAAGAGCAATACAAGATCTATAAGCACCGCCTTATAGTAATCTCGCAGATTAACAACTTTAGAAATAAGCTCACGCACAAGGAAAAGTACAGATACAATGAAAAGCGTTACTCCAAAAAATGGAGCAAATACGCTATCAACTATGATCATGGAAAGTCCAATAGCCAGGTAGCTGTAAACTCTTGGACCCCTATCTCGTTGTACTACGAAAGCAAGTGCAAAAAGTATACCCCCCAAACCCAGCTGCACAAATACACCCTCAGCGATAGGTAGCAGCAAAATCACAATTATGATGATAGCAAATTTCATAAGTGTACAGTTACAAATCTTAAATCTCTGTAATCAACATAGGTCTTAACAAAAGCCTCTTTATACGTTTGCGTACTGTCTTCCATAATCTTGTCAACCTTCCCAAGCACAGCAAATCGCTTCACTCTGAGATCATCCAGTATCACTTCTTCACCGCCACCGAGACCTGAATTCATCGGAATGTTTTTAAGAAGCACACCTCCCTTATTCCCAGTTGCCAAAGCCTCGCTTTTCTCGCCATTCTCCCCCAAAATCGTCACTGTCAAAGTTGTGGAAGAGTTATTCGGCAAACGAACAATGGAGTAATAGTCACGGGACATTTCGACCAAACCAATAAAATTTCTCCCCCAATAAACAGCATCACCTTCTTTTACTCCTGACTTTTTACCCTGATTTATAAACATTCTGTCCTTCTCGCTCTTTAAGCCGGACCTTAAAACCTGTGCCGTAATAATCTCTCCACTTAAATCTTGAATACCTATATCACTATACACAGCCTCAAGCTCCTCTTCTAACATCCTTGTATAAGATATATCTGCATGTAATTTCGAGTTGTCGTTTACAACTTCATTATATCTCTTCTCAAGTTCTGAATATTTTCCAAGAAATGAGAAAAACTGTTTGCTGGAATAAATTATCTGATCAGAAGCGTACATAGTTGGAAAACCGTAATAAGAGAAAAATTCATTTAATTTCTGACCGGTTGGCAAAATATTTACGACCAGTATGAGAAAAATAACGAGCAAATATTTGTAAAAGGCGTTTAGCTTCACAATGATCAAAGTAAACTTAGATTAGTTCGTCCCAAGCTTTCTGTATTTTATCAAGAAGATCAACATGATCAAGCATTTTGGCAGTACCTCTAGCTACGGAGCTTATGGGATCATCAGCCAGCCTGACAGGGATTTTGAGCTCCTTCTGCCAAAGCTTATCGACCCCCTTAATTAGAGCTCCACCACCTGCCACAAAGATCCCCGATGTAATAAGGTCCGTCAAAAGCTCTGGGGGAGTCTCTTCAACAGCATCTTTTATAGCCTCAGTTATTTTACCTATAGAATTCATTATCGCTTCACGCACCTCTATGCTACTAAGCTCCACCTGTTTAGGAAGGCCAGTCAGCAAATCTCTCCCCTGCACATTGACCGTCAACTCCTCTTCCAGAGGAAAAGCTGATCCAATTGCAACTTTAATATCTTCAGCAGTTCGTTCTCCAATGAGTAAGTTGTACTTCTGCTTGATGTAATTTACAATATCTTCATCCATCTCATCCCCAGCTATCTGCATAGTCTTATCAACAACTATGTCACCAAGTGAGATAACCGCAATATCAGTAGTACCACCACCTATATCCACGATCATGCTTCCTGAGGGTTCCTGCACTGGAAGACCCGCTCCAATTGCTGCTGCCATAGGCTCCAGAACCAAATATACCTTTCTCGCACCGGCTGTCTTACACGCATCAATTACGGCCTGCCGCTCAACCTCCGTGACCGATGACGGCACACCAACTACTATTCTGGGCTTAGGAATCATAAATGACTTATAATTACTACTGTGCACCTTAGCAACAAAATATCGGATCATCGCTTGTGTCGTATCGAAATCTGAGATCACTCCGTCACGAAGTGGCTTTACCGCAGTAACATTGGGAGGTGTCCGCCCTATCATCTGCCGGGCTTCAAGTCCCACTGCCAAGACCTTTTTGGTCTTCTTATTCATCGCAACTACTGATGGCTCAGAAGCCACAATCCCCTTTCCAGTGAGATAAACCAAAGTATTAGCCGTACCGAGATCAATTCCGATGTCGTATGTGATTTTGTTTAATAAACTGTCCAGTATCATTCAGGCTATTTTACCACAAACTGGTTCATAATTGATAATTGCCGCACAAAGTTGGAATGAAACATATTTTAGTGGTAAATTATCCATCGTGAATTACTGCTTAGCCTTCTTGAGGCATTTCATACAAACCTTTATAGAGACAACTTCGCCCTTATCATCTACTGCCTTGATTTTGGCCAGATTAGGCTTAAACACTCTGCATGTTTTAGGGGCTTTGTATCGCCATTTACTTCCTTTTGAGTGGTGCTGTACTCGCTTTCCTGCTACAGTTCCTTTACCACAAATTTCACAGATTTTTGCCATAACTTTGGTAATTATAAATAATTTTTGTAAGTTTTACACTGTGTGATATAATATCATATAAGATAAGTTAATTCAACTCTAATTTTGGCAGATTTCATATTAAGTACAATTTTACTTCTACCGGTAATCCTGGTAAGCCTTGTTGTGCATGAGTACGCTCATGCCTACGCTGCATATAAGCTCGGAGATCTCACCGCTAAAATACAAGGCCGCCTGACTCTGAATCCACTAAAACATATCGACCCGATTGGCTTCCTTTTGCTAATAAGCCCCCTGAGATTTGGATGGAGCAAGCCGGTACCAATCAACGAGTACAATTTCCAGCGACCAGTTTTGGGGACAGCAGTCGTAGCTATAGCTGGACCTCTATCAAATATAGCTCTTGCACTTATATTCGCCGCTCTAATACGAATTGTGCCGCTCGACGGTATCCTGTATACTATCGGATTTCTTGCTATAATCATAAATCTCTCTCTAGCAATTTTCAACCTCACCCCTATTCCACCGCTTGATGGACATAGGATTGTGCGTGCTCTATTACCTGAGAATTTGCGCTACTACTGGGAGCAGCTCGAAAGATACTCAACCATTTTTATAGTCATAATTTTTCTGACTCCTGTAGGTACACTACTCGTGCAAGGGATCAGCGTAATTCTTGATTGGGCAGTTGGAGTTCTCGTGTAGCCTTTAATGTTGAAAAAAGAACAAAGCCAGCTATCAATTACTAATCTTTACTGCACTGTATTGCATATTCTGGCTCTCTGAGAACATTAAACTTTCTTTGACATTTCGGGACAAGTGTAGTAAAATAAAACTGCTCTGTGATAATCAAGAAAATCGTTGACCGACGATTATCTCAATGTGAGATCAAAATCGTGCAGCCTCGTGGGGTTGCATTGAGATCTCCGACCTTTTAATTAAGGTCAAACAGATACTTGTGCATCGCAGAGCATGTCCAGAGGTGGCAGAGTGGTCAAATGCAGCGGACTGTAAATCCGCCGTCCTCGTGACTACAGAGGTTCGAATCCTCTCCTCTGGACTTTTTGTTAACAGTAAGAGCATATGACAACACAAGAAAAGGTCGCACTTATAACCCGAAATCTAGAAGAAGTGATCGGCGAAGATCAGCTGGCAGGATTGATAGACAGCGGCACCCCACTCCGCCACTATGTCGGACTAGAAATATCCGGCCTACTCCATCTCGGACAGGGCATCTCACTCATATCCAAAATCGCAGAACTACAAAAGGCTGGCGTTGAGTGCTCGATATACCTCGCTGATTGGCACACATGGATAAACGATAAACTCGGCGGAGATCACGAGCTAATAAAACGAGTCGCACATGAGTACTTCCAGCCAGCGATGGAGGTCGGTCTCAAGATAACAGGGGCAGACCCAAGAAAAGTCAAGTTCATCCACGGAAGCGAGCTTTATCATAACAACGACAGATATTGGCAAACAGTCATCGAGGTCAGTAAAAACCTTACACTTTCCCGAGTACTAAAATCGGTCGCTATCATGGGTCGCCAGGAGGATCACTCGCAACCGTTCGCATGGCTTATCTACCCTCCAATGCAAGCAGCTGATATTGTCGAAATGGGCGTAAACATAGCTCACGCAGGAATGGATCAGAGGAAAGTGCACGTAATAGCCAGAGAGGTTCTCCCAAAGCTGAAGATTAACAAATTACATGATATAGACGGTGATAATATTAAGCCCATAGCAATCCACAACCATTTGATATTAGGGCTTAAAGGACCTCAAACCTGGCCTGTTCCTAATGAAATGAGCGAAAAGGAAAAGTCGGCGATAAAAGCACAGATGAAAATGAGTAAGTCGATTAAGGGATCAGCCATTTTTATCCACGATAGCGAAGAGCAAATACGGGAAAAGATCAAAAAAGCTTTTTGCCCTATCGATAACACTGAGTTCAACCCAATACTCGACTGGTGTAAACATCTTTTAATGCCTATCATCGGTGAGCTTGAGATCAAACGAGATGAAAAATATGGTGGCAATGTTACGATTAAGACAGCAGAGGAATTAGACGAGAGGTTCTTATCTGGAGAGCTATATCCACTGGATATTAAAAATAATGTTGCAGATATTCTCGTAGATATGCTCAAGCCGGCAAGAGAGCGTTTTGATAATAATGCAGGAAGAGAGATTATTGAGATCGTGAAAAACGTTAAGAAGCGGAGGTGATTGTGTATTGCAAATTGACCAACAGTTACAATTATCTTCCATTTTCAATTCTCAAATGATATAATACGCTCACTAAACAGTGAAAAAACCTATGCCGAAGTAGCTCAGCTGGTTAGAGCAACGGTTTTGTAAACCGTAGGTCGAGAGTTCGAATCTCTCCTTCGGCTTTCACGTCATAGCGCCATTAGGTCGCTTTACGACGTAAAACAACCTAATGGCGCTATGACGTGAGGCTGGATTAGCTCAGTTGGTTAGAGCATTCCCATGGTAAGGGAAAGGTCCTGAGTTCGACTCTCAGATCCAGCTATTGACCTAATGAAAAAAATCTACTATAATATGATAAATCTAATGAAAAGAAACTTTCCATTAATTTATTGTACAGTATCTTTATTTTAAAACGGTAAAATCATGGCAAAAAGCAAGAAAAGGACGTATATATGGCTGGAGTGTAAAGCATGTGGCAAAAAAAGCTACACCGAGCTTAAACAGTCGACGAGAAAGGAGAAAGTAGAGAAGAAGAAATACTGCCCTGTCTGCTTGAAGCACACAGAGCATATTGAAGTGAAAATGAAGTAGAGTTTGACCCGGTAGGCCTGTCTGGAAATTTTGGGTCCATAGTTTAATTGGTAAAATAATGGTCTCCAAAACCATTGTTCTCAGTTCGAGTCTGAGTGGGCCTGCTCTGGATTATTTTAGATGATAAGTTTTGAGTGTTTATAAAATGAAAATGCCAAGTCTAGGAACATCTTTTCTAAAATCGGTTGAGTATCTGACAGTAAAGGAAACGGCACTGTACACATTTTATGCTATAACGGTGTGTGCTACAGTAGCCATTACCTCACTTGCATTTGACAGGATAATTCAGACATTTTGGACACTATTTTAACTTTTAATTAAACGGTTATGAAAATACAGGATTTGCAGAAAGAGGATATGAAAAGCTCCGGCCTGTCAAAAGGATTAAGCAGCAGATTCGCCAGAAAATTAAACTGGTATACTATAACAGTACAAAGCGGATACGAAGCCTCGGTCGAAAAAGCAATCAAGCAGAAAATAAAGGTAAATGAGCTTGAGGACCTCATAAAAACTGTCTTAGTACCTGTACAGAAGAAGATAACCGTCAAAGAGGGCAAGCAGAATATCGTAGAGGAAAAACTTTATCCAGGTTACGTACTAATAAATATGAAACTCACGCCAGAAACGTGGGAGCTGGTCACCGGAGTCGAAGGCGTCAGGGGATTTGTCAAAACGGGTAAGCACCCTCGCCCACTCCCAGAAAAAGAAGTCCAGACCATAATAAAGTTCATGGAGTCAGAGAAGCCATCTTACCAAGCCTCTTTTACAGTTGGAGAAGCTGTAAAGGTCACAGATGGCGTTTTCAAAGATTACATCGGTAACATACAGGAGAGTGATCCAAAGAAAGGTAAGGTCAAAGTCCTTATATCCTTCCTCGGGAGAGAAGCACCTTATGAGCTTGATTTTTCTCAGATCAAGAAATTATAAATTAAATTTAAGAAGTTAGAGATATGGCAAAAGAAATAATGCGTACAATGAAATTGGTAATCCCAGCAGGACAAGCATCCCCTGCACCTCCAATCGGACCAGCACTTTCTCAATTTGGAATTAATATTTCAGATTTTACCGGACAGTTTAATGAAAAAACAAGAGAGAATAATGGAATTTTAACCCCCGTGATCTTGACTATATATAAGGACAGAACATTCTCATTCATTCTCAAAACCCCTCCTACATCAGAGTTAATCCGTAGAGAATTAAATATCAAGAAAGGCTCAGCGAAACCAAACCTTAACAAAGTAGGAAAGCTTACTAAAGATCAAGTAAGAAAAATCGCAGAAATGAAAATGGAAGACCTAAACACGACCGACGTTGATCAAGCGATGAAAACAGTAATGGGACAAGCTCAGCAGATGGGCATAGACATAATTTAATAAAAGTCAAAACATGAAAAGAGGAAAAAAATATAAAAAAGCCGCACAGAAGTTAGAGAAAAAACATGATAGCTATGAACTAGGCAAGGCCGTAGAAATAGCCAAGAGTGTAGCATATACAAGCTTTCCATCTTCAATAACCGCACATATAAACATCAAGCTCCCCAAGGATAAGGATGCAAAATCTGTAAAAGGTGCTATTTCACTTCCTAACCCGGTAAAGCAGAAAGAACAGGTAATCTATGTTTTCACATCAGAGGAAAATGCCGAAAAAGCACTCAAAGCTGGCGCGACCAAGGCTGGACTTGATGATCTTGTAAAAGAGGTTAAAAAAGGAGAGATAAACTTCGACATTGCAATAGCAACTACAGACGTCATGCCGAAGATTGCTGTATTAGGACGGGAGTTGGGACCAAAAGGCCTCATGCCAAGCCCGAAGAATGGGACAGTAATATCACCCGAAGAAATCGAAGAGAGCGTAAAAGAGTACAACGCTGGTAAAATGACATTTGCAAGTGATGAAACGGGAGTAATCCACATGCTTGTAGGCACGGTAGAAATGGAAGACGAGAAAATTGTAGAAAATGTAAAGGCTTCTACTAAAAAGATAATAGAAACTGTAGGTATTACAAAAGTCGGAACAGTAAAAGGGGTGCATCTATCCCCTACTATGGGAGTTGGTGTGAAAGTTGATGTAAGCAGTTTAGAGTAGTTGCTTATTCCGAAAATTTGTGGTATAATGGAGTATAGAGGTCGAAGAAATTTGGTGTTCTAAAATGTTAGAAGTAAAACCAAACGAGGCCGATTACGTATCATAACGATAAGAATCGCCCTTAAAATATATTTAATTTTTTTATGCTGTAAAAATGGCAAAAACGAAAGAGTATAAGAAAGAGTTGATGGAGAAATATAAGGATCTGATATCAAAATACGATGGATTCCTTTTAGTCGATGCGTCAAATATAGACAATAACACTGTTACTGAACTTAAGAAGAAATTGAGAGAGTTTGATTCTGAGTATACTGTAGTAAAAAACAGCATCTTCAAAATAGCTCTCCAGGAAAACAATCTCCCAGCAGAAACAATCGACTTCGAGGGAGCTTCCGCAGTTGTTTCATATAAAGAAGATCCTACAGTAGTAGCAAAAGCACTTAAAGAGATCCAGAAAAAAGAAGAGCTGCTGATGACCAGATACGGATACGTTGACGAAAAATATATCCAATCAGAAAGAGCGCTCTCGCTCGCAGAGATACCTACGAGAGAAGAGCTACTTGCGAAACTACTTGGCTCGATCAACTCCCCTATCTCGGGATTTGTCTCAGTATGTAATGGAAACATAGCAGGATTTACAAGGGTATTAAACGGATTAGCACAAAAATAGTTAAGAGTTAATTTAATTTTTTATAATACATATTATGGCAGAAGATACAAAGAAAGAGATGCCTGAGCTTTCAAAGAACGCCGAGCAGATATTAGAGCTTGTAGAGAAGCTAACTGTTCTGGAATTGGCAGACCTGGTTAAGGTCATGGAAGAGAAGTTCGGAGTCAGTGCATCAGCACCAGTTGCAGTCGCAGCGGGACCAGCGGCCCCAGCAGAAGAGGCAGAGGAAAAAACAATCTTCGACGTCGTCGTCACAGATGCAGGAGCTAACAAGATCGCTGTAATCAAAGCTGTAAGAGAGATCACAGAGCTCGGGCTTAAAGAGGCTAAAGATCTCGTAGAGGCCGCACCAAAGGAAGTAAAGACTGAGGTGGTAAAAGAGCAGGCTGAGGAGATGAAGAAGAAGCTTGAAGAGGCAGGAGCAAAGGTAGAGCTTAAATAGTTATGAGTACAGCTTCTAATTTGTAGAAACCTAAGGAACCCTACCCTAGTAATAAAGGTAGGGTTCTTGCTTTTCTGTAAATTTACGACTCTCAAATTGCACTTAATTGATCTGTTTATGATATAATGAACACGTCAATTGTTGCTGACACACATATCTAAATTTAGATTTAATAATTATGCAGTTAGATATAATTTCGCTTGACATAGTAACATTGCTTCTATTTATCCCAATAATAGTAACGATAATAAATATAGCCCGGTATTTAATCGGCTTTAAGACACTTGGTTTCTACCCTACTATTGCATTATCTTTTGCTTTTATACTTACCGGCGGAAAAATCGGTGCAATAATAACACTAATCGTACTCCTGACATCATATCCTGTATATAGGGTACTAGCAAAAGTAAGACTTCATTATGTATCAAAGATCTCAATAAACTACACAATACTTTCAATTGTACTTCTCACCTTTATATATCTTAGCATGCGGATCGAGCCGATCGCTCAATTTGTAAATTTCAATAATACCGATCTGGGCGGAATGCTGCTTATCATTGTGGCATCAGATTCAGTAGTCAAACAGCTTACCAGAAAAGATCTTCTAACAAACATCAGGAGTGCCGCTGAGACGGTAATAATTGCCCTGCTTGGATGGGGTTTTCTAAAAATTCCGGATATCACACAGATAATCCTGCAAAACGCCTGGATAATACCTCTACTCATAATCGCAAATTTGCTTATAGGACAAACTACAATTCTGAAACTTTTAGAGCTTAATAAGTTCCGGTTTATAATAAAAGATAAAGAGCCAAAAGAGTAAGTATGAGTAAAAAGATCGAGATAAAAAAAACTATTTTAGGTATAAATCGCCGAAATCAGACATACCTGCGTGCAATAAACGACAAGAGAGCCAAACAGATTGCCGACAATAAGCTACTGACGAAGAGAGTGCTTCGCAGAGCCAACATCCCTACTCCGGAGGTGTTTAAAGTTATCAGAACAGCAAAGCAGCTAGAGTACGTAGACTGGCACTCTTTACCAAAAAGCTTCGTCATCAAACCAAATCAGGGCTCAAGAGGACGCGGCATAGCAATATTTTACGGAAGGAGAAAAAACACACTTGAATGGATCCGACCTAACGGCACAATTGCGTCTATAAGCGACATCAAAACCCACATACACAACATATTTGAGGGCAGATACTCTCTAGGAGAGCGAAAAGATGTCGCAATAATAGAAGAGCGCCTGAAAAATGATAAGACGATGGAAAAGTACAGCTACAAGGGGGTGCCTGATATAAGACTAATCGTATACAATAAAATCCCCATCATGGCAGCGGCACGATTCCCCACTAAAGAATCTGAAGGCAAAGCGAACCTACACGCCGGAGCAATTTATGTGGGAATAGATATCGCAACAGGGATAACTACTAACGCAATACATCTAAAAAGCAAATCGATTTTCACAGATACATATGAAAAGGTGGATAAAACTTTTGATCTGAAAGAAAATGTACCCGTAATTGGTGTGCAAATTCCTCATTGGACCGAAATCCTTGAAATAGCAATAAAATGTCAAATAGAAGGCGGGCTGGGATATGCCGGAGTGGACATAGCGCTTGATCGAGACAAGGGTCCAATGGTATTTGAGCTTAACTGCCGACCAGGTCTGGGTATACAAGTAGCAAATATGACAGGACTTGACCAAAGGCTAAAACAGGTTGAAGCTCTTGATGTAAAAAGCATACGACAAGCGGTCTTCCTTGCCAAAAATCTGTTCGGTTCAGAGGTATCTGAGGAAGTTGAGAAGATAACTGGTAAGCAGATCGTCAATCTAGTCGAAAAGATAACACTTTACGGAAAAACCAAGGAGAGAAGCCGTAAAAAGAAAGTTAAAACAAAGCAGGACAAAATGACTGTAAAAGGGCTACTTGATACCGGAGTCATTACATCTCGAATAGATAAAGATACACTAACAAAACTTGGCTTCCTGGATGAGATACGAGCCTTCGAGAAAGAGGATGTCCCAAAAAATTTTCCTGAATTTTCAGATGCTCAGAAGTTTATAGACGAGAATCAAGAGGTTATAAAAGATTATCCCAACATTGTGCGTCTTGCCAAGATCGTGGAGGACGGTAAAATACGTGTCCGACCAGTTATCCGCATAAGGATAGAGATAAGAGATATTAAGAAAGATATAGAAGCTATAGTCAGCACTCGTAAGGAGCTTATTTACCCTATCCTACTGGGGAGAAGCGAGCTAAAAGATTATCTAATAGATACAAGTAAGACTTTCGCAAGATAATTTTTAACAGTTAAAAGAGATGAGCAACAAAAACTACCTAAAAATAGCGGGAAACATACACCTTTCCTACTATGTAGAAGCTGCTGATATTCTCGGTATCAGTTACGAAATGATGGTCCCCTACTTGATGGCAAGGTTTTGGAACGACCGAAAGGTATGGTTTGTCCTAAATACTGTAAACCCACTCACAAACTCACCAAGTGCGACTATCGCCAAGAGAAAAAATCTAACAAATCTCGTGCTGGAAAAAGCCGGAATACCAGTGCCAAAGCAAGTTGGGCTGCGATCTCCAGAGGATGCAGTAAAATTCTGGAGCAAAGAAAAAAACATCGTCATAAAACCGCTACAGGCACTTGGGGGAAAAGGAGTCTCGATCCTCCCGGAAACAGAGCAGGAGGTTATTGACGCATACAAAGATGCTGATGACAACACAAAAGCAAAAGGTAAAGATAGAATTCTAGGTGAGAAGTTCGTGGAGGGGAAACATTATCGATTATTAGTGCTGGATGATAAAGTCATCGGTGCGGTGGAAAGGATTCCCGCATCTGTGATAGCAGATGGCAACTCAACAATACGTGAGCTAATAGAAAAAAAGAATAGGGAAAGAAAAGAGAAGCTTATGATGCCGATACCGATCGATGACCAAACAAAGAAAAAGCTCGCCCTTACTAATCTAACGCCAGACTCTATCCCTTCAGAAGGAGAAAAAGTCGAGACAAGACTACACGCAAATATGAGTGCAGGAGGGACAACAAGAGAGTGCGTCGATGAGATAGATCCCTCTTACTTAGACATTGCTGTTGAAGCGGTAAGAGCTATCGGGATGAAGTTTGGAGGCGTAGATCTTATCGCTGTCGACATTACGAAGAAAGACGCACCGTGTGCAATTAATGAGATTAATTACAACCCAGGGCTTAGACTTCATTATAAGCCCAGCGAAGGTAAAGTAGTAAAGGTCGCAATACCTGTTATGAAGTATATAGCAGAAAATTAAATTTTTATAGGACTCACGATTATGGAGCTTAATATTCTTCAAGGAGTTAATCATATAAATGACCGCACGACAATTATTGTCAGTAACCCCACTCCCCTTTTCAGAAATGAAGCGGAGAGGATAGTAAATATTCATCCTCTGTTCGGAGAGATTAAGAAAAACTCAGAGAAAGAGCTACAGATCACAAGTGAGCTCACACACCTCTGGAAGGAAATTGTAAAAAGTCACAACGAGAAACCTGACATGTCCGCAAAACATTTTACTGAAGAAACTAATGCAATCATATATCGGCAAATACTCTCAATGTCAACTATTCCAGTTCTGTACAGAGCAACTCAGATGGGCTACGAAATAACACAGTTCTACCTAAAAGAAGGTGTGATAATGGAAAACGGCAGAGTGTACAATCGGTACTACTGCATTGGACACGGCAGACAGTCTGAAGTAACAGTATCAATAGCCTCAACTAAAGACTCTTATCTATCAACGAAAACTCAGAGAGATAAATGGCTTACAAACTCAATAGTAGAGCGTCTAGGTCTACCAATCCCCCGCTGGGAGCTCATAGAAAGTCGTGAACATGTAAAAGAGCTTTTCAATAAGTATAAAAAACCGTTCATAATAAAACCAACAGGATTAACCGGTGGACATGGAGTAACAACAGGAATACATACATTACAACAAGCAGAGAAAGCGTACGACATGGCGATGCAGTCTATTAACTGTAAAGACAGGGCCGCATGGCAACGAAAAGTAATGATACAGGATCAGGTAAAAAGTGTAGCCAATGAAGATTATCGTTTGCTGGTGATAAACGGTAAGCTTGAGGCTGCCACAAAAAGAATTCCAGCAAGAGTGACTGGAGATGGAAAGTCTACAATACAACAGCTCATCGAAGAGACAAATAAAGATCCTAGACGCGACAAGTCAAATCCGACACATACTCTAAAGCCTATCGTCATAGACGAAATTCTCAGGATCTATCTTGACGAACAGGGATTCTCGCTGCAATACGTTCCCCAGAATGGAGAAGTTATATATGTAAGGAAAACTTCCAGCATGAGTCAGGGAGGTATAACAGAAGATGTAACCGATATAGTCCACCCACAGATTAAAAATATCGTCGAAAGCATAGCAAGCTCCATCCACGCCTACACTATGGGGGCTGACATTATGTGCCTGGATATAGGCAAACCTCTTACACCTGACAACGGAGCAATTCTTGAGGTTAACACAATGCCAGAATCTTATCTTAACATCTATCCAGTTATAGGCGAATCGAGAGAGTACATAATTGACAACTATATAAAAGGACTTCTCGGCAACAAAGATAAATGCAACGTTGTTGTAATAGTTGGCAAAGTTGGATCAATCGAGGAAATCTTGAAAAAGGCTAATTGTGATAGGAATGAAAGAGTCGGCATTTACTGGCGAAACTCGTTGTTTATTAATGGCGTCCTGCTAAGTGATGGGCAAGAAGTATGGAGTGCTATAGAATCTCTCAAGCTTAACGCATCACTTGATAAAATTGTCGTAGTTTATGAGAATCAGGAAGAAGTAATGGCGTACGGAACGGGGTTTAATCAGATAGATAGCCTAATCACCGACGATCAAGAGATACAGAAAAAATTCGGCACGCACATAAGTTCAATCGAGTCGATGTAATATGCAGAAAAAAAAGTTTCTAATAATCGACAAAGAGCAGCGAGTTAAAATTGCGGGAAAATACCCTTACGCAATCGAGCGAATCATAGAGGAAATTGAGTTAAAAGGTCACGAGTATGATTTCGCATACAACAGTGAAATTGCGATCGATCTGAGCAAAGATAGTGTACAGATACTTGCAGGCGGCAAATCGTTGGTACAGTACAGTAATATTATCCTTAGAGGATTTGCATTACACAATCCTCGAGAGTATGAGCTATATCAGCACATCGCAAACCACGTAAAGTTTCACAATAAATCGGGCAATGTTCCACGCACAAAATTGCTGAATCAGCATGCTCTATTTACCCTGCCCTACTACAATAAAATCGCCTTTGGTATATTTTGCCTCCAAAATGAACTGCCCTATTTCAATTCATACTACTCACCGACCGGTGATTACAGAAAAAACCGCGGAAATATTAGCTACCCTCTAATTGTAAAAGAGTATTCCGGCGTAAACGATCTTCGAGTGATCGATGGAGAAAAAAAAGTAAAAAAGAACGTCTACCTAGTAAAGAATGAGGCTGATTGGGATCAGGAGTATCTAGAAGATAAAGATCTTAGCAGTTTCTTTATACAGGAGTACTCAGACAGAGGTGAGGATTATCGAATCTTCGTGGCTAAAGGAAAAGTTGTGGGCGGATGGAAAAGAATTGCTACAACAGGATTTATGACTGTCTCCAAAGGTGAATATGAAGTATATAATGAGCCTTGTAGAGAGATACGTGAAATCGCCGAGAAGTTCGCTGGACTAATCAAGGCCGACTTTATTGCTGTCGATTTTATGTACAACAACAAAGGAGAACCGTGCATACAAGAAATAAGCCTACATCCAGGCTTCAAAGCGTACGAAACAAAGATCAAAGGTAATGACGTGAATCTAGCCAAAATTATTGTCGAGTGTGCTGAGTAGTGTTTGACTACCCAGCATCACTCTGAGAATTTTTAGTACTGTCTTATATCAAATACCCCCAGTACCCTTCTCCTGTCCTGATTTGCTCTGCTATTCCCCCTGTTATCATTATCAGCAAGCTGGAGATTGACCAAAAACCTCTCCTGCCAGACAGATCTGTCCTTAAAATAAGCTACTACTCTTATGAAATACTGACCATTAGATTTGCCGTCAAAATCGACCTCGTAATCACCAGACTGCTCTCTTGTCGTAAACTGTATATTGTTATCAATCAACAGCTCAATCCTATCAATGTCGGAATTCGAGACTATCGGAGATAGCGTAAAAACAACCTCAAGCTTGGAGCTATCGCTTAAAGTAACTCTCCTGCCTCGATCAAGTTTCGGCTTATTAATGATTAAACGCTGTAAGATCTTTGCTGGAACATCACCCCGGGGAGTAGGAGTCGTATCCGGCCTGCCTGGTTGTTCAGGTGCTGTAGTAGCATCGTCTACCAAATCCTCCTCTACCTCCTCGATCACTTCTTCTTCAATCTCCTCGATCACCTCTTCCTCTATCCCTATAGCAGCAACCAGATCTACCAAACCGTGCCCAAATAAGCTGTCAAATCCTTCGGTACCTAGATCCACAGTACTATTGACAAGTATTCTCCATGCATCCATAGCAGAGCATCCACAGCTGTTCATAATGTTGCCCACAGCCCCGGCTACATGTGGTGCCGCCATACTGGTACCGCTAAGATAAACATATGAATTACCTTTATAAGCTGAGTATATTGAAACCCCGGGGGCCGATACATCTCCACCAACATTACTAAATGTGGCAAGGCGGTTATCTTGATCAGTTGCCATTACACATTTACTACCGGCGTACTTCGCAGGATACAAGCATCCTTGACCGTAATTGTTCCCGGCTGCCGAGATAATTAGTACTCCTCTCCTGGAGGCGTAATCAACAGCACTCCTAAGCACATCGGAATCAGATGTAGTACCAAGACTCATATTTATTATATTCGCACCATTGTCTGCTGCATAATACACCGCACTTGCCACATCAGAGACATACCCGTACCCATCTGCATTAAGCACTTTAAGCGGCATTATCTTAGAACAGTGTGCAACTCCGACAGTGCCAGCTCCATTGTTTATGGAGCTTATTATCCCAGCGACATGAGTACCATGGCCATTATCATCATTAGCAGATGAATCATCGTTAACAAAATCGTATCCTGACACTATATTGGCAGCCAGATCAGTATGCGTAAGCTCGACCCCTGTGTCGATTACGGCGACAGTGACACCACATCCAGAAGAAAGCTCCCATATCTGTGGAGCTCCGATTCGTTGCACTCCCCAATCTACGGTTTGTCCCGCTATTTTAACCGGAGCATCAACTTCTGCACCCAGGACACCCTCTATATCAGTCGCTTTCTCTTCATTTTCCATCTGCACAACATAACGATTTCCCGCTATAGATTTTTTGATTGAAATATTGTGCTCCCCTTCTAGATTTGATATATCCTCCTCACTAAGTGGACGATCAAAAGTCAAAATCTGTCTCTTTTCATCTTTTAGCTCTGCCTCTATTGCATCAGTATCTACCATTATGTTGGTAGCCAAATCCGGCTGATCCGCCTGGTACTCAGATACATATGCCAATGGCTCAACCCGTGTCTTGCTAAAATAGCCGTAAGCAAAGTAACTACCTATTAAAGCTAATAGGAAAGCAACACCTACTAAGACGATATACTTTCTATTCATCTCTTCTTCCTCTACTAATATTATTTAGACCACCTTCAATATTCTTCACCCTCTTCTCGTATCTCTCTTGAACCTGATTTCTGTTCTGCACTGCCTCCGTAGCCTTCTCATGTCCCTTGTTATTATTGCTTACCACATTCATAATGCGCTCTCTGGCTCTCTCAGGAACTTTTTCATAGACATCTAGCAGTACCTCAGAGTGCACAACTGTCTTTTCAGCAATCAGCTGAGCCAGCTCTTCGACATCAAGTCCCTGTGCCGAAGCATCCTCCATCAAAGATACCGCGTAATCCATATGACCGGTATAATCTGAAAGCAATCCATCAAGCCGACTATCTAAGTCAGCTTCAGCATGCGCTACTATTCGCAGTCTAAAAGAGACAACAGCCTCCTCCTCTACCAGTTGCTCTATCTGAGCTATCTTCTCATCTGCTAATACTACCTCTGCCTTTGCTTGATCGACAAGCCCGCTAGAGTCCTGGATCTCAAAATCAATACTGTCCTTATCTAACGGAGTATTGAGGACGTACAGCCCACTATCTCCAATTAGTATGAACCACAACAAAAGAGAGAGTACCGCTACAACAAAAATTGCAACGACATACTTCATATGCTTATTAAATAAAAATTTAACTAATGACTCCCCCACCAATTATTAGATCCTCTTTATAAAAAACCACAGACTGACCTGGCGTGATTGCCCTTACCTTTTTATCGAACTTTACATGCACTTTACTTTCGCCTAAAATCGAGACCGTAGCGTTTGTCTCCCGGGCTCCGTAACGCACCTTCGCCTTCACCCTCATACTATCACCTTTCGCTGGACAAATCCAGTTCACTTCTGTAGCCTCAAGCTCATCCCCCCAAATCTGATCAACTCCGCCCACTATCAGTTTGTTTCCGGCGACGTCCATCCCGATCACATATAGCGGCTCCTTCGCACTTACTCGTATACCCCGACGCTGCCCGACAGTGTAATTCGCAAGCCCACTGTGTCGTCCAACGACTTTGCCAGAATCATCTACAATATCTCCTTCGCTACTAGTGAGTTTAAGATCAAAACAGATATCCTGGCTCTCTTTTCTATTTGCGACTGGTAACTTCTGCTCAAGTGCAATTTTTCGCACCTCCTCCTTTAACTTATCACCAATTGGAAATATGATCTTTTGCAAATGCTCTTGAGTCAAATTGTACAAAAAGTACGACTGGTCCTTGCTCGTATCCACGCCCTTTTTAAGGCATAGACCACAATCAGTCGCCACCACACGAGCGTAGTGCCCCGTTGCTATATAATCAGCACCCATAGTATTGGCGTAATCAAAAAACTCACCAAATTTTATCTTCTTATTGCAAACCACACATGGATTTGGCGTCCTGCCACTCTGGTACTCAGCGCAATAGTAATCCATGACTTCGGCTCTAAAGTTCACACGGACATCAATCTGGATATGCGGTATCTCAATCTGATCACAAACCCTCTTAGCATCCTTAACAGCACTGCCTTCTGACCCATCCCACATGAGCATAGTAGCCCCAATGACATCGTACCCCTGCTCCCTCAGCAGCCAGGCGGCTACAGAGCTATCCACTCCTCCGCTCATCGCCATCAAAACTTTGCCTTTAGACATAGAGCAGTTCTACTTCAAAATTAATACATCAATTGTAGGTGGAACAGCAAATCTCATCGGAAGCCTAACCTCACCAAGCCCAGAAGATATAAAAAGCTTCCCGTTATCGAGCTCGTACAAACCAGTATCAAACTCCTCTTCACATGGAATCATATGTTTATATAGGAAGGGGATGCGAATCTGCCCACCGTGGGCATGACCAGCGAGAGTTAGGTCAGCGATGTCGGTTCTGTAATCAACAACTGAATCAGGATTGTGCAACAACACTATAAGATTGTCGTTATGATTAAACTGCTCTATCAACTCAGTCTCATCCTGTTTTGCCCACCTGTCTCCAACTCCCAGAACTGTAATATCTGTTCCTTCAATACGCGTGTGCTCATTGTGTAGAAAGTGCACGCCATTTCTTTCCAGTGCTATAGCAAGCTGCTTCGCAATCTTCGGGCCAGGTCGCTCACTATCATGGTTGCCCAGTACAGCGTACACCGGAGCGTCCAGATCAGCCAGTGGCGAGAAAAGATCAGTCAATGAGTCAACATCTTCAGAAGGCCAATAAACAAGGTCCCCAGCTATCATAACAGCATCAACATTCTCAATGCTATTTATCCGCTTGGCGACTCTGCTAAGAAAGCCCTTTCCCTTATACACTCCTAGATGAATATCACTTATTAGCACGATCTTAGCATCAAAACCTGTCTCTATCTCGGTCTCTTTAGTCAAAATTATCTGCGGCTCAATAAACCTCGTGTACGAGAGAGTAAGGCCGGCGATCGCCAACAGGACACCAAAAATAAAAACAGCCTTACGCTTGAAAATGTTGCGACGGCGATCGGCCAGTAAGTATATAAGCCCTGCTGTGATAGGCAAAGCGAGTGCTGTTATGTAGTATATTACTGTAAATATTTTCATCTTTTCGGATTATACCATAAGATGCGAAATGCAACTACAAGCTGGATTTCCTCTTGGAGGCTATCTTGATCGATATCCTACGAGATTTAACCTTAGCTACAACCTCATCCCCTACTCTACACCCAAGTACAGCTTTACCGACGGGACTTTCAGCAGAAATTTTATCCAAGAGTGGATCTGCACAAAATGAGCCCACTATCTGCACTTCCTGCTCTTTACCATTTATTTTAAGTAGAATTGTATCGCCTATATTTACGATGTCCGGATCTGCGTCTAGATCACTCTGCTTCTTTATTATTTCACAATTTTCTAAAATCTGACTGATCTCAGCCCGACTATTCTGATTATCGTAGAGGAGCTGCTCAGAAAGGATATATCCGTCATTTTCTCGCAAATCCCCTGCCCTGGCATTCTCAGTGTAATGCTTCATGATCTCTTTGGATTTGGCTTCTAAACGGGCCAGCTCTTTCTTGAGCTTCTCGTACTCAGCTTCTGTGATTTTATGTTTATGTGGGTGTGGGGACATAGAGGGTATTATATCATGAAAGGGGCTGGTCGTAAGTTGAGGGAAAAGAATGGATCGTAATTTAAGCAAAGATTAATTCAGCTCGATCTTATCTGTCTGCTTAGCAAGGGTGTAATCCTTGTCAGTGATCTTTCCTTCGCTATGAGTATGCAAGATGACCTTAACCTTAGGGTCTTGTGAAGATTAGAGAGGATTACTCCTCAATTCTTCCATCAATAATTTATATATTATATCATCTCTGTGATTCCATCGCCACTCCGATTCTTTTAAATGCAGAATGAACTTCTCTTTCGGCACTCCATTGAATTTTGCCATTCGTCTAAATTACAATAGAGTCCTTTTCTTGTAGCCAGATATGCCGTGTTAGACGATGTCGCTTTGCGACGAGTATAACGGCGACACCAGTCGCAGCACATTAGGCGTTGTTGCCTATTGTTTATTTTCACCGATTAATTTTTGACCTGTTGGAGAATCGGCAGGAATCATAGAAGCATTTTTGCATTTTGGGCAAGCATCATATTTGGTTGTTAATCTCCAAATAGAATAAATTAAGCCCGGAACTAGAAAAGCCAGCCATAAAACAAGCTCAATTAAAATGCTTCCTTTTACTATTTTCTTTGGACTGCCGATGAATCCACAGGTCGTACAAACAAATTGTTGTTTGGCCATAGGTTTATGTTATTAAAAAATTAAGTATTAAACAATAGGCAATTGCGCCTAATGTACCAGAGATTTAAGAAGTTCATGAGGTTTAGGGCGACGCCCTTACCGAATGAATTTGGATGCAGCGTAGCGGAATCTTAAATCTCATGTTATGTGATGTGCTAGCTAGCTTTCAAATTAAGCAATCTATTTAATGTTTTCTTTAATATAATCAACCATTAGCTTATGAATGTCTTCTTCATATTTATAAAATTCCATATCAAGTTCATTCCAAATAGGATCAGCTGTATCTTCAATTTGTTCTAATATTTCTCTTCTTAATTCCATTTCTTTTGGAATATTTCTATCCGGAAATACATCAATTGCTTTCTCTAAAATATCTAGAAATTTCGTAGAACCTATTTCATCTAACGCTTTTAGTATTTCAAAAGTATAATCACCAGCAGTATTAAAGAAAAATTGATTAAACCCACCGTTGTTAACCTCTTGTTCTAATTCTTCAATAAAAACTATGTTCTTTTCAAAGCGAGATAAATTATCAGGATTAGTATAAAATAATGGACTTAATATTTGATAAACTTCAAATATTGCACGCTCTCCATTTTTTTTACTTAAAATGTTTTTTATTTTTTTCCTTCTAGCTACCATAATATCCCCTCCTTAAGCTAGCATTTCACATAATGTGCTGCGACTCATCCGAAGTTTACTAAAAAACCGCAGGTTTTGCAAGTAAATTTCGGATAGTCGCTGTTAGACGATGTCGCTTTGCGACGAGTATAACGGCGACACCAGTCGCAGCACATTAGCCAAATGAGCAAAGCGATTTTGGCTAACGTCGTTCATTTGTATCTGAAGTTTTTGCCCGTTTTGCCGGCATTGACAGCCAATTTGATAGTAATTTCTCAACGCTCGACATTCGTTGATTAACCACCAAGCTAAGGGCAAAAATTTGGGTCAAGGAAAATTTGATGTTCCTTCAGTATTTTAAAAGTATCAAATTTTTCTTGCCAGATACAAATTGTTAAGTGACCCGAAGGGCAAGGATTTGCTTTCTTCGAGCTTTATTTATTTGTACTTTTGTCGAAGTCCACTATTCGTCCTTTATTTCACTACACCTCGAAAAGCAAATCCGCAGAGTTTTTATCTTAAATTTTCGGGTAATCTGAAACTTCCATCTTTCTCAATAGGAATCTTACAAAAGTCAACAATAGCATCAAGATTTATTTTTCCGTATATATGAGGATATGTACCATGACCTTTCAAATCTTCAAATACAACTCTGGAAGTTACTTTTTTTTCGTCTATTTGCAGAAAAAATAAATCGACACGACCCTTAAAAAGATAATTAGCAACAGCAATCACTTGATCTCTTGACGAACAATGGATAAATCCCTCTTTCCCTAAAGATGCACAAGTATAGATACCTTCCTTTTGTGCCTTTAACCAATCTTCTTTTGTTGCTACATGATATATCATATTCTAGAAAATTTAAGATAAAAATTTCATTTAATGTGCTGCGACTCATCCGAAGTTTACTAAAAAACCGCAGGTTTTGCAAGTAAATTTCGGATAGTCGCTGTTAGACGATGTCGCTTTGCGACGAGTATAACGGCGACACCAGTCGCAGCACATTAGCCAAATGAGCAAAGCGATTTTGGCTAACGTTCCCGGGCACGGCCGAAGTTTTGCGCAGCGCAGCGGAGCAAAATTTGGGTGGAGCGCCAGCGGAACCGGCCTGCCCGTGTTGGTTGTCTGTTTGCTCGGCAACATATTCTTCCATATTTCCTCTTGCGCGCTCTTCTTCATTGGCCAGGACGGCCATCTTCAGTCTTCTTTGGTTGCTGGTTTCCAATCGCCGATTGTCCAAAAACTGCCCTGCTTGTCGATTGTTTCCATATCTTTCATATTTCCAGACGGAAGATTATCGAATTCCATTTCGAAGGAGTAGTTCTCACAAAAGAGAAATCTATAAACATTGCTCTTTTCATCATAACTGACTTCATTGAACATGTAGTCGAAATCATCATCAGGCCTGAAATTGTTGATTTTCCTAATTCCTGAAATTGTTAACGTCGTTTCGATAAGCGGAAAGACAATCTTCCTAAAAATTAGAAATCTCCTATGGGAATTAATCAGGCTCTTGTCCTCAAAGTATTCTCTCTCAAAAGTAGCAGTCCATGCACTACCGTCTTCAGCTAGATTGTTTGATGTCATACGAGCATCATGTAAATAATCGCATGCTTCAAAGAGAGTTTCCTTTGAATTGATTTTGATATCAAGTTTAACTGCATTATCTTTGTGCAATTCTCTATTCATTTTTCCAATCCCATTTATCGTGGGAGACAACAATGTGTTCTATATTATTTTCGTTAAATGGTATGTTCAAGAGACCCTTAATCCTTGTGATGAAACTTCCAGAATGAATTGCCTGTGTAAACTTCTGCCCGTCTTTTAGGATTATTGTTACTACTTGATAATCCATTCCTGTTTCTGGTTCGCTTGTTAGAATTGGCGCCCATTTATCGGATAGTTTTAGCATATTCTTGTTCATTCCTCTTTTCTTCCGGCCAGGACGGCCGGTGTCTTTGAGCGCGCTATCAAAATTCTTATGTCGCCGAGCAAATTGCAACCAACTCGTTATTATCCGAACTGTTTTCGCTTTTTACACTCAAACTGGTATATTATACGAACTCGTGGTATAATCCAGTCAACTACACCACTACCCTATTATATCATAAAACCAAAAGATGCGGCAAGAAATAACCAATACAATAATAGAGTTAAAAATCCGCAACTACAGCCCCAAAACAATCAAATCATACACATCTGCCCTACGCCGATATTTTGCATACAAACGCACTAATCTAAACACGCTAGACCAACAAAACATTCGCCGGTACCTGTGCAAATGCCAGGAAAACGCCGTATCACCACACACTCGCAATATAATATTAAGTGCAATAAAATTCTACTATCGCAACATCACGCAAACACCAACCAAAATCCGCATCCCCACAGCTAAAAAGCCAAAGAAACTACCGATCGTCCTATCTAGACATGAAATTCAGCGACTTATAAAAACCACAAAAAACAGCAAACATAAACTCATCCTCGCTCTCACGTACGGAGGTGGACTACGGGTAAGCGAAGCTGTATCACTAAAGGTACAAGACTGCGACTTAAATGAGTTGACATTCACATCAAACAGGCCAAAGGGCAAAAAGACCGCATCACAATAATCCCCGAAAAGCTCATACCCGAACTAAGAGCGTTCATAGCCCACAAAGCCGCTACCGATTATCTCTTTGCCAGCGAGCGAGGAGGGAAACTCACCACCCGCACACTGCAGAAAATCTTCGCCGATTCACTCAGGAAAGCAAAAATCACAAAACCAGCCACATTTCACTCACTCAGACACTCATTTGCAACTCATCTCCTAGAAAACGGTACCGACGCAAGGTTCGTGCAAGAGTTACTCGGTCATCACAACATCCGCATAACTCAACTTTACACGCAAGTAACCAACCCAACTCTCAAAAATATCAAAAGCCCGTTATAGTGTTTATTTGAGCGAGCCAATAACCCTACTCCCCAGGCCCTTATCGTACAAAAACAATGTCGTTCTTAATCATCAATCATTAATCATTAATCATTAATTATCAATTATTAATTATTAATTGTTAATTGTTTCCTCCACCATTCTCATAAACAGCTCATACCCCACTGATGCAATCATCCCACTCTGCTCCTTGCCCAAAATATTACCAGCGCCACGAATCTCAAGATCCCGACTTGCCAGCATAAAGCCCGCTCCCAGCTGCTGATGCTCCTCAAGCGACTTAATCCTGACTGCACTATCCCCTTTAAGCTTCTTATACAAAATATATGTCCATGCCTGCCTGTCACTTCGACCGATACGACCACGGATCTGATACATCTGCGAAAGCCCTAATCTTTCAGGCGTATTAATTATAAGCGTATTAACATTGGGAAGATCGATGCCGTTCTCAATTATAGTCGTACACACAAGGATATCAATGTCACCCCTGGCAAAAGCACCCATAACCGCAGCAAGATCAGCCGCCGACATCCTCCCATGTATCGTAGAAATTGTGGCATCAGGAAACATTGCCTGTATCTTCATCGCATACTCCTCAAGTTCACGCACTCGATTGTGCAGGAAATAAAGCTGGCCACTGCGTGATAACTCGTGTTCTATAGCCTTCCTGACAATCTCCCAGTCAAACTTTGCAGCGATGTTTTTAATGGCAAGCCGACCCGGGATGGGAGTAGAAAGTATGCTAATATCACGTATCCCCGCCAGGCTTATACTCAGCGATCTCGGTATAGGAGTGGCAGACATAGATAGCACATGCGTTTGCACCCTCTTGCTCTTAAGCTTCTCCTTCTGCTTCACTCCGAACTTCTGCTCCTCATCTATTATCACGAGTCCCAATTTAGCAAATCTAACGGCATCCGAAAGTATAGAGTGCGTCCCAACGACTATATCAATTTTACCCGCTCGCAAATCCGCATAAATCGCCTCCCTCTCCGCTTTGTTATTAAGCCTGGACAATGATTCTACTCTAACCGACCGCATTTTTTTTTCACCCTCCGCCGGAAGTTTCACACGTGCAAATCTCTTTCTTATCACCTCTATATGCTGTGAAACCAAGATTGTGGTCGGAGCTAAGAAAGCGACCTGCCCACCGGCATTGATCACAGCAAAGGCAGCCCTGAGAGCGACTTCCGTTTTGCCAAAACCCACATCTCCAACAAGCAGCCTATCCATCGGGATTTTTCTTTTTAGATCATCCATAATCTCCAGAGTAGATATTCGCTGATCATCAGTATCCGTATATTCAAAACCGTCTATAAACTGTTCGATTCTTCTCTCATCCTCATCTGAGCGTATTATGGGATCAATATTACAGGAGCGGCGAACGCTTTCGATCCTGAGAAGCTCGGCGGCTATTCGCTCAGCCTCAATCTGAGCAGCCTTTTTGCTCCTACTCCAGCCGCCACTGTTTAGCTTGGTTAAATTAGATTGACGCCCCAGCCCTTTAGGTTGCCTTTTAACACCTATGTACAAAGTCACTCTGTCAGACTGCTCGACAGGTATAAACAGTCTGTCATTGCCAGCGTATCTAAGCTCCAAATAAGCTCTCTCATGATGATCCTCAGGACTCTTTCTGTTGACAATGCCCTCATATATCGCGATTCCATGATCAGCATGAACTACCATGTCCCCGATTGATACGCTGCGATCAGCCATGATCTGATTTCTCTTATCATACTGAGCCAGATCTACCCGCCCAGAAAGCTCATATTCAGTCAGAAAAAGCGTCTTTATGTTCTCGATCACAAACCCTTTTCGCACACCAATCCTCCTCGCAAGATCCCAATCTAGATGCACTATCTCATACCCCTGCTTTTCATACACAGAAACAACCTTCTTAACAGAATCTGGCTTGCCTGCGACAAATGCAGTAGCTGCTATCGAATTGATCCTAAGCTCTTTCCACACAATCCCCAACTTGTCATATTCACCTTTTAGCGATTCAAGACTACCACGCAGTATACTCTGCTCAAAAGCCACGACGGTGATAAACTGAGTCCCCGTATCAATCTGCTCATAACTAAAATCCGCTTCCTCATCTACCACTCTACCGCTTATCCGATAAATTTCCGTACTTTTTAATTTTGTGCGATTTTTACTCTCTATGAGCTCAATGCTCTCAATCTCTTTATCCCAAAAGCTCGCCCTTACAATATTACTTGCATGATAAGGGAAAACTATTACAATGTCGCCAAGTACAGAAAACTCCCCCTGCTCCATCACTCTTCTAACTAACCTGTAGCCTAACTTGCTTAGCTGCACCTTTAACTTGGAAATATCATACTCATCTCCTGCCAGCAGTTTGATATGCTTCCGACGGGAAACATCTTCCGTGAAACTTCTTGACTTGCTGTAGCTATTTATATCGGTAAAATGGAAAAGACGAGTACTCAAACCAGTTTCGTTTGCCAGTATCTTCGCTCCCAACAAAGAAAATCGACGGTCAACCCCTGTGACAAATAGTTGCTCAATACTGTCGCTGTCAACACCCCCGAGAAGAGCCTCTCTAGAGCATATCCAATCAAGTAATTTCTGCTCATTGTCAAAATGGAGCTCTGTTTTCATAGCTGGATATGATCTTCTATAACTCTCTTAGCGAGAGTATTGACCGTTTCTTGCAAAATTTGATAGTTCTCCTCAGACATTTTTCTTACTACAAACATCTCACCAGGGATTTTGCTCCTGTCAATGCGACTCTCGACACCTATTCTCACATTAAGATACTCAGCTCTGCCGATATTCGCGACAACACTGGCAACACCCTTGTGATCGGGTGGCTGCTTCCCTACGCATACTTTGCTCTCACCAAGTGCTATGTCAAGATCGTCATACGCCAGTATTAAATCTCTTAATTCTATATCTTTTTTATTCATAATTGAGCCAACAGCTTTTCCAGATAAGTTCATGAATGTACGAGGTTTTACCAGCATGATCTTCTTTTCATTGTGCACTATATAGGACGTGTCGCTATTGGCGTACTTATCATATTTCCATTCCGTGCCACCAAGTAGCAGCGCTATCTCATCGACAAACATAAAGCCTGCATTGTGCGGTGTTTGCTCATACTCTGGTCCATAATTCCCTAAGCCAACAATTAATTTCATAAACTTGCCATAATTTTATCTAAAATTTTCTCCTGCAGAACAAAAATCTCCTCCTCAATTATATCATTTTCATTAAATTTTTTCTTATGATCAAACCCGGCGAGGTGCAGCACACCATGTACAATCATCCTGACTATTTCTTCCACAGTATGTCTCCCCTCTGCTCTAAGATATGCAGGACATATATACACCTCCCCTAATATTTCCGGCTCATTTAAGTTAAACGAAAGCACATCTGTTGGCTCATTTTTCCCGCGAAACTGTAGGTTAAGCTCCCGCATCCTTTTTTGCGAGATGAAAACAAGGTTAAGCTCTTTGTCGCAAAGTTGCTCCTGTTCTAGACATATCTGCTTGGCGATGGCGTTTATATCTACCCCCTCTACTTTTTTATTTGCATTGATTTTTAGCATCTTATCACCATTATACACAATTTTGGCACAATTTGGTATAATGAGGAAGACAGTAATTAAAATTTAAGGATAAAAATCGAGTTGCTGGAAATCAGATCGTTAAACACAGAAAAAGTACTTAATAACATCTCGCTCAAAATAAAAGATGGGCGTAGATATGCCCTGCTCGGCCCGAACGGAAGTGGAAAAAGCACTCTATTTTCTACAATAGTGGGACTGTCTAGAGATAAAGTGACAAGCGGCGAAATACTGCTCGATGGGAAACCGATCACAGACAAGTCGCCTGATAAACGATACGAGCTTGGAATCGTGTCTGTTATGCAAAACCCACCAACCGTCAAAGGGGTCAAGCTTGACACAGTCGCCAATGAGATTACCAATTACTCGGACTACTGGGATTTCTTAAACAGTGCCAGAGAAATAAACAGTGAGAAGTTTCTGGATCGAGAGCTGGGCAAAAGGCTGTCCGGTGGCGAGATCAAGCGTTCAGAGCTACTTCTCGCATCACTACACAAGCAACCAAGACTCTTTCTGTTTGATGAGATCGACTCGGGCGTAGATGTGGAGAATCTGCCTATAGTCGGAGAGTTTGCAAACAAACTGATCAAAAAATCTGACGCTTCTGCTATTTTTGTCACACATACTTTGGAAATTCTTAACTTTGTAAAGGTAGATGAAGTTATCGTGATGATGGATGGAACAATTAAATGCACGGGCAAACCAAAAACTATTATTTCACAAATCCAAAAACACGGTTTTGATAAGTGTGTAAATTGTGAGAAAGCTAAATCATGACAAAAAGCCTCCTAGACAAATCAGCCCAGAAAATAGGTCTTAATCTAAGCTCACCCGACATATTCCATCTAGAAAACAACTGCATCCAGAATACCCCCCCCAAGACAGATGAGCGAGAGGTCATATCGTACAAAGAGGCGGTAAAAAAACATCCTGAGGCAGCAGAAAAAAGCTGGAGCATTATCTCTGCAGATAAAGATGAAACTACAAAAGCCGTGTTCCACGCGAAGGACACTGACGGTTACTTCATACGAGGCCATTCACAAAAAAAACCTGCCCGTGAAACCACACCCGTAAACGTCACAACCTGCCTGACAACTTCAGAGGATAAATTTACTCAAAATGTCCACAATATCGTTATCGCTGAGGAAAACTCAAATATGGCAATACTGACAGGCTGCCTCACTCCATTTGAAGTGGAAAACAACCTGCACAAAGGAATCACCGAGATATTTGTAGAGAAAAATGCCACATTGACTTTTACAATGATACACGCCTGGAACCCTGGCAGCGTAGTCTACCCCCGCACTGCAGTGAGCTTAGCAGAAGGTGCAAAATTCATATCTAACTACGTCCTGATAAGCCCTGTGCAATCTTTAAATACAAACCCTCAAATATACCTGGAGGGTGAAGGCTCCCAGGCAGTGCTTAATTCGTTTCTTTACTCTTATGATGGCGGTGATATAGATGTAGGCGGCACAATTCATCTAAGAGGCAAAGGAGGACGGGGAACAATCAACAGCAGTGTCGTGTGCAACGGTGGCAGAGTGATCAACCGGGGTCAGCTCATCGGAGAAGCCGAAGAGATCTACGCTCACCTTGAGTGCAATGCGATAATTTTAGAGCCGTCGCTTTTTGAGGCGATACCGATTTTAACTGCCAAGCTACCAAATCTAGATATGTCGCACGAAGCCTCTGTAGGCAAGATTAATCAGGATGAGATCGAGTATTTACAGAGCAAAGGTTTATCAGCCGAAACAGCTCAGAAGCTTATCGTAGGGGGTTTTATTGATGACTCGATGGAAAAGCTTGATTTACCAATTTCTCTTGATGTAGCCGGGATCGTGCAGATGAGTAAGGAGGGGATGTAATATTCTACGTTTTTGCTTGATCATCATCGGGTCTGTCTTTTAGGTATCGGGGTGACCCGACTTGAACGGGCGACCTCTGCGTCCCGAACACAGCGTTCTAGCCATCTGAACTACACCCCGGCTACATACCCGTAAATAGACAGACTATCAACTGTAATCTTACCTGCAGTATCCCTTCAATTAACAAGCACTCTATCCCAATCTACCAGCCTCCACCAAGCATCTAAATAAGCTCCACGATCATTCTTATAATCAACATAGTACGCATGCTCCCATACGTCAACACAAAGCACTGGCTTGTACCCAATTATGCTAAGCAGATTGTGCTTTTCGACCTGCGAAATTATAAGATCATCGCCAGAGTCCTGCAAAACAGCCCAGCCCGACCCTTCTACAGCAGCGGCCACAGCTGTAAACTCTGCTTTAAACGTGTTGAACGATCCAAAACTGCTCTCAATTCTATCCATCATTTCCCCAGTAGGCAAATTCCCATCTTTCGGCTCACTCATACATCTCCAGTACAGTTCGTGTAGCAAATGACCGTTTAAATTGAAGCTAAGGCTTTTATAATCAGCTTTTACATTGGCAAAATTCCCCTCCTCTCTGCTATCTGACAACTTCTCCAGAAAAGCCCCTGATTTTCTTGTATACGCTGCATGATGCTTATAATAGTGATACGAGATTGTTTCTTTAGAAATGACAGGCTCAAACGCATCATCAGCATAAGGAAGCTTTGCCTGTTTTAATTTAATTTGATTCATAATGATACAAGATAAAAATTTATTTACTCTACATCTTTTCTACTGTATCGATACCCAGTAGCCAAAGATATTTTCTAACAGTCTTAGCGAAAAGCTGGACGATTGCCAGTCTTATCAATTTTTTATCTTCGTCCTCCTCTGTAGCCACAGGGCATTCATCGTAAAAACGGTTAAACGCCTTGACCAGATCGAACAGATAATTGCAGATATAGTGTGAGGAATTATTAAGCAAGGAGTGTCTAGCAGTCGTCACAGTAAGTGCTAAAAGTCGCACAATCTCCTGTTCGGAAGCCCGCAGGAAGACTTCTGTGCCAATTTTGTGCTCGATGATCTTTACGACCAAGCCTGCATAACTGGATGTCGTAGAATTATTACTATCAGATTTGCCGATCGCTTTCAGAATCGAGGTTGCCCTGCTGTATCCGTACATAATGTAAGGACCTGAAAAACCCTCCATGCTTATCATATCATCAGGCTTAAAATTGATATCCTTATGTCGCTCATGAGAAAGAATCAGAAATTTTAATCCACCTAGTCCGACTTTCAAAGAAATCTTCTCAGCTTCACTCTCAGAGTAATCTTTATCCAGATCGATTCTTTCCATTGATTGCTGCTGCGCCTTATCTATAAGCTCGTAAGCGTTGGTGGCTCCGCCTTTTCTGGAACTAGTCTTCTTTCCCCCTTGCAGCATCCATCCAAAGCCCAGATGCTCGAACTTGCCCTCCTGCTCAGGATCGATCAGCTCTATCGCTTTAATCACAGCCTTAAAGTAGGCATTCTGCTCGACAGACGTCGTGATCATATACTTTTCTACATCCGGATACTCATTTAGCTTAGTAAATGCAAGCCCCATATCTTTTCCGGAATAAGTAACATTTCCCTCGTTAGTAAGGAAAACCCAGTTCACCAAACCGTACTTCTTGCCTCGAAATATCATCGCTCCATCGTCAGTCTCAAATACAGAATTGCCTTTCCCGTCGGCATTATCAAGCAGTATCTTCTTAGAAATCTCCAGCACCTCGCTTTCAGGATACTCTCTATCAAACTGGACTCCCAGCATCTTCCACACATGAGCCTGATGCTGCATACTCCACTCAAGCAGTCTCTTATACACGGCAAAATCGGTGTCTTCATACTTCTCACCACTGTTTGCCAGCTCAACCCCCTTATATATCTTCTTATTAATCTGTCTGATTTGCCCCTCAGCCTCCTTATTATCCTTAAAAAGCTTGCTGGCATAAACATAACATTCTTCCATAAAAGCCGCCTTTTTTCTTACGTCCCATTCTCGTGCCTCATCCGGGATACCTTTCTTGATAGCTCCCCACGTACATTTCGCAGTTTGCATACCTACATCACCAAAAAAGTTGGACTTGATTACTTCATATCCAGCATTCTCATATATGCGTACAAGAGAAAGTCCTGTCACAGCACTCTTTAGATGGCCAATGAGAATTTGTTTATGGGTATTTGGCTGGCCAAATTCAATCATCACTTTTCTTCCGCTGCCTTCGTCGAATTTTCCTATATCACGCCAATCTTTATCGACATCGAGCAGGATCTGAGCAATCCCTTTCTGCGATATAGTAAAGTTTACAAACCCTGGTTTCACAACTTCAATTTTACTTATAAACAGGTCTAAAGCTGTTTTACCATCCTTATTAAGAACCGCTAAAAGGCTCTCTTTTATATTTTGGGCGATCGTAAAGGGATTCTGTTTAAGCTGCCTCGCAATTTGCATCGCCACGGTGCTACTTAAATCACCAAACTTGCGATCTGCACTTCTTTGCAATAGCTCATCTTCAGCAATCTCTATCTCTAAATCAGGATAGGCGCTAATTAAGGCTTTCTTGAGATAATAAGGTAATTTGTCCATGGAATGATGTGTCATATATATACTCGCATCCGGAAGGATTCGAACCTTCAACCAACGGTTTCGAAGACCGGTACTCTATCCAATTGAGCTACGGATGCATGGATTGGTAAAATTATACCACAAAACACAATTTCCTGTCATCCTAAAGCTTCTGCGATGCACCGTCACTAAACAATCGTACAGCATTTCTACTGCCAAACGCATGCCAGCTAAAATGTATATCATTTCTACCGTTAGAGTCTACTACAATAGTAAACCCTGTCGTACTTATGTCCGTAATGTAATAATCTTTAACTGCTATACTGGATAATTTGGTTGCTGTAACAACGGGCCTACTCTTGTAAGGCGACTTGAAGTTTACCGTAACCCTATCAGCTCCCGTTTTCACCACTGCTTCACCAACGTTATCGGCCCCAAGCTCTAAATGCCCCTCGACGACCAGCCAGCCTTTTATGGTTAGATGATCAAGCACCTCTATGCTCACTGCCTCAACTGGCGGCTCTTCAGGAGTTATTGTATTGTCACTTCCATCATCCTGTCCGGCCTCTTGATTCGCAATTATATCCTCTAAGTGGGTAACTCTCTCATCAAGCTTCGTAATCATCTCTTGCTGCTCCTGGATCGACCCGACTATGAAAGGGATCATCCCACCCTGTGACAGCGTAAGGTTGCCGGAAGGTCCGGTTGAAACTAGGTGCGGCAAGACATCGTCTACCTCCTGCGCTATAAACCCATATGCGATCGAATTGTCAACATTCATTTTGTAGCTTTTTGGTTTAAGCTGCATGAGCAAGGCAAGATTCTCTTCCAGTGGCTCTATGTCGTGTTTTAAGTTTCCATCCGACGTACAGCTCCATGAGGCACCACTGGCTGGATCTAGAGTACACACCCCGTTGGAGTCTTGGACGGTAATAATATTTCCCGAGGTTATTGTTGAGGAACCAATCATGACATATCCATCATCATCTACAGATAGCGCATTCCCCAAAAAACTGCTCACCGTAAACATATGAGTAGGATTCGACGTTCCTATGCCGACGTTGCCGCCAGTAAAAACAGTATTACTTGAATTAACAGAAAGAGAATTGCTCCCAAAACCAAATAACGCACTCTTTGAATAATTATTCATTGCGAGACCGGACAACAAAATATAATTTTTTCTCTCAATCATATCTTCACCCATCAACTTAAAGTCACCTCCTATACCGATACTACCATTTGGATATAACTCCAACTCGTAAACGTATATAGGAACTCCAACCGACCTCTCTTCTAGAGGCACAAGAAAAGAAGTATCGAGAGAGCCATCCCCATTCAGAAGTGCTATTCCAGGTCGATTCTGGCCATTCACTTCGCTGAAGAAACCACCTATCAGTATTCTGCCATCCGGTAATAACTCAACATCATAAATAGTATGATTTATTACTGGAGAGAAAGATGTATCTATTGAGCCATCACTATTAAGCCTTACAATAGAAACTTTCGTATAATCACCGTTGAAAGAGTTAAATTCACCACCTAGTAGAATTTTTCCATCAGATTGAACTGCTACAGCATGTACGGCATACCCCCCACTTGCTGTTCCCGGATTAAAGGAACTGTCCAGGGATCCATCAGGATGTAATCTTGCAACTCCACTACGGGAGCTACCCCCAACGGTCACAAAAGCCCCTGTTACTAAGATCTTCCCATCCGAAGTAACGTGCAAATCGCGCACACCATAACTTTCACTCCCCAGATACGTAATATTAGCATTAAAATAAGTGTCTACTGAACCATCGAGTTCAAGTCGGACGAGATTTGGTCTATCAACACTCTTTGCGATTGAGAAATTTCCCCCGACAAGAATCTGCCCAGAACTAAGAGGTTCAATAATATTCACAGCTCCGTCCCAGTCCCCATTGAAATTTGAAGCAGAAAAACTGCTGTCTAAGCTTCCATCAGCATTCAGCCTTGCTACAGGACCAGTATTTACACCATCTATAGCATCTAAAGCACCTCCTATCAATATTTTACCGGATTGTGCCGCTATCGAGTGTATACTTTTCTGGTGAGGCTGAATCTCATTTGCTTCAAAGGTCGACTCAAAAGGGCGGTCTATAGCTCCATTGCTAAGAAGTCTCGTAAGGCTACTTCCATGTATCGACTCACCGTTGACACTATCAAAGTGCCCTCCGAGAAGTATCCTGCCGTCATCCTGCATTAATGAAGTATAGACGATACCTGATGAACCAGTGCTCTTGAAATGTAAGTCAAGTGCTTCTGCGTCATCTTTATGCCCAAATACAAAGCTTTTATCGCCAACAGAGAAAGCAGTTCCACCTGCGATAGATCCCCACACAGAGAGTGTAGAATCGGAATCGGTTGCCCCAACTTCTACAGCTCTATTCAAACTATCAATAGCAAGTACAGGATAACCTCCACTATCATTTACTGTAAACGCAGCAGTGGAATCTGTGCTATTCTGATAAGTATGAGCGACAGTATAATCAATGGCAAACGTATCACCTGTCAGATCGAGACCAGCACCAGCAGCGTATAACGTATCAGTATCCGTGTCATTCCCACAAACCCAACGAGTCCCATCCCATTTTAAAACCTGATTTGTCGCACAAGCAACATTATTCGGCTGATAGTTCATATATATTCCTGCCCCATTAAAGATATCGCCCCAGTTCACCGCTGTCAAATAAGCACCCAGATCAGATATCTGAGACTCCGTTATAACTATGCCCGTACTCTTATCCCAGGCCGTAAACAGTGGATCTGTCTCTGTATAACTGGTTAGGTAGCCGGCAGTCGCATGATTATCCCATGAAAACGCCTCGTTCCAGTTTGTAATATCAAGGCTGCTTATCACACTGGCATCATGTGTAGCCAACATATATAGCCCAGCATGATTACCCCAGCCGTATGCACTGTCCCAATTCGTAGCATTCCAATCCGCATCTGCTTTTATGGCTCCTACCGCCCTGGCATCAGTAAAATACAAGTTCAATGTACCTTCCGTCAAGTTATCTGTAGTTAGACCGTTCAAGTTTTTAAGATAGCTCTCTACTGCGTGATTACCCCAGCTGTGTGCTTCGTTCCAGTTCGTAATATCTGAAGCACCAATTGTACTCGCACTATGTGATGTAAATATCGGATCAGTTTCCGCTGTCAAATAAGCACCCAGATCAGATATCTGAGCCTCCGTTATAACTATGCCTGTACTCTTATCCCATGCAGTAAATACAGGGTCTGTCTCTGTATAACTGGTTAAATAGCCTGCATCGGCATGATTATCCCATGAATAAGCCTGATTCCAATTCGCTATGTCCGTACTGCTTATAACACTAGCATCATGTGTAGCTAACATATATAGTCCTGCGTGATCTCCCCAACTATACGCACTGTCCCAATTCGTAGCATTCCAATCCGCATCCCCCTTTATAGCTCCTACTGCCCTGGCATCAGTAAAATACAAGTTCAGTATTCCCTCCGCTAAATCATCCGTAGTTAGACCGGTTAAGTTCTTAAGATAGCTCTCTATTGCGTGATTACCCCAGCTGTGTGCTTCGTTCCAGTTTGTAATATCTGCAGCACCAATTGTACTCGCACTGTGTGATGTAAATATCGGATCAGTTTCCGATGTCAGATAAGCACCCAGATCAGATATCTGAGCCTCCGTTATAACTATACCCGTACTCTTATCCCAGGCGGTAAACAGTGGATCTGCCTCCGTGTAGCTTGTCAAGTAACCGGCATTGTTATTTAGACGGGTAATATCATCTCCTTGGAAAAGTATATCTACTTTTTCAGTCGTATAAATCGGGTCTGTCTCTGTGTAACTGGTCAGATAGCCGGCGTCATTAATTAATCTAGTAATATTGTCTCCAGCAAATACTATATCTGCCTTTTCAGCTACATACAGCGGATCATCTTCCTCGAATAAAGCTGTAGAGCAGTACCAGCCAAGCCCTGGAGTATACCTCATCACCTGTTCTGCCGTGCAAGACACTCCGTTTGGCTGATAATCCAAATACATCCCCGGATGTGACATCAGTACTCTACCCCCTACGAGAAAGTTCAAGTTGCCAGTACTAGAGATAAAAGATATATTCCCAGATGCAGTATTAAAATTTACATTGCCCGTCCCAAAGCTTGAAACGCTGACATTACCGTTGTTTGTATGCATATTAACATTGCCGTCGTGTGCACGTACATTTACATTTCCGCTATCCTGGGCCTCTAGAGTATTGTTCCCCCCAGTTATCGTAGTCAAGCGAATATTTTGCGAGGCGTCAGCAGTAAAATGCATCTCAGAAGCATCAGAGCTAAGCACCTTGACCCCATTCATGTAAAGAGAATTACCGCTAGTGTATATGTGATCAGCGTAAAGTGCTCCCTCGACATAAAGAGCATATTCCGGGTCATTTTCAGGAATAGTTGCTGCACCGATACCGACAAGTCCTCCGGAATAAAAAATGCCAGATTCCGTCTCAGACCATTTACTACTACCCGCAACCTCTGTCAAATAACCTGCAGCCGCATGATCCCCCCAGGCATAAGCTTGATCCCACGAGAGAGCGTTCCATGACGGATCAGCTTTAATAGCGCCCCGAGCCTTTGCATCAGTAAAGTATAAGTTCAAACTCCCCTGTCGCAACGAATCAGTTGTTAAATCGGAAAGATCGCGTAAATAGAGCTGTACATCACCCGCCTGGTAAATCCCCTCGACTTTTTCTTTTGCCCCGTTTTTCTCCACAAGGACAAGATTATCGTAAGTTCCTGTAACATCGCCACTAAATTGAGTATTTTCTGTTATCAAGCCCCTGAAACAGCTATCGTCATTTCTATAGTTAATTCCGCAATACACACTACGTATGAACTTTGTTCCTCCAAGTAGAAAGAAACTCCCAACTAGTAAAGAGCCGATTACTATTAACAATCCAACCTTTTTTTTCATGATCGTAAAATATGCTTAATTATTTACAACATTTTCATTGTAACTATAATTGCGTAAGATGTCAAGCTGATTTTATATGCTTTTCACATTATTACAACCCCCTGATATAAACATCCTCAACATACCCATCAAGTATCTTTTTAAAACTGCTTAATTCCTCCTCAGAAAAACCTTTCTTAGATGCATATCCTGGGTCAACTGTTTTACCAGCTCGGAAATTCTGAATGTACAGCTTTTTTGCTCCTCTTACGATCTCGCCTAGCTCTTTTATTATATTGATATCGTGCAGGCCCGGCACTACTGTTGTCCTAAACTCGTATTCAACCTCCCCCTGCATTAATAATTGTATGGACTTTAATATTGTTCTTTCAAATACACGCTGCCCCACTCTAATTCCAGCAGAATCAGAGTATCCTGGAAGAGAGCTTTTAACGTCCATAGCCCAGTAATCAACTAGCTCTTTCTCATTTAGCAGCTCGATAGCAGCCGGATTAAAGCCGTTTGTATCAATTTTGACCAAGTAGTCAGTTTTTTCACGCAACTCAGTCAAAAAGTTGACTAGGTAGTCAATTTTACCCATTAACGGCTCACCACCCGTTATCACCACGGCGTCGAGTTTTCCCTTCCTCATAATAAGAAACTGCATCAGTTGAGTAGGATCCAAATATGAAGTTTCACTCTTGTCTGGTATTAGCTCAGGATTCTGGCAAAATGGACATCGAAAATTACAGCCCTGAGTAAAAATAACGGCAGAAAGCTTACCCTCATAGTCAAGCAGTGAGGACTTTTCCAGGTATACAAATCTACTTAGCATCTTTGCCTACATACTTGAATCTTTTGACTTTCTTCCCATCGTCAAGAAGGACCATCTCAGTAAACATTTTTAGCGGTCTAACCCAGTATCCGTCTTTATTGGTATAATTCTTATGCTCGTAAAGCACGAGCTTTTCTAGAGTTTCTGTATGCATAGCGATTCCCAGCACGTTGTATACACCGCCTTTATAATGCTTATAAAAACCTTTTTTCATAGTTGTAACTCACTTATATTTTATACTCTTTCCTATTGCAATACTCCTCTTTTTTGCCGACATTCCACTGGGCTACAGGCCTTATATAACCCACAACCCTTGAATAAACCTCGCATTTTGTCCTTTTCGTTATTTTTGAAGGTGCCATTGATAGATTAATTTTAATAATTTATTTACGATTCGTAAGCCTCTCCGGGGCTTTTCTCAACATATCCAATTATCTCATCACATTTCGGACAGTACTCATGCTCTCCAGCAATATATCCGTGGACAGGACATATACTAAAGGTCGGTGTTATAGAGAAATAAGGCATATTGTAATTCTTCGTTATCTTTTTAACCAGATTCTTTACGCTATCCGTATCAGGCAGCTTCTCACCAAGGAAAAGATGCATCACAGTACCCCCCGTGTACAAGCATTGCAGTTGATCCTGATGATCCATAGCTTCAAACATATCAGAAGTAAATCCGACCGGAAGCTGAGTAGAGTTGGTATAGTAAGGCACATTTTCTCCCTGAGCGACGATTTCAGGATACTTTTTCCTATCGTGCTTGGCAAATCTGTAAGAAGTTCCCTCTCCAGGCGTAGCCTCCAGGTTAAATATCTGCCCAGTCTCATCCTGATACTTTTGTATCCTATCCCTCATGAAATTTAATACTTCGACTGAAAACCGCTTCCCCTCATCCGTGTCGATACCTTTTCCCACAGGCTTAAAATTAAGACAGGCCTCGTTCATACCCAAAACCCCTATAGTATTAAAGTGGTTCTCCCAGTAGCTGCCTAGCCGCTCTCTGATATCCGCAAGATAAAACCTTGAATAGGGATACAATCCACGCTCCGTAAACTCTTCGACCACCTTTCTTTTTATAACAAGGCTATCTTTGGCAATATCCATCAGCTCGCCAAGTCTATCAAAAAACTGCTCTTTATTTTCAGAAGTATATCCTATGCGTGGCAGATTCATCGTAACGACACCAATACTTCCTGTCATAGGATTCGCCCCAAAGAGCCCACCACCTTTCTTGCGTAGCTCTCTATTATCAATCCTGAGTCGACAACACATAGATCGCACATCATCAGGCTTCATGTCACTATTTACAAAATTAGCAAAATAAGGAATACCGTACTTTGCTGTCATCTCCCAAACTGATTCCAGATTATCATCATCCCAGTCAAAATCTTTGCCGATATTATAAGTCGGTATAGGGAAAGTAAAAATTCTGCCGTTTGCATCGCCCTCTGTGTAAATTTCAGCCAACAATCTATTAAACATATCCATCTCTTTCTGGAAATCCCCGTACTTCTCCGGCATAAGTTTGCCTCCTATAATTACGTTCTCATCAGCCAGTATCCCCCGTACCTTTAGATCAAGGGTAATATTGGTGAACGGCGTCTGACAGCCCACACGTGTCGGTACATTCATATTGAACATAAACTCCTGTAGATGCTGCTTGACCTGCTTCTCAGTAAGTTTGTCGTATCTTATAAAGGGGGCCAAATAGGTATCAAAGCTTGAAAACGCCTGAGCACCGGCAGCTTCATGCTGCAAAGTGTAGAAAAAGTTTACAATCTGACCAAGTGCCGTCGAAAAATGCTTCGGTGGTGCACACGAAAGCTTGCCCGGCACTCCGGTAAATCCCTTCATCAACAGCTGCTGCAAATCCCAGCCACAGCAGTATGTCGCTATCATACCAAGATCGTGAATATGAATATCAGCATTTTCATGAGCATTTGAAATCTGCTTGGGATAAATCTTGTAAAGCCAATAATTCGCTTGTACAGCGGTCGAGATGTGATTATTAAGCCCCTGCCACGAGTACGCCATGTTGCTATTTTCATTAACTCGCCAATCAGTAGTAGATATATAGCCATCTATAAGCTCATGAGCATCGATAAGCGATTTTACATTCCTTATCTTTTTAGAAAGATCTCTATATAAATTGTACGACGATATCGTCTTAAAATGCTGTCGACGCTCAAGCTCATTCATTAAGATCTCATAAATTTCCTGAGTTGTAATTGTAGCTACTTTGGGCGACTCCTTCTTTATCGATTTAGTCAAATCAGACTTTTTAGTCCCATGAGTTTTAATAAAAACCTCATCAATTACCACGACAGAGATATCTTTAGCCAGTTGATCATCATCACCCCCGATTCTCTGTGCCGACTTCCATATAGAATTAATTATCTTCTCCGGTTTAAACGGAACCTCACGACCATCCCTCTTAACTACCTTGATACAATCGTAAACTCTACTTCTCCTTGCCATCTCCCGTATCCTTTAATAAATTAATTTCAGATTCAAAATCTTGCATAGAATTAAATTCCTTATATATGGACGCAAATCGCATATAGGCAACTCTATCTATCCACTTAAGCCTGTTTAACACCATTTTTCCAATATCTGTAGACTTAACCAGCGTATCTTTTCTATTGAGCAGTTTCATCTCGATATCCTCTATGATTTTCATTATCTGCTCATCCTCTACGCTACTCTTACCGCCGCTGCCCTTTCCAACAGCCTTGTTTATTCCCCTCTTTAGCTTAGCTCTACTGAATTTCTCTACTCGCCCATCTCTCTTAAGCACATCTAGCTCTACATTTTCAACCCGCTCATATGTCGTAAAACGCTTAAAGCACTTAAGACACTCTCGACGTCGACGGACAAAGCCCTCTTCATCATTATTCCTTTTATCGACTACTTTTGTTTTTACTGACGGACAGTACGGACAGTTCATATTTTTATAAAACCACAATATATTGTATGTGGAGAAGAGTATACATACTACCAGTTGTGTTGTCAACGATTGACAGGGGAGAAGTTTTTATCCCGTAGACGATTAGCCGTCCCGCCAACATATAGGATAAAGTAGATAGTATTTTTGCCCGTTTAGAGTTTTTCTATCAGGAATAGAATCCCGCCACTTCGCGCCTAGACAGATTTGAATCACGCCACTGCTTCGCAGTAGCCTGACACGCTGTCAACCTTTGGTTTCGTCCCGCCACTTCGCACCTAGACAGATTTGAACTGTCAACCTTTGGTTTCGCAAACCAATGCTCTATCCAATTGAGCTATAGGTGCTCCAAATAAGAATGGATCTAATTATACCACCAATCTGGAATTATTTCATGTACAGCACTAGCTAAAGATCAAACTCTAAAAATATCCAAAATCCGCAGATAATAACTCCCGCCATCCCCATTTATCAAAGACATGTCATTAGAATACAGCATAGAGCTCGCAACTTTCCTCACATCACAAGGACGAATTGCACGAAAATTGCGATTTTTAATTCCACAATACAATACCTCCTCCACGACTTGCAAATAGCTGTGCGATTGCATCAACAACAACTTAGCTCGAAGCTTATCACTGCCACCAGATGACAAAGCATAAAAAGCACGATAAAGTTCAGGCATCTCCTTATAGATTCTATCCAAATACCAGAAAATAAAAATCAGCTTCTCTCTATTAGCAGCTATATTGTTTAGAGCCCGCTTCAATATGACAAAATTTTCCTCGTGTATATATGCCGCAGTAGAAAGTAGTAGGTTCTCTCTATCTCTAAACCGATTATATATAGTTCCCTTGGAGAAACCGGTAATTTTGACTACCTGGTCAACCGAAAAGTCCTCAAGACCATACTTCGCCAGGATAACCGCCGTCGCCATCATTATGCTCTTTTTGGAGTCTTTATGTTTAGGCATCTTGGATAATTTATATACCATTTTGACTAAATAGTCAAAAGATTGGTAAAAATTGCTTGGCTAGGAGATTTAGAATATAGAGGTAAACAAACTGTGTTTCCTACTGGATGGATGCTTAGAAGGTCCCGCCACTATGAAATAGCAAGTGAGACTGTTTAAAAAAGGTCAAATAAACTGGCGTGCCTGGCCGGAATCGAATCACGCCACTGCTTCGCAATAGCGTGACTACACCGTATATAAGGCGAAAATCTAAATTATAACCTACTGCTTAGAAGGTCCCGCCACTATGAAATAGCAAGTGAGACTGTTTAAAAAAGGTCAAATAAACTGGCGTGCCTGGCCGGAATCGAACCGACAACCTACTGCTTAGAAGGCAGTTGCTCTATCCAATTGAGCTACAGGCACATTATCATTCGCCAGTTTATTTGACCTCTCAACCTCCACTCTCCTCCACTCCTCCATAGTAATAGTGGCGGGACTCTATCCAATTGAGCTACAGGCACATCATAAATTCAACATCTCAATTATACATTAAATGATCTTAAAATTCAATTATAACATCGCCCACCTCCTTGGTCATAACTACTTCAATGCCCATGTTTTCCAGCCGCTCTAACAGCTCCAAAGAAGGATGTCCATATTTATTATCCTCTCCAAAACTGCAAATTACCAAATCAGGCGATATAAATTCTATCCATTCAGAGGACGATGAGGTTTTGGAGCAGTGATGACCCGCTTTTAATATCACCTCACGATCTCCAAGATCTATGTGACTATAAGATCTAATAATTTCAAGCTCGACCTGTTTCTCTGCATCGCCCATAAACCAGAAAGCTTTTTCTGGTGTGATAAGCAAATTAACAACCGAGCCATTGTTAATATTACTATAGGAAATCCGATATTCTAGCGGATAGATGAAGCAAAGCACACTGTGCTCACTTAGCTCCGATAATGCACCAATCTCCAGCCAACCATCCGAACCTAGACATCGCCCAAGCAAATTGTAGGAATCCACTATACTCTCATCCCGTAAGATAGTTTGCCAATCCGCACGGCCGTACTCAGCCCTGTTTACTACTACAACAGCATCGCTGTAGATACGATAAATATCTAGCCATCCCTCGATATGATCTCCGTGAGGATGCGTCAGTATTATCATGTCAAGGGAATTGCCGACAGATTCGATATAGTCCCCTAACTTAAAAAGCACTCCTGCGTCCGGGCCACCGTCGATTAGAATATTTTGCCCTTCGCTTTGAACCAGGATCGCATCCCCCTGCCCTACATCCATTATCAGTACACGATCCTTTCTCTCAGCTACCCAGACAAAATGCGAGGCAATAGAGAATAGCATCGTCAATGCAATCCGCTTAACCATCTTCATAATACGGCTTCATTCTAGTACTAAATTTAAATCGACGACTTTGCAACTTACTCATTTCCCTCATATACCAGATTCTTTCCACATAGGTGTAATATAGGAGTGCCCCAATCCACACTGTCACAATAAAATTGATGTAAGGAGACTTCTCCAATGAGACTCCCCCCCACTCCAGCCCGCCGAAGTAAGTTATCACTTTAGCCACAAACTTTAGCAATCCGGTAGTATAGTAAGCAAGCAGATGAGATTTCGTAAGAATGTAAAATATGCCCCCAAAAATTACATAATCAACAAGTGGCGTTATAAAAAGATTACTCATTAACCCAATTAGCGAAAGCTGTTTGAAAATAATTATGAAAATCGGAGCAGTTGCAAGAAGTGCCGTTACAGAAGTCACAATCTCACCTACTATGTAAACATAAAGGGCGTGGAACCAACTCCCAATTTTAGAGGTTGCACGAACAGCTAATTTATTCAAACACCCTCTTTCCACTCTCATGATAAGCACAGGAGAAAGATAAGTTAAAAAGAGAGTCGCGCTCATAGACAGTAAAAACCCGGCACTGTAAATTATTAAAGGATTTGCCAGGAGCATGACAAAAGCAGTATAAGCTATAACTGTATGTTTCTGCGAAGGCACACCAATGATCTTTGCCACATTCCTTATAACTGACATTATGGCTGCACGCATAACCGAGGCACCCATACCGGCGACCATACAAAAAGAGAGCACGCCAATTGCACTTACGACCTTACGAATTTTTTTTGGCATGAAAAAGAACAGCAGATCGACCGCACGCTCTACCAGCGTAATATTGTAACCGGAAGCTGCGATAATATGCATCGTGCCACTTACCCTAAGAGAATGTGTAAACTCATCAGAAAAAATCCTGTCACACCCAAAAACCATCCCAATTAAAAGACTGGCATAGGGCTCCAAAAAAGCTCGCTCAACAGGAGACGTCAAATACTCCCTTATGGCATATAAAACTGATCTTACGTATAAAAAAACCGGCCTTATCCCAGCATTGATGTATCGAGTCATCTCAACATCATCACAATCAACTACTGCTCTGTCTATCCGCCAAACCACACCATTCATCCTCATATATCTTTCATAATCAAAATCATCAGTAAAATTCTCAACTCTGTTTATCCCACCGTCTATCTTGCATATCTGACCGATCTTTTTACGGGGATATCGATTAGTCCGCACACTCACCATATACTCACTTTCAAAACAGCTCATGACATCATCACGGTCGGAACATATTCGCATAGGCAGCAAAACAGAGCTGCTGCTATATTTAGGCTCCCCGGCAATTATTCCGATAATGTCAGATCCACCATCATACCGATCAATATATCGATCGAGCTCTGCATCATAGCTAATATTAACTAAGGACACTCGCCACACCAGTAGCACTATAGATACAAATAGTATTAAACCGATCTTCCAAAGCTTTTTGCTCCTGCGCAAAATGAAAAGTACCAAGATACCCCCTCCGATCAAAAACAAACAAATACCGCTCGGGCAGTCCAAATGGAAGAAATCGACATTAAAAACGGATGCGATAACTACTAAAACTATATACAGCAATGCAATAGAAAAAAGCTCATTGTGAACAAAAAAGTTTGCCAGATTTCTCATCCTGCTCACAAGCATATGTCTCCTTCCAATTTATCAAATGTTTTCTCGCCTATTCCTGAGACACCCATTAAATCCTGCAACTTCTCATACGGTCGCCCATCTATTATCTTCTGCCCGGTTGACTCCCCTACCCCCGACAACTCCATAAGCTCTTTGAGACTGGCATTATTTATACTCACACATATTGCCTCCTCTAACGACCCATCTTGCAAAAGTGCTTCTTTCGTAACTACAGGATCATTTACTCCAGATGGATCCTCCTTGAAACTTTTGAGCTTACATTCGACATCATCTCCAAAAGGGATGTATATCTTCTCTTCACGCTCTAATGTACGAGCCAGATTTAGCCTTTGCATGACAAACTTCATAGCGTATACGCGAGTATTTAAGCCCCCCGCCTTTAATACTGCATCATTTAAAATTTGTCCGTCCTGCATACAGTAAACACCTGGAGAGCCTACTGCCCCAGCGATATCGACATAGAAATCACACTCTTTATCATGGGGCTGCTTACTTTCGTCTTCAATTTCTTTAGGAATATTATAGTGAAGGTTATCTTTTTCAGACAAATGTGAAGTTCTCTCACATAGGAAATATCTATAATAGTAAAATCCGATCACAGCACCAGATCCCATGCCCAAAAGATATACAACGAAAAAAACAGACCTCATCTGAGAATTTTTCAGAATTTTTTTAACAACAGAAACCGCCCTCATGGGCAAAATAGTACCAAATTGAAGATTAAAAAGTCCTTAACTATTAGAGAATCTTCTCGGAAAGAGTCGTTGGCTCGTCAAAAGTACCCTGATCTGAAAGTCTCTCTAGCTTACCAGCGAACCGATATCGGGCACGATTGACCACCCTTATATCCATTACAGCGACAATGACTCCGAGGGCTATAATCAGAAACCCTACCAGAATCCTGCCTTCAAACTCATCGAAAATTCCTGCGGTAGGAAGTCCTCCAGTACCCGTCTGGGCAGTTGTAGAAGTAGAGAATGTCGCTGTACCAAGTGTTCCTGTTGTAGAACCACCGACTACAAGATTAGAAATAGAAAGGTTTGCTGTCCCATCCCCAGTAGAATTAAAATTTAAAGTATAAACAGTCTGGGGGCCGGTGAGACCTTCAGCTCCCTCAGGAATCAGATCCATATCATAGAAACAAGTCAACTGTACAGTTCCACTACCCGCAGTCGCCGGACCCGAAGAGCAAACCGCTCCTCTTGAAGCGCTTACATAAGATATTGGACCGGTATAATTAACGTCAAGCTCGATACCGGCGATTTCATCAGTTCCACTATCTGCTACTACAGAAACAGAAAACTCACTTCCAACCGAACCACTACTTGGACTAAAATACACATTAGTCGCAGCCGATGCCCTGGAAGAGCTTATTAAAAAAAGAAAAGCCGTGATAAATAAACTGAAAACGACCGTACAGACTCTTTTTCGCATATAATAAAATTTTTAATTTAACCCGCTATTTAAAGTATAGTACATCAAAACTAAATAGAACACAAGTCCTATAATATCCTACTTGACTACTATTTCTATCTCCTGCATCTTAACCTCCTGCTTCGGTCTCCCGGTTGCATCCGTAGGAACCTTTTCAATCTCATCAACCACTGAAAATCCAGCCGTAACCTCTCCAAATATAGTATGACTTCCACTTAAATGAGTAGTATCAGAATTCTTTGTGGTAATGAAAAATTGCGAGCCGTTTGTACCTCTCCCAAAAGAGTCAAGTCCTGCATTAGCCATGGCCAGCTTGTACGGAGTAAAACGATCAGTTGGAGAAACCTCGTCATCAAATGCATAGCCCGGACCACCCACGCCAGTTCCAAGCGGATCTCCACCTTGTATGACAAAATCCTCAACTACCCGATGAAAGGTAAGCCCATCATAAAAGTCCTCATTGGCAAGAAAAACAAAATTATTAACAGTATTTGGAGCACTTTTCTCATAAAGATCGACAGTGATATTACCATAGCTGGTCTTGATAACTGCTGAATAATCTTTACTTGTGTCAATAGTGAATTCAGGCGGCTCAGAGTATTTCCCGGCCCTAGGTGCGGTATCTGCCACTCTATCATCCAACCCGTCGGTAATGTCATAAAAATTATTATCATCCATAAAATCTAAATCTTGAAAATAACCTCCCCTGTCATCCAGGTAAGTATAAAATAAAACAACAAGAATCAAGCCACCAATGGCAAGCCAAAGCCCCTTCTGTTTCTTAAGCTCTCCGACAACTTTGCCGCCATCCATTTTTACACTAAATTTGAAAATTTAAAATCTAGTTTTTGTTCTTAGATTTTCTACGTGCTCTAGCTCGTCTGGTCTTTGTTTTTTTGTAAGCTTTACGCTTTTCAGCTTCCTCCTCTGACTTCTTTGTGCGATACATTCTCTTTCTAACCTCCTCGAGAACCTTCTCACGCATGACCTCTCTTTGCAGCCGTCTCAGAGCAGAATCTATGTTTTCGTTAGGATGTACTGTTACTGACATATATTATAAATACCCCCTCTCAATTGTTTAAATAATTCCAGCTATTATAGCACGACTTCCGTCTATTTAGCAACCTTTTTCTTAAATGCCTTCTTCTTCCTTTTAACCACAGCTTCGCTTCCAAACATACCGTTGTATAACAACACTGTCCTTTCAGACATATTTGAGCTGTACATATATAATCCAGCTACCATCATAAGCACAGTCCCAAGTACGATCTTTGACATAACAGAGTCAAATATTCCTGTCGGAGGAAGCTTACAGCTTGCCCAGATGCTATCATCGGCACTAAACTCGTTGCCAACTGTAGGGTACGCCGTAGCGACATTTCTGTAAGTATTGTTGAAGTACTCCTTCGGTATTATTATGCTGTAAGAGAAAGATCTACTAGCTCCGACAGCAAAGCTTCTATCCGCACCCTGCAAAGTCCAGGTTATATTATCTATCAATCCTCCTGTCCCAGCATTTGCTACACCGTATGATGGCGAGATAGTACCCGTAACCAGCCACTCCATCCTGATATCTTCAGGTCGATCAACTACTCTCTCAATCTCCGCTACTATTTCACCTATGTTTGTAACAACAATACTGTAATCTGCTCTAAACTTAGGATTATCTGTATGCTCATCAATGCAGTAGCCGTTAGACTGTTTCACTATCGTCCACTCAGGGTTCTGGGGTGGTTCATCTGGCCAAGTACACTGTCGTTGGAAGTACGCCTCAGTTATAGTATCATCTCTCCAGTTATCAGGGTCAACACATCGTCTGCCAACAGGAGTATTCTGACAGAAAGTATTATCTCCCTCGCATGTTTCTCCTATTGTAGTACAGTCATCACCGCAGCTAAGTTCATCAGGGGCATCAGGTGAGCAGTTAGTATATATGAAGTCAAACCCGGTATAATTCTGGTTATCGTGCAGATCGTTGCAATTCTCATAACTCCCGTTTGTTGTACAACCGAATTTTCCCGCAACGACAGAAGGTCCTCTCATAGCAGAGTAAGGCTGTCCATTTGATAGAGTCCCATCCCCAAGCGAAGTTAATCTTATCGCAAAGCCCCCATGAGTCCGTCGAGTTGTTCCTCCAGCAGAAGCATATGCCCCGACATTACCCGACTGTGTTACAGATAGATTCTCATCATTTCCATTAGCTTTGTGGAAGAGTATGTTTACTCCTGTTGTAACGGGGTATCTTGTCGTACCTCCATCGTCCGTACAGTATACGCTTCCTGAGACTGTTAGATATTCATCACCAGGGGGGGCATCAACACAACATCCAAAGCATCCCATTGGATTACCGCAGGCCCCACAAGAGTCTTGATATTCAATTAATGTGCCAGAGCATCCATCAGGAGATACACGCCCTGTCTCCCATCCAGGAGCTTTCTGCTTACCCGCCGGACACGAGTAATCTCCACAGTCGCTATCACCACAATGTCCGTAGGTACCACAAGGGGTAGACATAAGTTCTGCCCAACTCCAGCTCCCTCCAATGCACCAGCCAATCTTGCCACCCCCAAAAGACCCGGAAGATGGTCCTCCATTAAATACACAGTTAACGCCACAGCCATCATTTCCTGCCTGGCAGCTACAACTCCCTGGCTCTTCGCCTCCTGGTGGAGATCCGGCGACATGGCCCAAACAACAATACCCGTTTGAGCAAGAACAATTAGGCTGTGCAACAACAGTCCCGCCAGTACTTTCCCAACACTGATCAGGACCCGCACACCACTCACAAGTATCATAGCAATCATCTGCCAAACTCTCCTCCTCACTCAACCTCGCATCCTCATTTACTCGCCACACGATATAGCCCACAGCGCCACCCAGAAGCACCGCCGCTGCTACAAAAATAACGATAAGATTCTTCTTGCTCAAAGGGACTTTTATCATATGACAAAAAGTAAAAATTAAGATTTTATAAAACTATATTGCAATTTACACTATTTAAAAAGATTTTGCAATACCCTTATAAAAACTATATCCTTGAGAACCACAAGCACCATTAAAATAAGAAGGAAATAAAAGCTAAACTTCACAATCGCACCCTCTAATTTACGATTTAGAGGTCTTTTGAAAATCGCTTCTATCATTAAAAGCAGAATCCGACCTCCGTCGAGTGCTGGAATCGGCAAGAGATTTACAAACGCTAGCGACAAACTCATCATAGCCCCAATCTGCACTATAGGTTCCCAGCCACCCTCCTTGAGCTGATCCACTACGAAATATATAGCAATCGGACTAGACACACTTTGCACTGCAACTGACTCGTAATCTCCCTGCTCAATGTAACTTCCAATAAACCTTGGGACAATGAAAAATGTGTAGTCAAAGAAATTCACACTATGCGCAAACCCGCCCAGGGCTTTTTCGACACCTCTATAAGAAACCTCGTTATAGCTGTTGTTGAGGTTTAAAATCACGCCAATCCTTCCATCATCGGAAACCTCAACAATGTACTCTTCGCAACTTATGGATGCCCTTGCTTCACGATCAACCATGATATCATTTTTCTCAGCCCAATCATAATAATAAGGACTGTCATCGCAAACCTCAATGATACTATTTTTGCCCGCCCGATCCTGTAAAACACTCTGCAAATCCTCATATCCACTTATGCCCTTACCCGCAACCTGAGTTATGTAACCACTTTCAGGCATCGCTGCAGCAGCGGCTCCACCACTCTCATCGAGTGAGCTATAGCCAAGGTCGCTAAACCGCACCCTCTCGATAGAGCCAAAAGGTGGTGTATATTCATACCCTTCATTTGCGAAAGGTAGAGCAAAATCATTAGCAAAAAGCAGCACATAAAAAAGCCCCACTGCCAAAAAGAAATTCATCGTAACACCAGCAGCAATCACTAGCAATCTCTGCCATACAGGCTTATTAATAAAGCTACGGGGATTATCCTTTGCTGTCTTATCACATTTCTCACCATCATCCTGCTCACAGCTTTCACCAAGTATATCAACAAAACCACCTATCGGGAAAGCCCGTATTGAATACTGAGTTTCTCCATAAGTGAAGGAGAAAAGTACGGGTCCCATCCCTATTGAAAACTCACGAACAAGCATGCCTGACAATTTAGCGACGATGAAATGCCCAAACTCGTGCACCAGCACAAGCACGACAATAAGCAAAATTATTATAGCGACATTGCCTGCAAAATTCCCCAAATTAGAAATAAATTCCATAAAGTCAAGCCTTCTATTCATAAAAAATTATAATTGACTACTTAGTCAAAACAAAAACATTGCTATAAAGGGCCGAGTGATAATAGCTTGACTAGACGGTCATCAGCTCCTTCTCTTTATTATCTCGCATCTCTTCGAGCTGCTCATTGAACTTTTTCACTATTTTCTCCCCTTCGTCTCTCAATCTGTACGCCATATCCTCCGACAACCCTTCCTGCAAAGACTCATCTATTTCCTGCATGTATTTCTGACGAACTCCACGTATCGACGCTCTGAAGTCTTCAACCTGCTTATTCATCAGCTTCACCATCTCCTCTCTTCTCTCCTTTGTCAAATCGGGAAAGATCACACGAACCTTGTCGCCTTCCATAACGAAAGATGCACCGATATCACTATTTGTCAGATCTTTATAAACCTGCTCTACAAGGCCCTTGTCCCATGGCTGCACAATCAAAGTTTTAGCATCGACAACAGAGACGTTGGCGACATTTCGGATGGGATTTTTCCCCCCATAAGCTTCGACTGTAATACCGTAGATTATTTCAGGATCAACACGTGTGCTTCGCAGCTTACCAAGCTCAGCCTTCGCATGATCAATGACCCCGCTGAGCTCTTTTTTTAATTGTTCAATTTCCATAAAATAAAATTTAACAATTTAAACACTCAACAAATATATTTGCGAAATCAATGAACTACTTACCAAATTCCCAAACCAGGATCCTTCTTATAGTTACAGGTTCCCCGACCTTGCCGATAAGCTCGTCAAGCATGTTTTTTATCGTCTTACTATCGTCTCTTATGCTTTTCTGCTCCATAAGACAGCTTTCAGAGAAATATTTAGATAGCTTGCCTTCGACAATCTTATCCCTTATCTCCTCCGGCTTACCTTCTGCCTCTACCTCTTTGGTAAAAACATCTTTTATCTGCTGTAATTCATTCTCTGGAATACTTTCCTTGCTAACATACTTAGGCTTTGTGGCTGCGACATGCAATGCCATCTCATGCGCAAACTGTTTAAAAGTCTCATTTGTTGCAACAAAATCAGTCATACAAGTCAATTCCACCAAAGATACAGTCTTTCTATCAGTTCCATGTACATAAGCCTCAATTAGACCATCCTTAGGACCACTTTCACCGGTCTCGTCCATACCAGCCTCATCCGCCCACCCTCGCTCTTTTATTATCTCAACAGCCTTAGGAAAGTCCTTCTCCGCCTCTTCAAAAGCCAACTTGCAAAGCCCTATCTTAGCACCCGTTTCATTGTGCAGACGACTAATAACATCACTTCTCTCATTTACATATTCAATTGCCTTATCCATATCGCCCTTAGATTTTGTCAGTGCCTCTTTACAAAGGGCTATACCCGCAGATGTCTTTGCACGTAACTGCTTTATTTGTTCTACTGTAACCGCCATAATAATCCTAAATCAAATTATTTACTTTCTTTTATAACTCTTACCACTCTACCTTCGCTATCTTTTTTCTCTTCAACCTTTTTCCCTCCGGCAGCTCTGAGCTTCTTCAATCTTTGTCGTTCCTCCTCCTCCATCTGCACTCGTCGAGCAATCTCTGCTTCTCTCTCTGCCCGAATCTTCTGCAATCTGGTGTAATAATCAACTCTCATACTGATAAGAGAATTTGCATGCTTACTGCCCTTTATGGCCTTAGAGAAAAGCTCAACAAACATCTTTATGCTCCTTATAGAATCATCATTTGCTGGCACGACATAATCGACACCATCTGGACTACAGTTAGTATCCATCAGTGCTACTACAGGGACCCCAACCTTATTTGCCTCTGCGACGGCCTTCTTCTCAATCTTCGTATCTATAACAACAAGTAGTGCGGGCAATCTATCCAGAAGCTTAATCCCTCCGTAAAGCTTATTCATTTTCTCCGCCTCTTTCTTCATCGCCAAAATCTCTTTCTTAAGCAAATCATCTGGCATCGACGCAACCGTCTCTTCATAATCGCGAAGCTTCTTAAAGCTTTTTCTCATAACGCCAAAGTTTGTAAACAAACCGCCTGGCCATCTCTTATCAACATAAAAAGCCCCAGCTTTTTCACAAGCCTCTTTTACTATTCTACTAGCCTGACCCTTTGTCCCCACTACTAGAACGTGTCCATTCTCAGAATAATCCTGTATAGCTTCGAGTGCCTTCTTTAAAAGCTTCATTGTTTTTATAAGATCAAGAATATGAATCTTATTTCTCTCATCATAAATATAAGGTAACATTTTAGGGTTCCAAAGACTCACCTCATGTCCAAAATGTGCCCCTGCTTTCAAAAAGTCCTCCAGAGCTGGGATTTCTATTTCCGGCTTAGCCGTCTTTTTAGCTGCGCTTTTTGACGCAACAACTTTTTTAGAGGCAACTTTAATAGGCTTTTTAACAGCCTTACTCTTTGTATTTGTCGCCTTTGATGATTTTGCCACAGCTTTTGTGGACTTTTTTGTTTCCTTCTCTGCCATAATAATTCCTTTCTCCTAAACCCGTTTCATAAGAAAACGTATTACACGCTATCTTACAAGGAATGTTAACGAGTTAGTTATAAGATAAAATTTAATTAAATTCCATAGGTATTATATACTATTTGAGCGACTTATGCAAATAGTAGAGTTCACAAAATGCTCGCCCAACCACCATCTCCAACGATAAGATGATCAAGCAGCTTCACCCCAACGATTTCACATCCCTCCCGTATTCTTCTGGTAACAGCCTTATCTTCATCGCTAGGCTCAATACTCCCCGATGGATGATTATGTGCTATCAAAATAGAAATCGCATTTAATTCCAATGCTGGGGCGATAACATCTCTTGGCTGAACAAAGAGCCTGTTAGCTGATCCTATTGCGATTATACGAGTTGCGATCTTTTCATATCTAGCATTAAGATAAACAGCCACCAGTCTCTCCTGTCTCTGCTTGGCAATATGTGCGACACACTCGTAAGCCGCTTGTGAGTTATCAATAACTTGCCCATCGCTACTCGGGTAGTACATTCTGCGCCCAAGCTCCAATCCGGCAAAGATAGCCGATGCCTTGGCAACACCTACACCATCAAGCTCAACAAGCTCATTAACACCAATCTTCATGCCACACTCGGAAGCATTACGTAATCGTTTCACAACCATTCCGGATAGCTTTCTATAATCATGCTTCCTACTTCCAAAACCTATAAGCACTGAAACAAGCTCTCGATCTGTCAAACACTCCACTCCTCGTTCAATCATCTTCTCACGAGGACCCTTAGTTGAGATTAACTTTTCACGGCTCATTTCTTTTTCGTCTTGGCTTTGCTTTTCTTTTGTGAGTTTGCTTTTGCAGATTTCTTAGCAGTTTTTACGATGTACTTACATTTTGGATATCCACTACACCCGATGAAGCTTTTGCCCCACTTACCCTTCCTTTCGACTAGATTCGAGCCACACTCAGGGCATTTCTCCTTTAGAGTTATTGAGACAATGTTTTTGCATTTAGGATAAGCATCACAAGCCCAGAAAGCACCGTATCGACCACTCTTAAGTACCATTTTCCCTCCACACTTATCGCACTTGCTTGGCACTAAATACTTTTTCTTGTCAGTGTACTTTTCGAGTAGCTCGCTCTGACTTGCTTTACCACCATCTTTAATTGAGCCTTCTTCTTCATACGGCTTTAGTCCATCACAATCTGGAAACTTCTCACAGCTATAAAACTTGCCGTAGCGCCCTACTTTAACAACCATAGCTGCCGAACATTTAGGACATTTCTCAGAAGACTTCGATATTACAACGACATCATTTTTTTCTACATTCTTCTTCACATTTTCAACCTTTTTCATCATTGGTCCATACTGCGAATCTATAAAAGGAACCATCTCCTGCTTGCCAAGCGCTATCTCGTCAAGCGACTCCTCCACCCCAGCTGTATAATCATAGTCGACAAGATCATTAAAATACTTTTTAAGAAAATTGCAAACGAGCTCTCCAATATCAGTCGGTTTTAATGCCCGCCCCTCTTTCTCAACATATTTTCTTGACAAAATAGTGTTTATTATCGATGAGTAAGTAGATGGGCGCCCAATTCCGTATTTTTCCAGAGCCTTGATGAGAGAAGCTTCAGTATAACGAGCCTTGGGCTGAGTAAACTTCTGAATTAGCCTTATCTCCTGAGCAGTAAGCTCGTCTCCCTTTTTTACTTCAAATGGCAGCTCCAGCTCTTTATCGGAATCATCTACTTGAGTGAAAAGCCTGCTCCAGCCATCAAAGATAACTTTGCTACTGTTCGCCTTGAATTGGTATTTTTTATCAGAGTCAACTAAAGCAATAATGCTTAGACTGCCTATCTTCTTAGCTGTCATCTGAGAAGCAACGGTCCTTTTCCAGATCAAGTCGTAAAGCTTCTTATCGTCATCTCGTAGTTTCGCCCCAGAAACCGATTTGGAAGAAATATCTGTAGGCCTGATCGCCTCGTGTGCCTCCTGCGAGATTCTCGCTTTATTTTTATAATAATTAGGCTTGGGTGGCAAATAATCGGCTCCGTACTTACTCTCTATATAACTCCTTGCTGACTCAATGGCTTTCTTAGATAAGTTTACACTATCTGTACGCATATAAGTTATAAGTCCTGCTTGATAAAGCCTCTGTGCTGCATCCATACTCCTTTTCGCAGTAAAGCCAAACACATTATTGCCTGCCTGTTGCAAAGTTGACGTCGTGAATGGGGGATAAGCACCCTTATTGATGACCTTCTCAACAATATCTGTAACTTTAAACGGCTTATCAGCTATACTATCAGATATCTTTTCACTATCCTTCTGACTCTCGACTTTCGCTTTTTTACCTGAAATCTTATCCAATAGAAACTTTATGCTACCAGAAGGCTCTTTCTCATTCTCCCACTCCTCTTTATTATCTACTAGAAGAGTCTTGACTTGCTTATCACCAGCCTTTTGCAAAAGATAAGCCTCCAAGAGCCAGTACTCATCAGGAACAAAGGCTCTGATCTCTTCTTCTCTCTCTACCACCATACGTAATGCTGGCGATTGTACACGGCCAGCAGAAAGTCCGTACCACATTTTTGTCCATATAAGTGCTGAAAGCTTGTAACCTACCAGCCTATCTAGTATCCTCCGTGCAAACTGAGCCTGCACCAAATTATCGTCTATATCACCGGGCTTCTTTATTGCCTTTTCTACAGCCTCTTTAGTAATCTCATGAAAGCTTATTCTGTTGTAATCGGTATTTTTTAACTTTAAGGCCTGAGCTACATGATAAGCAATCGCCTCTCCCTCACGATCGGGGTCCATCGCAAGATAAACATAAGCGGCGTTCTCTTTATTGCCGCTGCCTTTGACAGATTTCAACGCCTTCCTTATCTTAGTAAGAACTTTCTTCTTACTATCCATAACAACAAAATTGGGAGTATAATTATTCTCAACATCGACATTGAGTCCCTTAGAAGGCAGATCTATAATATGCCCCATAGTAGCTTCAACCGTATACTCTTTCCCCAAATATTTCTTTATTGTTTTTGCCTTAGACGGCGACTCTACGAGCACTAATTTCTTCATTTAGTTAATATACTTATAATTTATAATATTAATCTCACCACCAATCTCGCCTTTAATTTTTCTAGCCAATAGATCATGGCATCCCCGACTCTGCCGGGACAGCATGGAGCCGGGAACTACAGACACAGGCACATCAGCCTGCACTGCGTACTCCACTGTTATTATACCACCTCCATGCAAATCGGACTCTACTAACACCACTAAGTCTGCGATACCGGCAATAATTCGATTTCGCATAATAAACATACCCTTATTGACGATAACCCGCTCAGAATACTCAGATAACACAAGTCCTGTAGTAGTTATCCTTCTGTACAGTTGAGCATTGCTTGCTGGATAGCCGCCCCCGAGCACAGCCAGGACAGCTATCACAGGAATCCCTGAATCAGCAGCCCTTTTTGCAACATGACTGTCTACACCTAAAGCTAATCCAGTTACTATAGCAAGATTTTTACGATTTTGCAAATTCCTCACTATTCTATTTATTATCTGCCTGCCGTAATCTGTCATCTTCCTACTTCCAACCACCGCTACCCTGTAAATTTCATCTCCAAGAAAAGTTTCATTTCCGATAAGAAATATCTGCCTGGGAGGATTTTTTAGTCGCAACAGTCCATTCGGATAACTGCGCGATGATTTCCTTAATACTTTCTGATTCATATACCCATAATTATACTGGGCAATTATTAAAAAGTACTGAACTTTCTAAAATAGATCTGAAATAATCTTCTTGTTTAAAATCAGCTTTGGCTTAGAGATCAAGCCGTCTTCAACCCACGAAATCTGTTTAAAAGATATTTTCCCTGCATAGAGAAGCTCGTACCAATACGGATACCTTCTAATCATTCGCCTGACGTACCTAAACCCTCTAAAATAGCAGAAGTCTTTAGGAAAGATTCCCGGCATAGAAGTATCTGAGAGACCTCTTTTTACCCGATAAACAGCATCAAAAGCATTTCTCTTCAGTAAAAATCCGCTTACAGCATTGTACGTTTCCCTGAAACTCATTTGCGAGGCGATATAGATAAGCCACACATAGACAGCTCTCTTAATTAAGCTTCTTTCAGTAAGAACACCGTATTTCTCCTCATTATACATAGCGAGCCCCTCCTCCACTAGCAGATAGCTGTCCAGATTTGGCTTGCCGAGTGGGTAAACACCCGTATTAAACCCATTTTCGCCCCTTAAAACATGTGTGCCGATCTCATGGATAATCGTTTTTTTAAAAGCAAACTTGCTCTTTTTGAACTTCTTACTTAGGTAAATCTTTTTCGCCTTCATACCGGTCTTGACACCATCATCCGAGATGTTTTCTGAAGCTACAGCCTCCCAATCGTCCAATCCCATCCCATCAAACACCTTTCTGAATATCGCCACCGCCTGAGCAAAATCCAAAAAATCACCCCTCTTAACATTCTTATCTAAAATCACATCATACGCATCAAGCTTGCGCCTCAACACACGACAAGCATTGCGAAAAAGTATTGGCGAAGGCATTCCATACTTCTCCTGGGCGATCTTTGTGAATTTATCATTATTCCCTACTGCCCGCATCATATTGTTGGTGGCAATCTTATCTCCTATTAACTGTAAATAAAACTGCTCAATTCGAGGATCTACGCCCGTCACACGATCAATACTCTTTATTTTTTTAATTATCTCATCATTCTTCCCCTGGTACTGCTTGTATCTAAACTGCGGATTATATGTTTCAGAATCAAAGAATTTCTTCTTCTCTTCTGCAAGATTTAGTGGAGTAATATTGAGAAAAGATAAATGCAATTTATCAAGCATCTTGTCAAGTTCATCATATCTAATAGATTTTGCCATCCTTCAAATAATACTAAAATTAATTACTACCAGAGCCAAGATAAGCCAGTGAGCCTTCCTCTATAAGCTTTAAGCACGCCCCTGTACCCTTCGCTACACAATAGATACTATCCTCAGCCACATAGGCAGGCACGCCAGTCGACCTGGTAAAAAGCTTGTCAAGATTTCTAAGCATAGCCGTCCCACCGCTCATTACCATGCCATTTTCAATAATATCCGCCGATAGCTCAGGAGGAGTCTTCTCCAGCACTGCCTTTATACCAAAGATTATCTCCGATAAAGGTTCTTTTAAAGCCTCTGCAACATCGTTTGAGTCTACCGTCGTACTTCTTGGCATTCCTCCAGCACTATCACGTCCTTTTACCTCCATGCCTTTTGGCTTATCGAGTTTTACAGCACTACCAACTTGCATCTTGACCTGCTCAGCTGATTGCTCACCTATTATCATGTTATGTTTTTTTCGCATATATGAAATAATGGCGTCATTAAGTGCATCACCCGCAACTCGCAGCGATTCAAATTCAACGACTCCATTAAGAGATATTACAGCGATTTCACTTGTCCCCCCACCCATGTTCACTATCATACTGCCTGTTGATTTATGTATCGGAAGACCAGCCCCGATAGCCGCCGCCAGCGGTTCAGGGACGAGATACACTTTACCGACACCGGCGCCATAGGCTGCCTTTAACACAGCACGCCTTTCCACAGTAGTAATCCCAGCCGGGACGCTTACGACCAGCTCAGGGCGAAAAAACTTATATCCGCCAAGCGCTCTTTTCAGAAAATATTTCAAAAGAGCCTCTGTCACTCTCGAATCAGCAATCACCCCATTTCGCAGAGGTCTTTTAGCTATAATGTTATCGGGTGTCTTACCAATCATTTCCTTTGCCTCCTGCCCTACCGCCAGTATTGTAAACTTGTTTACATCCAGAGCAACAACCGTTGGCTCAATGAGGACAACGCCCTTACCCTCAACAAAAACCACCGAATTTGCAGTACCCAAGTCAATCCCGACCTTTTTTGCAAACATAAATAAAACCCTCTAATATATTAACCCGACAGCCTCTTTGACATTCTCAAGTGTCTCCTCTGTTACTTTACGAGCTCTGGCAGTCCCGTCCATAAGCATATCAAAAACCTCATCACTCTTCTTCTCATATTCATGTCTTTTTTCTCTTATAGGGGCAAGCATTTCCTCCATCGCATTATACAATTTCTCTTTTACCTCAACATCGCCAACGGTACCTTTCCTGTAACGCTCCTTGAGATCTTTTACCTCCTGTGCATCCGTATTAAAAGTATCGTGATATATGAATACAGGATTACCCTCTACCTGACCGGGATCCGTTGCCCTAATACGATTAGGATCGGTATACATACCCATGATTTTTTTGCGAACCGTCTCTGAGTCATCGCTAATATATATGCAGTTACCCAGGCTCTTACTCATCTTACTATTACCATCCGTACCCACAAGTCTTGATTGAGAAGAAAGCTTCGACTTCGGCTTATGCAAATAGTCAGATTTATACAAGGCATTGAATTTTTTAACAAAATCACGCGTCATCTCAATCATAGGAAGCTGATCCTCACCCACAGGTACTAGATCAGCATTTACAGATATTATATCGGCAATTTGATGAGCAGGATATATGAAAAATCCCAGCGGCGTAGAGCTTTTAAACTTAGCTTTATTTCCTTTCTTTTCGATCAGCTCGCTCTTTAACGTAGGATTATGCTGTAACTGCTCGACCGTGACAAGATTCGCTACATATAAAAACAGCTCATGGATAGCTGGGATCATCGACTGAATAAAAATTGTGCTTTTGGACGGATCAATTCCTACCGCAAGATAATCAAGCATTAGCTGCATAACATTTTCCCGCACCTTGTCCGGGTCATCAAAGTTATCCGTCAATGCCTGCATGTCGGCAATGAGTATAAACTGTTCATTCTCATCCTGTAGTGCCACTCGCTGAGTAAGTGAGCCCACGTAGTGCCCTACATGTAATCGTCCAGTCGGTCTGTCTCCAGTCAGAATTCGTTTTTTCATTATAATCAGGCAGTATAAACTTAAATGATATATCTATTATATCATATAAAAATGCATTTGAAACTTTTGCCTTTTACTGCTTTATGCTATATAATCTAAGCCATGAAGTCAATTAATATTAAAAAAAATAAGAGCCCTACCCTTATTAAAATATCCCATATACTAACCTCCTTATTTACTCTTGCTTTTCTTGTTGTGGGTACAGTGCTTGTCATCCTTTATGCAAAAGGATACCGATTTAATATTCATGAGACAGTCGTAGAGAGAACAGGAGTAATAAGCATAGACAGTACCCCTGCTAGAGCCACTTTATTTGTCGATGGTGAAAACAAGGGAAGAACGCCAAAATCAGTTGGATCAGTGACAGAAGGAACAGTCGAAGTAAGATTGGAGCTACCAGGATACCATACATGGCAAAAGAACATACCGGTAGAAATCGAGAAATCCTCGCCCTACTACGCATATCTTTTCCGAACAGATCCCGAACCTACAGTCGTATTTGAAAGTCAAATGAATATAATCGAAGCAGAAGTAGTGCACGCACATGACGCTCTACTAGCAGTAACTCTTGAGCGAGACATCGAGTCCGACGAGACAACACTCAACGTCTATCGATATCCCATCAATCGCCCATTCTGGAATAGAAACGCCACTGCCTCATTAATTTACTCGGAGAAAATAGTGGAACAGAAGGATTTCAAGATCATGCCATCACCTGATGGGGCATATTTGATAGTTGAGCAGAATGAGTCGACAGATTTAACTCTAAGTTTCACGAACGAACTCTCTCCAAGCGGCGTAAGGGAGGCATACTATATTTCAATGCAAACCAGTGAAACAGAGGCTGAACGATTAATTTTGAGGGGTTTTACAGGCGATGAGTACTCATACAGATGGGCCCCAGATAGCAAGCACCTAATAATCTCCTCACAAAAGGAAATATACTCATTCAACATTGAGAAGGAGGTGATCATGCTTCTTGAAAAAGACGTGACGGAAATAGAGACACCTTATTTTATTTCCCGGGATGGCTATTTCTACACTTATGAACAAACAGATGAAACAATAGTAAGACGTACACTTGCAGGCGGACCAGTCGAGCCTTTAATAGAACTGACTGAAGAAATCGGAACTGTTGCAAATTTCGTTGTGCCAGAAAACAGTCTCGGTCTTTACTTGGAAACCGAAACGGAGGCGTATTGGCATGATGCAGAGACAGAGAGCCTTGATTTGGTGAGCTCAATAGATGAAAACTATCAATTTCTCAGCTACTCCCCAGATGGCTACAACTTTCTATACAAAGCAGAAGACAGCATAAACATTTATACATTCTTCAAAAAGCCCAACGATCATCTTACGCAAATCGGCTCCAGGAAAATAGAAATCGGTGATAACTGCTCAAACTTTAAATGGGCAAACAGCTCCACCCATATACTTTTCACATGCACCGAACAGTTTGACTATACATGCATAATAGATATAGATGGAGACAATTTTTACATACTGCATACAAACAACAATGATTTCGCCGTTATGTCATCAGATCTAAAATACCTGTACGTTAGAAGCGACGAAGTTGTATCGGAGGACTTAAATACAGACGAAGATGAACAGCCCGCATCGCCAGCAGAGGAAAGAAAGAAAATTATGATAATCGAGCTACTGCTAAGATAAAAAGCTGTTAATATGGCGTGCCTAGCCGGAATCGAACCGACAACCTACGCGTTAGGAGTGCGTTGCTCTATCCAATTGAGCTATAGGCACTTTCACGCCATATTAACAACTATTATATCATAAAAAGATGAACGTACTCAATAAATATAAATACTTCATAACATTCGCCGTGGTAACGACCGCAATATCCACGTACCTCCTAGGTCCTCAACTTTTTGTACTTCTAGGAGGCTTTTACACTCTAACACTTTTGGCTCTGAAAAGCTCCAACTCCAAAAGACAAAAAAAGTTTATACTCATCAGCGCCTTCCTATACCCCTTCATAGAGTACGGGATAAAAGTTTTTATTATAAGCAATATCATTCCTTACAGCTACATTTGGATCAACAGGATCGAACACGCACTATTTTCAATAGTAATCTCCTACTACATTTTCATTGTGCTGGACAAAATAATACCAAGCCAAAAGATAAAAAAGCTACACTACTCAATACTGCTCGGCGTATCAACAATATCCTTACTAAACCTTTTTGGTGTATTTAATGAAATACTTGAGATGATAATCCGGATATATTGGCAAATGGACATGCGAAGATACTACATGGATACAATGCTCGACCTCATAACAAATCTTGTCGCATCAGTACTAATAGTAATCATATTAGTTATCAATAAAACTCGCAATGATAGAAAATGAAGTCAAGAAATTAAATCTCCCCGATTACAAAAAGCGCATCCTCGTAGAGAAATACTACGATGGATCTTACCAATCAATAGACCAGATCACCAGCTTATCGCAGATAGAAAGAGACCATATCTCACCACTGATAAAGTTTCGTGAATTAAAAAAGCATAAAATTATAAAAAGAGAGGAGTTCGCCAAAGCAGTTTTAACAACGGAAAATGATGAATTCATAGAGACTGTTTTAATGAAGGAGCAGGATCATTACACTGTATGCCTATCGACTCAGATAGGATGCCCTGCGGGCTGCCTTTTCTGTGCAAGCGGACAGGTCAAATTTCGTAGAAACCTGACCACAAGGGAAATAGTCGAGCAGTATATATTCTGGCACACAGAAATTCCTGATGAGAAGGCAAATATCGTGTTTATGGGTATGGGAGAGCCTCTGCTTAACCTTGAGAACGTACAGGAGAGCATAAAAATATTCACAGATGAAGAAAAGGTCAATCTAAGCAGCAGAAAAATTACAATATCAACGATAGGCATAACAGAACCGCTAAAAAGGCTGCTATCAAAGAAAAACCAGTTTAGAATTGCACTGAGTCTTCACTCCCCGATACAAAAAGAGCGAGAAAGACTCATACCCCTGGCTAAAAGCAATCATTTAAAAGATATAATGAAGATCTTGTCAGACTACGCCGTAAACAAAAACAAAAGGATCAGCATAGAGTATGTTATGCTAAAAGATATAAACGACACAAAAGAGCACGCATATGAACTAATCCGACTGCTAGAAATATTCCCCCGCAATCTCGTCTTTGTAAACTTGATAAAATATAACGAAGTTCCCGCAATACCTAAGACGGAGCTTAAAATCGTGGGATCGGAGACAAAGCAGATTTTTAGATTTGCCGAGCTTTTACGCAAAGCAAATATAACTAACTTTGTAAGATTCTCAAAAGGAGACCAAACTGAATCTGCGTGTGGACAGCTTGCTTACGAGTTAAATCACCCTGACAAGTGAAAGCATCCTCTTAACGATAGCTTTCTTTTTATCCGCTACTGTATAGCTTCTAAACCTGCTCTGTGCACTGTAATCAAGAAGCCCCTGCTCCTTCAATACACGAATACAGTAATATATAGTAGGCTTAGTTATCCCGGTTAACTCATAGATATCTTCTACAAATATAGGAGTTTTCGACCTGTATATAGTTTTGAGAACAGTGAATACTCTCTCATTAAAAACTCTCAGTGCCCTTTTCTCCTTTGAGGAAAGCTTGACCTTCTTATTTTTTGAATACTTTCTCTTCTCTATTTTCATAATCTCATTATATCACATTTTATAATAATATGCAAGCAAATAAAGTGTGATTTTTTTTGTCGCGAACTTATAGCGCAGCACAAACAGCATGCATGCAATGTATAATAATTATACCCAAGTAGAGTATGGGCATTGCTGCCTTAGGCTTTCTAGAAGAAAATAGCACCCAATACAGATATCTGCCAGCCCCGCCAATTGGCAGTTGGCAGGTCTTATATGCCTGTTATATGGGGTATTGAGGGTGTTCGGATATGCCTTTTATACAAAAGTGTGATATAATAGGAGGTTGCAAAGAAAACTATGAGCAAGCAGATTGACAATCAAATACAAATTAAAGGAGCCCGTACAAATAACCTAAAAAATATATCCCTATCAATACCTAAGGATCAGATGGTTATATTCACGGGTGTATCAGGCAGTGGTAAATCATCGCTTGCTTTTGACACACTTTATGCAGAAGGACAAAGAAGATTTGTCGAATCACTCTCATCTTATGCACGTCAATTCTTAGGACTCATGGAAAAGCCGGACGTTGACTCAATAACGGGTCTATCCCCTGCTATATCTATCGATCAGAAAACTTCGGGGTCAAATCCTAGGTCTACTGTCGGAACTATAACAGAAGTGTACGATTACATGCGTCTTTTATACGCAAAAATCGGACAGCTGTACTGCCCGGAGTGTGGTGATAAAATAGAATCACAAACCATCGATGAGATAACAGCACAGGTCATAGAAGAAGGCGAAAAGCATGGCGGCAGATTTCAAATATTATCCCCTATCGTACAGGATAAAAAAGGCACATTCAAATCCACGCTGCAAAAACTTCAAAAGGAGGGCTTTGTCCGCATAATAATAGATTCCAACACTTACACACTAGACGAATTAGATCAGATAAAACTAGCCAAATACGAAAAACATAACATTGACCTGATAATAGACAGATTCAACTTTGACCAGTATGACAAATCTGATACAAGCTTACATAAAAGATTGAGAGATGCCATTGAGCTGGCAAGCATAAAAGCTGAAGGACAGATAAAAATGCAGCTTATCAATAATAAAAAAGAGATAGAGCAAGAGCGACTATTCTCAGAGAGCAGCACGTGTCAAAAATGTAAAATATCGTATCCTAAAATAACTCCGGCTTCATTCTCATTCAATGCACCACAGGGAGCATGCGAAAATTGTGCAGGACTAGGATATCTCAAACAGATAAATCCAGGTATGATATATAACCCCCGCCTTTCGATACTGGAGGGCGGAATTTTCCCCTGGAGCAACAAGACTACAACACAAAGCTGGACGCTAAGAGTACTCGAAGCAGTGGCAAAAAAGCACGATTTTAACCTGAAAACAGCTATCGGTCAGTATCCGGAAGAGATATTCGACCTTATATTCCACGGAAAGGGAGTGAAGGATAAATACGGGATGGAATATTTCAACAAAAAGGGGCATAAACGATACTATGAGGCGACTTACGAAGGCGTCATACCCCAACTCGAAAGGCGCTATAAAGAAACCGACTCAGACTACATAAGGAAGGAAACAGAAAAATACATGGAAGAAATAGTATGCCCTGTGTGTGAGGGAAAAAGATTGCGACGCTACTCTCTCAGCGTGAAAATTAACAAGAAAAGCATAAATGAAGTTACACATATTGCCATAAAGAAACTACCTGCGTTCTTTGAAAAGACGGAAAATTCACTCAGAGGAAATAGTGCTCAAATAGCCAGACCTATCTTAGGAGAAATATCAACACGTTTAAAATTTTTAAACAATGTAGGGCTTGGCTATCTTAATCTGGCAAGACGAGCAAATTCTTTGTCCGGCGGAGAATCTCAAAGAATTCGCTTAGCCTCGCAGATCGGAACAGGTTTGACAGGTGTGCTGTACGTGCTTGACGAGCCTTCTATAGGACTGCACGCCCGAGATGTTTCACGCCTACTCGAGTCGCTCCGAGAGCTCAGAGATCTTGGCAACACACTAGTAGTTGTCGAGCACGATCAAGAAACAATCCGGAGCGGAGATTGGGTAGTAGATGTAGGCCCATACGCAGGTGAAAAAGGAGGAGAAATTGTTGCCGAAGGGACATTAAGCGATATACTAAAGACGGAAAGTCTAACTGCACAATATTTGAACAGTGAGAAAAAAGTCGGAGACACATACATTGAAAAGCTAAAGGATGGGAAACCTATCAAGAACATAGCAGAAAAAAGAAGCATAAAGATTAAAGGTGCGTCAAAAAATAATCTTAAGGATCTATCAATCGACATACCACTTAACAAGTTTGTATGCGTAACCGGGGTCTCGGGCAGCGGTAAGTCATCTCTAATTAATGACACGCTGTTTCCCTCTATGAAAAAGCTTTTAAGAGGAACTGATTATTCAAAAGAGTTCGTAAAAGAGGTTACAGGAGATGAGTACCTCAAAAGCATGGTCTCGATAGACCAATCCCCTATTGGACGTACGCCAAGGTCTAATCCTGCTACATACACTGGTGTTTTTACATACATCCGTGAGCTGTTTGCTCAAACGCAGGAGAGCCGCGCCAGAGGTTACAAACCAGGACGCTTCAGCTTTAACGTAAAGGGCGGACGCTGTGAAAAATGCCGGGGCGAAGGTCAAATCAAAATAGAGATGCAATTCCTGCCCGATATGTACATAACCTGCGAAAGTTGCGAGGGAAAAAGATATAATGATGACGCACTTCAAGTAGATTACAACGGAAAAAATATCGCAGAAGTGCTTGATATGACGGTCGGCAGTGCAAAAGAGTTTTTCAAAAACATCCCCAAGATAGCCCGGAAACTGTCTCTCCTAGATGAAGTGGGATTAGGATATATAAAACTCGGACAATCTGCACTGACGCTCTCTGGTGGAGAATCTCAGCGTGTTAAATTAGCCAAAGAGCTTAGCAAATCAATGCGAGGCAATACCTTATATATTTTAGATGAGCCAACGACCGGACTGCACTTTCATGACACAGATAAGCTTCTATATATACTCAAGCGACTTGTGGCGAAAGGGAACAGTGTCATTGTAATAGAACATAATCTTGATCTCATACAACATGCAGATTGGATAATAGATCTGGGACCTGAGGGCGGCGACGGTGGTGGTGAGATTGTATTCGAAGGCACAGTCGAGGAGATTAAAAAGTGTGAAAAGAGCTGGACTGGAAAACATTTGCAGACTGTCGCCAGTTAATATTTTCCTAAAATTTAGTCGTTTCTCATTCTCCATACACTCTTATCGCTATGATAAGCGTGCCAATACCAACCCTCGACATAACGTATTATGTACCCCTCTTCATCCTTCTTCTCATAGAGAACACTTTTCTCATCACCGTACTGCATTATCGTATAACCCTCCGGATATCCCACTTCAGCCAGAGAATCCGGCAACTTTCCCGTTATGATTCTGTAATACTCCACTCTTTTCACGACATCATTCTCTACTTGAGCCAAATTATCAGCAAGCTCGACAAGCAGCTCTCCCCTACCTCTTCTAAAAATCCCCAATAGCACACCAAAGGTGGTTAAATAAACGAGAGAGCTGACAATCAATATTACCCAGAGAGCCTTCCTCCCTACTATCTTAAGAGGAACCATAAGTAAGAAGGAGAAAGAGATAAGCCATAAAACAGGAATAAATATGCCCCCCATCAATACTAACGAGTCATCCCATGGATCTAACGAAGTGCGTGCATTTGTATATATAAGATCCGAATTAGTAAATACCAGGGACAAAGTAACCAAAGGTGCTAAAATTATAAGAACCACCAATAAATAAAAGCATAACTGAAAAATTTTCTTATAAACCAACCACCAAGCCGGTTCCTTCATTGTGGCTATAACTCGTAGCTTATAATTCTCCCTGGCACATATACCCTGCCCCGGGGATTTACCCCATCAAAGTACTTTACCAATCCTGCGTCTGCTTGAACAGCTTTATCTACCTCCTCCTCATCTGCATCTGGAGAAACTAAAACAACACCACGAACTTTACCGTTAACTTGTACGGGAATCTCTATCTCACCTATCTGCTCTTTCGTTCCAAACCCTTTTGGCCACATCTCCAAATGTATCGACTCCTCATATCCGAGCATGCTCCACAACTCCTCACTAATAAATGGGGCAAACGGAGCAAATATTTTTAGAAAATCTTCCCACACATGCCGATCGATCTTCTTCTCTTTGCTTAAGAAGTTAATAAACTCCATAAATTTACTGACGCAAGTATTAAATTTCAAATCCTCTATCGCAGCTCCAATATAATCTATCAGTTTATCGAATTCACGTCGCTGAGACAAATCCTCCTGTTTTTCGCTAATCTTATCGTGCAGATTCCAGACCTTACATAAAAATCTGTAAACACCCTTCTCCCCCTTTACATTCCACGCCTTGCTATCCTCCAGAGGACCCATAAACATCTCATAAAGCCGCAATGTATCTGCTCCGTGGCGATCCATCACGTCTGTCGGATTAATGACATTACCCCATCTCTTACTCATCTTTCGCCCATCTTCACCTAATATAAGCCCCTGATGTCGATGATACATAAAAGGCTCATCGAAATCTACGTAACCCGCATCATAAAGCACTTTGACAAAAAACCTGGAGTATAATAAATGTCCCGTAACATGTTCCGGGCCGCCAATGTAGAAATCTACCGGCATCCAGGCATCCAGAATCTCCTCATCAGCAAAGCACTCATCATTCTTCGGATCAAGATACCGCATGTAGTACCAGCTCGAGCACATAAAAGTATCAAGTGTATCAACTTCACGTCTTGCACCTGTGCCATACTTATCTTCGACTCCCTCCTGAAATTTTTTCGAATATGTTAGAGGTGAACGCCCAGTAGGCATAAAGTCAACATCCTGAGGCAGTAAAACAGGCATATCATCCTCTTTTACTCTTATTAACTCCATGGATACCGGCCGGGTAATTTCATCAAGCAGCTCAGGAAACTTACTATATCCATGATCAGAGTCAAAATGTCCTGAGTCCCTTTTACGCATGATCCTGGCAAACGGGAAATTTGTCTTGATCCATTTCTCAGTAAGCTGCAGTGGAATATATGGGTCATCAGTAGATAAAACAAAGAGTATCTCTCCAACATTCTGAGAGACTTTGTCCAAATCTAGTTCTCGTTCTACAAACTTCTTCCAGATTTTAAACCCAGATTGTTCCACGATATCACTTGTCTTGTTGATATACTCTTTATCCGTGTATACAGGAGCAACTAGCACTAACTTTCTGAATTTGAATTTCTCTGCGAGTTTAAGTGCAACGATAGAGCTCAAAGATCTTGTCGTTAAGACACTGTTCGCTGTGTAATCCTTCTCGACTAGACCCTTAGCGACGCTGTACCAATCCTCAAAAATGGGCGCCTCCGTTTCAGGCAAATCGGGAGTTATGCTACTGATTTTTAACTCTTTCAATTTCTCGTCGATCCAGGAATGATAATGCTGTCTGCTATCGCTTCCCCATGCGTGCAAATTGATAACCCTGTCTGGCTTTTGCTGATACTTCTTCTGCAACTCTTTCTCTTCTTGAGTTAAAGCTTTGCAAATCATAGGAACAGGAGCACCCCAGAATCTTTGCCTGGACACAGACCAATCATGGAGCCTGTACATAACTGTTTTCCTGGCAAGAGATTTCTTCTGCAAATCAGATATTATCTTTTTAGCAAACTTCTTAGAATCCATTCCATCATACTCTCCGGAGTTTTGCATTACCCCATGCCCAGTATAAAGCTGCTCATCTTTTACATCACCCGCAGACTCTATGGGACGCACAACTTGTATAACATCTATCCCATAATTCTGGGCGAACTCATTATCACGCTGGTCATGTGCGGGAACTCCCATAACTGCACCAGTCCCGTAATCTGTCAGCACATAATCTGCGACAAAAACAGGTATCTCTCGTCCATTTGCCGGATTAATTGCTTCGATGCCATCCAAAAGCACCCCGCTCTTCTCCTTATTGATACTTCTCTCAAGCGAGCTTTTCTGCATAGCCTGTTGTACATACTGCTCGATCTCTTTCTTATTCTTACTAACTTCTAAAATAGCTTCGTTGTCAATCACCATCTCAGGAGACAGTACCAAAAATGTCGCCCCGTAGATAGTATCCGGTCTGGTTGTAAAGACATTGATGTCATCAAGTGTATAAGCCTCAGCTGCTCTATCTACATTAGGCTTAAGCTCGAAAATTATCTCTGCCCCCCTACTCTTTCCAATCCAGTCCTGTTGTCTTTTGATGCTCTCTGCCGGCCAATCAACCTTAGACAGATCCTCGTACAATTGATCTGCGTAATCGGTGATTTTAATGTACCAGACATCAATAGCCTTCTGCTCAACCTCGGCGTCGCAACGCTCACAGCTACCCTCTTTTACCTGATCGTTAGCCAAAACAGTTTTACAATTCGGACACCAGTTCGTCATCTGCTTATCTCTATAAACAAGACCCTGATTGTACATTAACAAAAAAAACCACTGTGTCCATTTATAGTAATCCGGATTATGACTTCCTACCTCACGCTCCCAGTCAAGGGAACAGCCCATCCTGCCCAGCTGATAGCGAAAATTCTCTATCGCCTTATCTGTACTCACAGCAGGGTGAATGTTTGTCTTAATAGCATAATTCTCTGCAGGCAATCCGAAAGAATCCCATCCGATTACCTGCATCACCTCATACCCTGTCATTCTCTGATATCTGGCGTATATATCACAAGCAGTATACCCTTCTGCATGACCAACATGAAGGCCATCACCGGACGGGTAAGGGAGCTGCGGAAGCACATATTTTTTCTTGGCCTTATTTGGAACATCCTTGGCTTTATACAATTTCTCCTGCTTCCACTTCTTCTCCCACTTTTTCTCAATTTTCTGTGGTTCGTACTTTACGGCCATTATTTAAGTGTAAACTTCATCTGAGCTTCCTGCAATATTGTAGAATCGTCACTGTCTAAGTCATAAGCAATTGTAACGACATAATAGTTATCTTCTTCAGCCGCAAGAACAACTCTTTGGTCAAGTCGGGCCTCACTCCCTTCCATTAGATAATTAACCTGGCAACCGGACGCCCCGCTTTGCTGACTGAAGCTATCTACGTACACAACAGAAAAATTATCACTAAAAAGCACTTCGTATAAACCCTTCATTTGCTCGGAATACTCCTTGCAGTCTTGGTAAGTCGCAGATATTCCCTCCTGTCCTCCAGCCGAATCAATCGTTAGATTAATATTAGCAGAACCTGAATCATTATTCATCACTGTAGATGAATACATGTGAGCAATGCCCTCCATCTCAGACTTCTCATATCCCACAGGATAGTAAAAAGAGTACTTATCAGTCTCAATCACCATTAAATCCTCTCCATAAAATTCGGTGGAGGATATCTCTTCCAATTCATTTGCTAAATCGTTCAATATCTCATCGACAACGACCTGATTGTCATTAGATACGTACTCAATAGCACTTCCTATATATGCGAAGAATCCAAAAATAAATGATGCCCCACAGCAAAGTGTAAGCACGACTATTACAGCAATCAGTATCCATATCGCCTTACTACTCTTCTTTTTCGCAGGCGACTGTACCACTTCGCCAGAAGACACCTTCTCTTCCTGTACAGGAGTATTTTTTACTTCTTCCATTTAAATATTATCTTGAAAATTTAAATATATCATACCGCCATTAGGTCTATCCAGAAAGAGACCTGATGGCGGTATGGACCTAAAGGGACTCGAACCCTTGACCCCACGCATGCCATGCGTGTGCTCTAGCCAACTGAGCTATAGGCCCTCGGTCAAGTAGAAAACTAAATTTTCTACTTGACGGAGATCCTGTGATTTATAAATATTATACACCTAATTGAGATTTCTTATCAAGCCTATCACTAATCCAACTCCCCGTACAATTGCTGTACTCAAAGTTCAGTGCTTTACAATAACAATATCGATCATTGAAACTGCAAGACGCAGAAAAAATGGGGGAAAGTTTCACGATAACTACTGAATTGTTTCATGGACCTGAGGGGGATCGAACCCCTGACCTCTTCAATGCGAATGAAGTGCTCTAGCCAATCTGAGCTACAGGCCCTCACGCCATTAGGAAAATTATTATATCCTACTTTCGTATACATTGCCACCAAGTAATTTTCCTAATGGCGTGAGAACTACATCTAACTTCCACAAATTCTTCTCTCCATATATGGCGCTGGATTAATCGTCTTATATCTTCCACCACGCCAAAGCATAAAGTGCACATGAATACCAGTCGCAGTACCCGTCCTACCCATCTGCCCGAGTGCCTGACCTTTCTGCACCTTATCGCCAGCCTTAACATAAATTTGGAACATGTGAGCATAAACAGTAGTATAGCCATTACCATGATCTACCTCTACACCCCAGCCTGCACCACTTCCACCCGACATCTGACCTGGAGGCGGACAACGTCCTGAATGACAACCAGCAAAAACTACTGTACCACTAGCAGCGGCAACTAAATCAGGCATAGAGCCATCTGCGATGTCAACACCATTATGGTAGCTCTTATAACATTGAGTTACTCGCCCTGCTCCACCGGCGACAGGCCAACCTAAAAATCTCCCAACAGAAGAATCAGCAGGCTGAGAATAACTGGAAGGTGATCTACTCGCCCCAGCATAAGTAGTCCTACGTGACCTTGGTGGCTTCGGCAGCTCTCCGCCTGGTACAAAAAGCTCTTCCCCCTCTTTGAGTGCGAACGGTGCATCAAGCCAGTTTACATCGGCAATTGCTTGCATAACCTCCTCCTCTGTCTGTCCAGTTCCTTTATACTTCTTTGAAACTGATTCTAGAGTCTCACCCTTGGCCACCTTTATCACTATGCCGTCTGCAGGAGGAATTCTAAGAATCTGACCAGGCTTGATTAAGTGTGCTGCGGAAAGATTATTCGTATCACGAACTGTTTTTTCAGAAACATCAAAGAACTGGGCGATCTTGAATATAGTATCCCCGGATTTTACCTCATACTCTACTATTCCGTATCTTCCCCTTTCTTGGGGCACATCAGTTATTGTCGTGGTATTCTGTATTAATATGTCAGAATAGTAAGTTTGATCTGCATCTATCCTTCTCTCTGTGGCATAGGCAGATGTGCTTCCGACCTGTACCAGCTCAACAATTCTATTGCGGTAGCCAGTAAACATAAACACAAAAAGGACAAATAGCAGACTTAAAACTTGTACCACATAACGAAAAGCCTTACTCCTCCCCCAAAAAAGCTTACTAACTATCCAATCCTTAACCTTGACAAAGACGTCAGAGATGAGCTCAAAGAAGACCGTAACAAATAGTAGGAAGACGCGAATTCTAATCCATAAATATCTACCAAACAGGACTAGAAAAGAAAATAAATTGCTTCCACTCTTTAAAGATGTGAGCTTGGCAGAGATAAGACACTTGATAGATTCTAAAACGAGGTAAAAGTTCGTTTTTCTTTTTCGGGAGCCGCTTTCACATTCACTACCTTGCAAATCTACTTCCTGGAATAGATCCCTGAAACCTAAAAACCCAAGAGGCTTATCAAAACTCTCGGCTTTCTCCTGCTGTTTTGATGCATCATCAATTTCCTGCATGATGTTCATTATAGCACATAAACAAATTATGTTCTACCTTCTATTCTTTACGTAGACTCATGCAAATTAGCGAGAAACTCCTGGTTTGTCTTAGACTTTTTAAGTTGAGATACAAGCACCTCTGTTGGATTCTCATCTTTGCCTACAAGCTCAAGCATTCTTCTAATCCTCCACGACTGATTAAGAACTTCCTTGTCCAAAAGAAGATCTTCATTTCTAGTTCCAGAGGCAACAACATCTATAGCTGGAAATATTCTTCTCTGCTGAAGCTTCCTGTCTAGATGCAGCTCCATATTACCAGTACCCTTAAACTCCTCATAAATCACCTCGTCCATACGGCTGCCAGTTTCTACAAGTGCCGTAGCCAAAATAGTCAAGCTACCCGCCTCTTCGAAGTTACGTGCAGCACCAAAAAACCTCTTGGGGGGGAAAAGAGCGACAGGATCAAAACCACCGGAGAGTGTACGACCGGATGTCGGCATTGTTATATTATAAGCCCTCGCAAGCCTGGTTATACTGTCCATAAGCATTATGACATCTTCGCCCCACTCTACCATTCTTTTTGCTTTTTTCAAAGCCATCTCAGCGACCTTGCAGTTATGCTCAGGCATCTCATCGAAATTTGAAGCAAAGACCTCCCCTTTTACACTTCTCTTCATATCTGTAACCTCTTCCGGACGTTCTCCTACAAGCACGACTATCAATTTCGCCTTAGGATAATTTGCAGCAATACCTTTTGCAATATCTTTAAGAATTGTTGTTTTACCTGCCTTAGGAGGCGAAACAATCATGCCTCGCTGCCCAAAGCCTACTGGAGCGAGCAAGTCTATGAGTCTCGTAGATATAGTTGTCGCATCAGTCTCAAGCTTGATCTGCTCATCAGGAAATACCGCAGTCAGATCACCAAAATAAGGACGTTTAACAGCTTCGGACGCTGCCTTGCCGTATACCTTATCTATACGTAGTAGACTTAGATAACGCTCCTTATCTTTTGGCAGACGTGCGGGACCAGATACAACATCTCCCGTTCTAAGATTAAACTTTTTAATTTGAGAGCCAGAAATATAAACATCATTATCACTTGCAAGCAGGCCATTGGTTCGCAAAACACCATGTGTGTAATCCTTCATGATCTCAAGCACACCCTCTACCTGGATATATCCGTCTTTTTCGCAGAGCTTCTTCATTATTTCCATCATAAGCTCACGAGGATTAAGCTCCATATAATTATCTACTTTTAATTTTTTCGCCTCTAAACGAAGTTCTGAGAGAGACTTCTTCTCAAGCTCTTTTAACTCTATTTGCATATCTAAAAGGTGGTAAATTTATATAAATTTGGACAGGCATACGCCGTCCACTAGCCGGATAAATTAAACTATTTTTGAAAAGTTTATACTCATAAATGGAGAGAATACTAAATAAATTATAACATACATGATAACCGAATGTCAATTATACAAAAATCATGGTAGAAGCCCGTACAAAACTACTCTTATCGCGGCTGTTTTACCTGTGTCAAGATCAATTGAAAGAAGATATTTTTTGTTTTTCCGACTTCTTTTTTAACCAAACAATTAAGTCAAGAACAAGCAAAACAGCAGTTCTCTTTTTACAGAGTCAAAGAGTAGTTTTGTAAGAGCCCGTTTAGACTACTCCATATGCCCAGAAATGCTTTACACCCAGGCATAGGGAGTAATCTAAACAGTAGTAAGTGAAATAGTATACTTAAGTATATTAATTAATTATACAATAGCTGTCAACAGCTGTCAAGCCCCCCACACATAATATCTCTCCCATAACCCAGAAGCGGCATGGCTTATAGTGTATACACACTTATCCACGGGACTCCAAAAGTGCCTTACGGAACGATCTTTCCAGCGGTATTGCAGCGTGAATGTTACAAAAAAGCACGCATGGTAACTTTGTTACACAAGTTGTGAATAAAGATCAGGCGAGGTTACAAATAACGCTTCAGAGAAGCAATGTCTCTGATTCCTACAATTGTTTCGGCAGCATTCTTTCCTGAAGTACTGCCAGTTATAACTTTTTTATAGCCAACCCTTTTAGCCTCCCTGGCTAGGCGGCTTATCTCCCAGGGAGTTTTCACAGATCCGGTAAGCCCTACTTCGCCGACATAAACAGTATCCCTGGAAACTGGTTTCTCGGAAACAGCGGAGTGGATAGAGGCACAAATAGCTAGGTCAATCATAGGGTCAGAAACATCCATTCCGCCGACGATATTGAGGAAGACATCTTTATCGCCGAGGAAAACAGACCCCCTCTTCGAGAGTATGGCACACAACATATCAATTCTGTTCTTTTTAATACCGTTGCCCACCCTCTTGAGTGGAGCACCATCAGAGTCCCTCTTTATGACAAGGGCCTGCACTTCAAGGAAAATCACACGACTACCCTTCTGCACCACCCCTATTGAGCTACCAGCAACACCCCCTTCACCATCTAAGAATACACTGGAAGGATTTTGAACCTGCTCAAGACCCCTTGGCCCCATGCTAAAAACGCCTATCTCATTTATACTGCCGAAGCGGTTTTTTATACACCTGAGTATACGAAACTGATTCTGTTCATCACCCTCAAAAGAGATTACACAATCCACGAGATGCTCAAGTATCTTAGGCCCCGCAATCATTCCCTGCTTATTTATCTGCCCTATCATTATTATTGGGATAGAATGCAGTTTCGCCAACCTGGTCAAGGTAGCCCCACATATTTTAACCTGAGATATACTCCCGGGGAAAGAGGGATGATTTTCGCTTTCCACAGTCTGAATAGAATCTACGATTACCAAAATAGGGTCGGCTTCCTCTATCAAAGCAGCTATATTCTCAACATTTGTTTCCGAACTAAATAGTAGATTCTCCCTGCTTGCTGCCTCTATAGGCTTATTCTTATTCACGCCGGCTATCCTATAGAATCGATCTTGAACCTGTCCAAGCGACTCTTCTCCGGAAATATATATTACTTTGCCTTTTCTTGAGATATTGTATACGATTTGCAAAAGAAGTGTTGACTTGCCGATACCGGGCTGACCGCTCATAAGTATCGCCTCACCAGGAAACATCCCGCCGCCCATAACACGATCGAACTCCTCGTATCCACTTTTCATCCTAGCCACAGCCCCTCTGTCTCTATCCTTAGACACAATAAGCTTATCGGCGGCCTTTATCAGATCAGATCCCTTGCTCCTACTTCTACTTGAAGAAGAAGTTTTAAGTATTCCAGAGCCTGAGCCGCCATCGTTAAATTTCACGATAGTTCCCCAACTCGAGCATTGCGGGCATTTACCTGCCCAGGCAACCAGCTCCTCTCCGCAATTGTTACACACGTAAGCCATATTTTTTCCTCCTTGAGATAATTATACCACACATCGACAACCCGATAGGTACGAAGGTAGCTTGACCACTCCGAGCTAAGACAGTAGATGCACCCAGTACCTGTCCCCCAAGATCATCACTAACGAAGCTTATTTGCCCAATCTCTTCGGGCAATATCAGCACTTCATGGCTATGGAGTACAACAGGCTCAGGACCCTCAAACTGAGTCTCGATAACAAATCTCTCAGCTTCGTAACCAAATGCGAGTAAGTTAATTTCGTTTCTAAGTAAAGTACGACCGGGAGGTAACTCTGATGGAACAGAAACCAAATATTCAATAGTTTGCTCCTGATGGGGACCTAGCACATCGAAATCGTACAAATCAGATACACTCTCATCCAGTAAAAAGCCCTCTGGTAAAGTTACTTCAAGCCCGACCAAAGGCTGATACAGTATTCCCTCACCTACGTTCGATAGTGTGAAGCGGTATCTCTGACCCTCCTGATTAAATTCAGCCACAACATTTGGATAGCTTATTGTGCTGTTCACACTTAAATCAGAAAGTGTCGCGCTATAAATAGTGTCCTCATAGCGTTCATTTACATTTCGCAGCTCACCAGGTAATCGCAACATTCCTTCTACCAAGAGCACACCTGCGTCCCCAGCAAGCAGATTACTGATATCCCAACTTACCAACCTGCTATTCTCGTCATGAACTCCACTGTGAGAAATTTTCTGGACATCTAACCGATCCCCCCACGACGATAGGTCTAAGATTGGACGATACAAGCCGAAATCAGCATTACCACTATTACCATAGATGACTTCGAACTTCACGACCCTATGATCTGCTTCAGGAGACAATCCCTGCATAAGGTTCTCCTTCACACGTAGTTCATCATGGTCTGAAACAAAGATGTCATATTCGAGCCTAGTAAATGAAGAAATATTACTATCTACGAAGTCGCTTGCATTCGTGTGCCCAGACACTTGAAAGTTCGCTCGCATCGCATAGTCACCCTCAGGCAGATTCCCAATTGTAACAGGGATCACAAATTCATGCTCTTCACCATGATAGAGGTTCTCTACACAACCAACCTGCGATATCTCAGCGTCTATAAGATCAGGGACAAAATCAACAAATATGCATACCCTATCAATATAAGATCCCTCGTTACGCAACCGAACAGTATAGATCATCGATTCCCCATTACCAATCTCGTTATTCTTTACCATACTCTCATCTTCATCTGAAACATACGCCTCTAGCGAGATTCTTTCGCTCACATAAACAGAAACCGGATCGGTATAAAACCAGTAAGGGATTAGTATAAAAGTAAGAGGTCTGCCCATCTCTCCCCAGGTCGGTTGTGGAGCATACCAGCCAGTCGCATTAGAATCATTGCGGAAGAATATTGCAGGCAATACAGTAGGCGTCCTGTCATGAATATGCGAACCGATATAAGTAGTCTGTTCTTGACGGGAATTGCGGTCAGTAATTTTAGCTGGATCATTGTTAATCACGCCGGTAGCTACTTGCCCCATATTAGCACTATACTCAACAACTATTTCGCTGTGAGCATTAATACAAAAATCACGATCGTAAATCTCTCCACTGGGCAGCTGATCCCACACATTTATATCACAGCTGCTATAATCTGAAACATTAGCCAAACGCAAGGAGTAATCTATAACCAAATCCCGCCCTGTCCATCTAGGAGTAGCATTGAAGGATCGTAGCTGTATCGGCTGAATAGTGTCAAACCCGTAGAAAATTTTACCGAAGCTATCCTGTACTGTAGCATTTCGATCACGGATGTCCCAATTTACAGGGATCGAGACAGTCTTGCTGTTGCGACATCTCATGACCCCGCCCAGTTTAAAACAGGAGTTGACAACTTCGCCACCAGCACCAAGCTTGCTGATATCTCCATGCCCCAGCAGATCCAGACTGGTATAAAGCTCTATCTTATTAACATTAACTGTATGACCTGAGTGATTCCAAAGGTACATTCCCAGCTCCACCCGACTGCCAGGCGGTACGGCTACGATATCAGCCACAAAATCGTAGCGTGCCGCATTCGGATACCAGGGATTTGCTACATCACGAAACTGCGTGACCCTTATCCACGGATCCGCCACTCCCTGGACATCTCCACTATTCCAATGTATACCACTGCTACCAAGCCGAGAGTATTGCACACCCACCACACCTGCAAGTGAGCAGCTATTAGAATCTCCCCCCGGATAAAAGCTGTCCGCAGAGACAGCTGACTGAGAACAGAAAAAGATTATTAGACCGGCAATTCCCCGGAGAAAAATTCTTTTTCTCCTCCAAAGCCTGTAAAGCAATCTTTTCCTTGCGGAGACAAGTCTGGACGCACTGGATCTTTTCATAAAAATGTATCAGCAAACTAAAGTTAGTCTGCCACATGATACACTCGAATACATTAAAAGATCCTGAAAATCGTACCTGTAATATGTGTCGAAAAATATTAGCCCTTTACCTCAAGCTTCAACTCATCATCCCCTCTGCTTATATGTAGCTTTTTAACCGCATCATCCTGTCTTGCACCCAGTAACTTACGCCCATTGCGAAGAACCCAGTCTGCGATCAAACTCTCGACCTCATCTTGCAGCACCCTCCTCAGCATCCTGGCGCCGTACTCCTCGCTAAACCCCTTTTTTACTATATAGTTAACGCCCTTTCTATCAATTTCGACCTGCACCGCCTGCTCTAGCAACCGCTCATTAAGCTCATCAATAAGCTTCCTAACAATTTTCCTGGCATCTGATCTCTGCAGCATTCGAAATATAACTACATCATCAAGCCTGTTAAATAGTTCAGGACGCAGATACTCTTTCAGCTCACCAAGCAGCTCAGTTTTCATGTTCTCATATGCATCACTAATTTCTTTATCCGTTTTACTGCCAGATCTTTTTTTATCAGCAAAGCCCAAAATTTTATCGCTCTGAATCTCCTCTACACCAATATTAGAAGTCAATATTATTATTGTATTTTTGAAGTTCACTCGCTTCCCGCGTGCATCCGTTAAATGACCTTCCTCCAGGATCTGGAGTAAAATATTGAGCACTGTAGCATGAGCTTTTTCGATCTCGTCAAACAGAACGACGCTGTGCGGATGACGCGAAACAGCCTCAGTGAGCTGCCCGCCCTCTTTATATCCCACATATCCCGGAGGCGATCCTATCAGCTTTGAAACACTATGTGCCTCCATAAGCTCACTCATATCTATCTGTACAAGCCTTTTCTCATCTCCGAAAAGCTCCCGTGCGACCTCTTTGGCAAGCTCTGTTTTTCCTACCCCAGTAGGCCCTAAAAACAACAGCGATGCCCACGGCCGGCTAATGGAAGAAACATTTGCCCTGGCTCTTTTGACCGCATTAGCTACTGCATTTACAGCATCTTTCTGCCCGACAATCTTCTTACTCAAACTGTTTGACAGATTAAGGACAGTATTGCTCTCTTCCTGGCTTATTGTCCCTACCGGGATGCCCGTCCACTTGGAGACAATCTTCTGTACCGACTCAGAATCAACAGAGTTACTCTCACTTGTCCGTGCACTCTTCATCTTTTTTCTCACAGCAGCTATCATTGTCCGGGTCTCCTCCTCTTCCGATTTGAGTCTAGAAGCGAGCTCCATATCATCTTTTAAAACGGCCCTTCTTTTTCGCCTCTCCAGATCACCCAACTTTTTCTCAAGCGAGATTACCTCACCATATTTATTTTCTATCTCAAGTCTACTCGTAGCTGTAGCTTCATCCAAAAGGTCGATCGCCTTATCAGGTAAATATCTATCACTAACAAACCTGTCCGATAATATCACTGCATCCCTAAGAGCATCTTCTTCGATCTTCATCTCATGATGTTTCTCTAAAACCGGTCTGATACTTCCAAGTATTTCTATGCTTTCTTGAACGGTCGGCTCCTCTATGAGAAGGGGTTGAAATCTCCGGCTCAGAGCCTTATCCTCCTCAAAATATCTACTCCAGTCCTCACTAGTCGTAGTCCCAAGACACCTAAAATCCGGGTGTAAAAGTGCCGGCTTTAAAACTGCAGTAATATCACTTCCCGTAACAGGAGAGCTGCTAGTTATAACGCTCTGCATTTCATCAATGAAAAGGATTGTTTTTGGATTCTTAATGACAAAGTCGATAATCTGAGCCATCTTCTCTTCCACATCTCCACGCATCTTACTTCCCGCTATAATGGCGGTTATATCGACTGAGATTATTCTAAATTGCGCAAGAGAGCTTGGGACATTACCATCCGCAATTCTCTGTGCAAAACCCTCTATCAAAGCCGTCTTGCCCACCCCTGCTTGACCTACTACGATGGCGTTATTCTTCCTTCTGCGACTCACAATATTTACAAGCTGATCAATCTCATTCTCACGTCCGATTACAGGATCAAGCTTCTTGAGCTTTGCCAAATGAACTAAATCTATCCCTACCTCAGTAGAGAACGCTTCACTCGCCTCAGTTGAACCCATCTGACCAATAGATTTTGATATTGCCGAATAATTTGCCACTCCCATCAATGTATCAAAATACGATTTATAATCAATTCCCACTTTTTTCAGGATCTTTACAACTTTACTCTCCTCCATCGATAAAATTGCCAAAATGATATGTTCCGTTCCTACGTAGAGATGACTAAGCCTGTTAGCTAGCTGATAAGCTCTTTGAATTATCAGCTGCACCTCCTTGCTGTAGATGCCCGGATCAGATGGGAGCTCATCCTTAAATACTGACATATCACTAACGACAGGCGGAGTAGGAAGCTGTGCCAATAGTCCAGTTAAATCATAATCAGACTGGGCAACCAGCCTTGATCCAAGAGAGTCAAGGTTTGCCAGGCAACCCAGAAACAGCTCGAGTACGCCCACCTTGGACTCCTTTCCAGTGGAAAAATACTGCTCAGGAGGGGAAACAGCAATAGCACTATCTCCTCTTCTAAGAAATGTTAATACATTAACACCTATCTCAAAAGAGGAAAAATATATTGCAAGAGAAAGAGAGATTTTCGCATTTATCGTAAGTTTTTCGTAGACAGAATCAATTTTCATTACTTGATTTCTTCTTCGATTAGCTCATCGACTGCTTTCTTAAGCTCCTCTTTGTTAATTTTCTTCGTTACAGGGGTGGCTTTCTGTCTAGAGCCGTAACCAGTAGAGCTGACCCTGGAGTCATCAGCATAAGCAACACTCTTCATGCTAAGCCCCAAATGCCGCTCTGTCTCAGATATAGTAAGGATCCTGACCTTAACTTTGTCACCCTCTCTTAAAAAGTCTCTAGGATCTCTGACAAGTCGGTTGGAAATCTCAGAAATATGTATAAGACCGTTAAGCCCCTCTCCTATCCTTACGAAGGCACCAAAGTCCACAACTCTTTGCACTTCCCCCTCAACAACATCGCCCACTTTATGCTTTGCAATAGCTTCTTTCCATGGATCCTTAGCAAGCCTCTTAATGCTGTAAGCCACTCGCTTACCACCATCTGATATACCTATAACTTGAACTTTCACTTCGTCTCCGACCTTGTATATCTCTTCTATGCTATCAATTTTATCCCATGACAGCTCAGATACGTGTACAAGCCCTTCAAGCCCCTCTGCATTAACAAATATACCGAAAGGAGCAATTCCCGTCACTTCGCCCTCTAGTGTATCACCCTCTTTAAGACCTTTCAGCGTCTCTTCCTTCATAGCCACATCTGCACCACCAAGGAACATTTTCTCAGAAAGTATTATCTTATTCTTTTCTCTATCAAGCTCAGCAATCTTGGTCTTGATCACTTCTCCTATAAGGGCATTTAACTTTTTTTGTACCTGAGCATTTACATCACGACCAGTTCTCCTTATTCCATCAGCATAAACCCTTGTGGCATCAAGCTGCGATGATGGGATAAATCCTCTGATTTGACCACCAAGCTCACAGATAAGACCACCATTGTTTGCTTCTACTACCGTAGCCTCGATTACATCTCCTGTTTCCATCGCCTTCTCAAGCTCCAACCACTTGGATACCTGATCAGTCCTCTTGATGGAAAGAATTGCTGTCCCGTCAGCATCGTACTTCATTAAATAGACAGGAACTTTATCACCTATCTTTAGCTCTGATGCATCAACAAATTCTGAGCTCATCTCCCTTGACGGGACAACTCCCTCAGATTTATATCCAATGTCTACAATTAAGGAATCAGGTAGTATATCGGAGACAGTAGCCTCGACAATTTCACCTCTTTTAACTTTTCTGACCAGCTTCGATGGATCAGAAATATGCTTATCTAACTGCTCGTACAGCTTTGAATCACTCTTATCGTGATCGTTCCTGGCAGAATAGTAAGCTTTTTTGTTCTTTTTTACTTTTTTCATATATTATGTAATAATTCATTTGGCTAATGCGGTAGAGCCTTTTGAATGATAAAATTAATTAACCGCTTATCTATTAATTATACCACAAGTGAGGAGTTTTAGCAAAAAGAAACAGATGGCAAATAAACTTTTAGCCTATGCAGAAAGCTTATATCCTGATGCACAAACCGAATTGGCAAACTGGCAGACTCCGTTTCAATTTTTAGTATGTGTAATGCTATCGGCCCAGGCGACAGATAAGCAGGTGAATAAAGTTACGACGGAACTGTTTAAAAGATGGTCGACTGCGGAAGAGTTGGCGAGTGCAGACATAGAAGAAATCGAGCAGATAATAAAAAGCATCAACTACTACCACAGCAAGGCTAAACACATAAAAAAGAGTGCACAAATTATCGCCCGAAACGGTGAGAGCAAGCTCGGATACGACCTGAAACAACTAGTACAGCTGCCTGGCGTCGGATATAAGACCGCCAACGTTTTCATAAATGTAATCTACCCAGATAAATGCCAGGGTATCGCAGTAGACACTCATGTAGACCGGGTAGCGAAAAGATTTGGCTTGATTGATGATAAAAAAATGCCACCCGACAAGGTGGCTAAGGAGCTGGAAAAGATTTATGATAAAAAGGACTGGGGTAAGGTCAACTCTACTCTCGTGCTTTTTGGAAGGTATCATTGCACAGCAAGAAGCCCAAAATGTTATGATTGCGGAATAAAAAACAAGTGCATGATTAATATAAAAAAATCCTGACAACGATCTATCTTCCCAGTCCCTTGCGGGAAAAGTATTTTCGACGCTAGAGAGTTTTACTTCTGAGTTCGGGATGGGATCAGGTAGTTCCACTCTGCTGCAGTTGTCAGGCAAGAACCTTTGTCATAAAGACTCCTGTTTGCCAACTCTTTGTTGTAACAGAACTTGCCAATAGGATTTAAAACCTACTGGCTTAGTTCTCTGAAAATTGAATAGAAGATAGAAATTTCAAAAAATTTTTGATCTATTAGTACTCCTCGGCTAAATATATTACTACACTTACACCTAGAGCCTATCAACCTAGTAGTCTACTAGGGATCTTCCGTCTATCTTGCGATAGACAAGCATACTTAATCTTGGGCTAGGCTTCGCACTTATATGCTTTCAGTGCTTATCCAATAGCAACTTAGCTACCCAGCTATGCCCTTGGTAGGACAACTGGTGCACCAGAGGTTACCGAACCCTGATCCTCTCGTACTGAGGGCCAAATCCCTCAAGTATGCAACGCCTGTACCGGATAGAGACCGACCTGGCTCACGCCGGTCTGAACCCAGCTCACTGCCACTTTAATGGAAGAACATTCCAACCCTTGGGTACTTATCCATACCCAGGATGTGACGAGCCGACATCGAGGTGCCGAACCGCGCCGTCAATATGGGCTATCGGGCGCGACTAGCCTGTTATCCCCGGGGTAGCTTATCTCCGTTAAACAATAGCGACACCATACTCCACTATAGGGTCACTTAGACCTACTTTCGTAACTGCTCGGAGTGTCCTCCTCGCAGTAAAGCCGACTTATGCCTATGCACTCTTCATCCGATATCCATCCGGATTGAGTCGACCTTTGTGCGCTTGCGTTACTCTTTCGCAAGCAACCGCCCCAGTCAAACTGCCCACCATACACTGTTCCACTGTTTGATCAGTGGTTAGATACAAAGCATCAGAAGGGAAGTATTACACTGGCGACTCCCCCAACCCTAACGAGTCGAGTTCAAAGTCTCCTTCCTATTCTATTCATCCAACACCTTATATCAATATAAGGTTGCAGTAAAGCTCCACGGGGTCTTTTTGTCCTTGTACAGGTAGACCGCATCTTCACAGTCATTTCAATTTCACCGAGTGCGCTGTCGAGACAGTGGGAGGATCGTTACACCTTTCAAGCAATCCACCAATTAAGTGGCGAGGTATTACGCTACCTTCGGACCGTTATAGTTACAGCCGCCAGTCACCAGGGCTTCAGTCGCCAGCTTCTCCCCC